>WNGF01002770.1_pt1 | contig 24287 bp, 21 predicted proteins | sample 5400641 | NCBI WGS metagenome assembly WNGF01 (sample SAMN13153371, study PRJNA577476) | soil metagenome | isolation source: 80 cm soil or saprolite under grassland replicate 2 | place: USA:California | collected 2016-06-15 | reverse complement strand
CCCCTTGACGGAATGCGGCGCAGCGCACTCATGGGGGCGCAGCTCGTCTTCGTCGTCGGCCGCTAGTCCAGTCCAGACATGTCAGGGGTCAGACCCCTGACATGTCCTCGGTGTCGCCCCTCGACGGAATGCGGCGCAGCGCACTCATGGGGGCGCAGCTCGTCTTCGTCGTCGGCCGCTAGTCCAGTCCAGACATGTCAGGGGTCAGACCCCTGACATGTCCTCAAGAGACAATGACGACGACGCGGTGCACCGCGTTGTTGCCGTAGCCGCCGACATTCCACGCGCCTTCGAGCGGCTGCTCGTTTCCCGCTCCGTCCCGCGCGCGGAAGCACAGCTCGTGGCGGCCCGGCCGCGCATCCCACTCGTACGTCCACGCGCACCATGCCCACGGCGAGTCGACGTCCCGCTCGATGCGCGCGTCGTCCCACGTCTCGCCGCCGTCGGCGCTGACGCCGACGTGTGCGATCGGCGCCCAGCCGGACCAGGCGCGACCGCGCAACACGCACGGGCCCGGCTCGAGGACACGCTCGCGCGAGTGGAAATCCGGAATCCCCGGCGGAACGACGAGCGCCCGCGGATACATGCGCGTGAACGGCGTGCCGGGATCGTCTTCGTTTCGCTGTAGCCGGTAGCGCTTCGCCATCTGGAAGCCTTCGAAGGGCGCGTCGAGAACGGTGATCCGCTCGAGCCACTTCACGCTGGTCATGCCGTACCAGCCGGGCACGAGGAGGCGCAGCGGGAAGCCGTGTTGCGGCGGCAGCGGCACGCCGTTCAGCTCGTACGCGAGGAGCACCTCTTCTCGCAGCGCGTCTGCAAGCGGCAGGCTGCGCTCGTAGGCCTGCACGACGTCCTCTTCGACGCCGCGGTCGAGGCCGGTGAAGAGCACCTCCGCGCCGCTGTCGCGCACGCCCGCGTCCCCGAGCACGTCGCGCAGCCGCACGCCGCGCCACACTCCGGTGCCGACGGCCTCGTTCAGCCACGGCTGGCTGTCCACCGCGGGCACGAGGCTCGCCCGCCCATTGCCGGCGCACTCCATCGTCGCCGCCACCTCGACGGCCGGACGCGCATGCAGGTCGTCGAGTGACAGCGAGAGCGGGCGCTCGACCTCGCCGTCGACCGCCAGGCGCCACGCCTTCACGTCGATCGCCGGGATGTCGTAGTGGATCAAGAGGTAGTGCAGCCCGATCGGAGTGATCGGATACGCGAGCGCCTCGAGCGGCAGGCCGTGATTCCGCGCCGCCATCTGCAGCTGCTCGCGGGTGATGACGCTCATGCCGGCGATGCTAGCCACAGCCACGCGCGCGCGCACGCGCGCGCGCCACGTCGAGCGCGCCGCCGTCCGTCGCGACGACGGGGTTGTAACGGTCGAGCGAGTACGCCTTGCTCAACTCGCGATACGCGCCGCACGGCTCTTTCATCCCGTACAGCTCGAACTGACCGAGCTCTGCCCACGCACTCGGGTTCTCGGGCTGCGTGTCGACTGCTTCGTGGTAGAGCTCCAGCGCCTTCAGCTTGTGCCCGAGAGATTCCTCGAGCGCCGCCTGCGTCAGGAGAGGCGAGACCGCAACGGGATTCCAGTCGTGCGCCTTAGCCGCCAGCGCGGGATCTCCGCTGCTTACCGCCTCGTCGAGCTTGCGCTGCGCGACGTACGGCGCCGCGAGCGAAAAGACCGCCGCGGCGCCGACGGCGAGTGCGCCAAGCGCCCATACCGGCTCGCGACGCGGGCTCGGCGCACTGCCCTCGGCGAGGAGGACGCCGAGCAACGTGAAGAACGGCGCGCTGACGGCGATGAAGTCATACCCAACCTCGATGAGGATGTGCGTGAGGTATGCAACGCCGCAGATCGCGAGCGCGACTACGGCAGCGTCGCCGCGAAGCCGCCGCCGCACGGCCACGATGGCAAACCCGACTGCTCCGGCGAGCAGCAGGAAGCCGACGATGCCCGTCTCGCCGAGAACCTGCACGGCGTAGTTGTGCGGCTCCGTCACGGGCCTCGTGTACTCCGCACGGTGGAGGCGATGCGCCAGCTCGAACGACCCCGCCCCCGTTCCCCGGAGCGGCTCGTCCTCGAACGACTCCCACGCTTCCTTCCACCACTCCAGACGCTCGTCGGAGCTCGAGCACGCGAAGCGGCTCGCGCCCTGGCCACAGTACGACCCTGCCGGGCTCGCGTTGGTCGAGCTGCTGCCGCGCAGCGCGACGGCGGCGATTCCACCTGCGCAGCCGACAGCGAGCGCCGCGAGCAGCACCGCGGTCGCGCGGCGGCGCGTCGCCGACGCCGGTTCGAGCCGGAGCAGCACGCGGGCCAGCACAATGACGACCGCACCTGCGATCGCAACGGCGAGGAGAAAGAGGCGTCCGTCGTGGACGCGGACCGCATGCGGCTGCTTGTCGTCGGTCACCCCGGGCAGCGCAACGGCGACGGCGACGACCGCGGCTCCGATTCCGCCCCCGAGTGCGAGCGCGAGCAGTGATTCGAAGCGCCTGCGGTCGAGCGCGAGCCACAGCGCGACGACGACCACTGCGATCACGACTCCGCTGCGCGAGTACGCAAGCAGGATCGCCACGGTCGAACCGAACGCGAGCAGCGCGCCGTCCCACCGTCGCTGCGCAGCACGCCAGAGTCCGAGCACGAGTGCGAAGTCGCCGATCACCGCAAGCTGGTTCCACGAACCGACGGGCGAGCGCAAACGCGCCACCCTCCCGTAGTCGGAATAGAGCGCGGGGATGCCCTTCGAGAGCAGCGCGTACGCGAGCACGAGCCCGAGCAGTGCCGCGAAACCCGCGGCGACGCTCCGCGGGGCGTGTGGCAACAACGCGCCGACGAACATGCCGACGGCGAGGAACGCGAGGTAGACGAGACCGCGGTTGACGTAATCCCACGAGCGGTCCGGCTGAACCGACCAGACGACCGAGAGGCCTTGCCACAGGATCAGTCCGGCGAAGCACGCGACGAACGCCGCGCCGTAACGGCCGACGCGTGGAAGCGCGACGCGTCGATCGCACGCCGCGGCCGCGACGAGCGCCGCAAGGCAGACAGCCGCCCCGCCGATCCACGCGAGCCGGCTCGGTGAATCGCCGCGACCGAAGAACAACGCCCACACGACGAGCGCGCCCGCGAATGCGAGCACCACGCGCCCGGCGTTCATGCGAGCGCGCGCACGACCGGCATCGACGCGACGCTACCAGCGTTTACGAAACGCTTACACCGGGATGACTTGAAGCACACTCGAGGTGGAGAGACTCAGCCGACGGAGGACTCCCTCCTCTGGGCCGCGAATGTCGCAAATGTTGCGTACGCAGAGTTCTCTCAACAGACCGCCGAGATCGCCACTACCATGCGCGGCGCCGTGAAGTCGATCTCGCTCGTTGTCCTCGCCGGGCTCGCCCTGGCACTCGGAATCGCTGCGCCCGCGTCCGCGAAGACGCCGTGCGGGCAAGCGGTGATCAACGACTGGTTCGACAATGGACGCGTCGAACAGACGTTCCCGAGGCATTGCTACACGGATGCGATGAACAATCTGCCGCGCGACGTCGAGACCTACTCGAGCGCGAAAGAGGACATCCAGCGCGCGCTCCTCGCCCTGATCCGCGGAAACGGCGGCGGCGGGGGACAGAATCAGGGGACGGACGAGGGAACGCCGCGTGGGACGACGGCGAGCGGACCGGCGCACACCGGGCCAACCGCGAACGCGTCCTCGGGCACGGAGAAGCCCGGCAAGGGCGTCATCTGGAGGTCGATCGAGTGGCTCGGGCCGTCGGACGCCGCGTCCGTTCCCGTGCCGCTGCTCGTTCTCGCGGGCGTCGCCTTCCTCCTCCTCGCCGCCGCGGGCGGCACGCTGGTCAGTCGGCGCCTGCAAGAGCGCCGCTTGCCGCCTCCGCCGCAGGCGTAACGCACGGGCCGGTTCTGTCCGGTCGCGCGTCTAGCCTCCGGTCCCCGCAATAACACGGAAAGCTAGCCTGGAGGGAGCACGATGGCGACCGCCGACGACACGCAGGAGACCACGCAGAAGACGGCCGAGACGCAGGCGAATCTCGTCGTCGACGACGGCGCACAGCTCGGCGTTCGCCGCTATTTCACGATTCCCGGGCGCGACCCCTTCGACGAGGTCGAGTGGGAGACGCGCGACGCCTTCATTCCCGGCAAGGACAAGCCGGTGTTCGAACAGAAAGGCGTGGAATTTCCGCGGTTCTGGTCGCAGACGGCAACGAACATCGTCGCGCAGAAGTACTTCCGGGGGCGCATGGGCTCGCCGGATCGCGAGCGCAGCGTCAAGCAGATGATCGGCCGCGTCGTCGAGACGGTCGGCACGTGGGGCCGCGACGGCGGCTACTTCGCGACGGACGAGGAGGCGCAGACGTTCGAGGACGAGCTGAAGTTCATCCTCGTGCACCAGCTCGCCGCCTTCAACTCTCCGGTCTGGTTCAACGTCGGGTTCGAGGAGAAGCCTCAGTGCTCGGCGTGTCAAAAGTATGACGCGCTGATCTCAACGCCCGAAGGGATGGTTCCGATCGGCGAACTCGTCGACGATCTGCAAATCGGCCGCGAGGTTTACGACTCGAACGGCGTTACTCGCATCGTCGCGGTCAAGCACAACGGCCGGAAGCCGGTCTACCGCGTGACGCTTCGCAACGGCCAGTTCATCGAGGCTACTGCCGACCATCTCGTCAAGGCCGTCCATACGCGCCGGACCCAGCCCGAGTGGTTTCGCGTCGATGAGCTAAACCCGGGAATGCGGATGCACCTCCATCCTCATCGGGCGAAGGTCGCCGAGCCGGCGCTTGTAAGCGTCGGCGGACAAGCAGTAGTTCGGCAACTTCCGGAAGGTGGCGAAGAAAGGATCGTCGAAACGGCAGAGGCTGCGCTTGCCGGCTGGCTTCAAGCCGATGGGTTTGTAGGCCAATACGACTCGGGCACCAATAGGTCACTGACGATCGAGTTTCAGGTGGCGGGAGACGAGGAGTTCGGCTGGGTCGTCCAAAACCTCGCGATCGTTTTCCCCGACGTTCACCGCCACGTCCGTAACGTTTACGGAGCCGATGGCTCGGTTTCGTGCCGACGGATTCGTCTTTACGGAGAGGTGCTGAGGGAATTCGTCGATGAATGGGAGTTGCTTGCGCGGGGCGCCGAGATCAGGGTTCCCAAACGGCTTTGGACGGCGACGCACGACGAGATCGCAGCGTACTTGCGCAGCATCTTCCAGGCTGACGGCTACATCTCGGTCAGGCGTGACGAGGGCGGCGAAGGTGCGCGAGTCGCCTTCGCAGTTATTGGTGAGAGATGGGCAGAGGACGTCCAACTTCTACTCAACGTCCTCGGCATCTACTCGCGGCGGACGCACAAGTATGAGAAACGTTCCGACAGGCACGACACGCACGAAGTCGCCATCAGCATTGGCTCTGAGCGCGCCCGCTTTGCCGAGCTCATCGGGTTTGTCAGTGCAAAGAAGCAGCGTCGGCTGCTGGAGACCCTCAACTTCCGCACGCTCAAGCATTGCCCAGACGTGCGGGAGGAGGAGATCGTCTCGATCACCGACCTCGGCGTTGATGACGTGTACGACATCCAGACCGAATCGGGCGAATACCTCTCAAACAACGTCGCCGTCCACAACTGCTTCATCCTCTCGATCGACGACTCGATGGCGTCGATCCTCGACTGGATCCGCCGCGAGGGCGTCATCTTCCGCGGCGGCTCCGGCTCGGGCGTCAACCTCTCGAAGCTCCGTTCGTCCAAGGAGCAGCTGTCCAAGGGCGGCTACGCCTCGGGCCCGGTCTCGTTCATGCGAGGCGCCGACGCGTCGGCAGGCACGATCAAGTCGGGCGGCAAGACGCGGCGCGCGGCGAAGATGGTCGTCCTCGACGTCGACCACCCCGACATCGACGAGTTCATCTGGTGCAAGGCCCACGAGGAGGAGAAGGCGCGTGTCCTCGAGGCAGCCGGCTATGACATGTCGCTCGACAGCCCCGACTGGGCCTCGATCCAGTACCAGAACGCGAACAACTCGGTGCGCGTCACCGACGCGTTCATGGATGCGGCAGCCGAGGGGCGTGAGTGGAACCTCACCGCACGCACCGACGGCACGGTCGTCGAGACCGTCGAGGCGAAGACGCTGCTGCGCGACATGGCGGAAGCTGCGTGGAAGTGCGCGGATCCGGGCGTGCAGTACGACACGACGATCAACACCTGGCACACGCTGCCGAACACGTCCCGAATCAACGCGTCCAATCCGTGCAGTGAGTACATGTCCATTGATGACAGTGCGTGCAACCTCGCATCGCTGAACCTCATGAAGTTCCGCCGCGAGGACGGCGAGCTCGACGTCGAGGCGTACGAGCACGCGGTCGACACCGTCTTCCTCGCCCAGGAGATCCTCGTCGGCTACTCGTCGTATCCGACGCCCGAGATCGAGAAGAACGCGAAGGCGTACCGCCAGCTCGGCCTCGGTTACATGAACCTAGGCGCACTGCTGATGGCGCGCGGCCTCCCGTATGACTCCGACGAAGGACGGGCGTATGCCGCGGCAGTCACCGCGCTGATGACGGGACGCGCGTACCGCAAGTCGGCAGAGATCGCGGCACGAATGGGACCGTTCGCCGGTTATCGCAAGAACGCTGCGGCGATGCTCGGCGTCATGTCGATGCACCGCGCGGCCGTGGGCAACATCGAGACCTCCGAGACGGTTCCGACCGACCTCCTCTCGGCCTGCCGTCAGGCATGGGACGACACTCTCAACCTCGGCGAGGTGCACGGCTACCGCAATGCGCAGGCCACCGTCTTGGCGCCGACGGGGACTATTTCATTCATGGCCGATGCGGACACGACGGGCGTCGAGCCGGACTTCTCGCTCGTCAAGTCGAAGAAGCTCGTCGGCGGCGGCGAGATCACGATTGTCAACCGCACCGTCCCGCTCGGGCTCGAGAAGCTCGGCTACGCGCCGGACGAGGTCGACGAGGTCGTCGCCTGGATCGACGAACGGAACTCGGTCGTCGGCGCGCCGTACGTGAAGTCCGAGCACTACCCCGTGTTCGACTGCGCGGTGGGCGAGCGCGCGATCCACTACTCGGGCCACGTGAGGATGATGGGCGCCACGCAGCCGTTCATCAGCGGGGCGATCAGCAAGACGGTCAATCTCCCCGAGCAGGCGACGGTCGACGAGGTCGCCGGCCTCTTCCTCGACGCGTGGAAGCTCGGCGTCAAGGCGATCGCGATCTACCGCGACAACTGCAAGGTCGCGCAGCCGCTCTCGGGCAAGAAGGAAGCGGCGGCAGCGCCGCCGGTGCCTCTGCGCGAGCGGAAGCGGCTACCGGAGGATCGCACGGAGGTGGGCCGCAAATTCCGCGTCGGCGACTACGAGGGCTACATCCACGTCGGTCTCTACGAGGACGGGACGCCCGGCGACATCTTTGTCGACATCGCCAAGGAGGGGACGACGCTTGCCGGCCTCATGAACTCGTTCATGATCTCGGTGTCGCTCGGCCTCCAGTACGGCGTGCCGCTCGAGGTGTACTGCTCGAAGTTCGCGCACATGCGCTTCGAGCCGGCGGGCATGACGAACGACACCGACATCCGCGTCGCGAAGTCGATCGTCGACTACATCTTCCGCTGGATGGGCAAGAAGTTCCTCACGGTCGAGCAGCAGGAGGAGATCGGGATCCTCTCGCCAGAGGTGAAGGCGCGGCTCGCGGCCGGCTACAGCAACGGCGAGTCGGCTCCGGTAGCCGCCGCGCCGGCGGAGGCGGCGCCGCCCGGGCAGACCGCGCTCTTCAACGCGTGGGAGGACGCCGTCGAATGCGCCCGCTGCGGCGGCCGCATGATCCGCACAGGCTCGTGTTACACGTGCCGCGACTGCGGCACGAACACGGGCTGCAGCTAACCGAAAGCGCTAGCCGTCATGAGACTAAGGGCGCCTCGCGGCGCTCTTAGTCGTTTAGCTCCGCCGGCGGCGTGGCTTTGCCACGCCGCTCACCAACCAATGCCTAACAAAACCCCCTCGGCCGCCGACCAATGCGAGCGCCGTAGGCGCAGGCCCCGAGCGCGAGCGAAGCGAAGCGAGGGACAAGTTGACGAGGGGCGCCGCTACGGCGCCCCTCGTCGCTCCGCAGTCCTACGAGCAGTTGCCCGAGCCGATCAGTCGCGGGCCGCCGTTCTGGCGGATGAAGAGCGGCCGTGCCGTCGGGTACGGCCCGCCCGTCGTCGGGTCGGTGAGCAATGTGTCGCCCGTCGCGATCAGGATGCACCCGCGCTGGTCCAGCACGTTCGTGAAGTAGTCGCCGAGGCGCCGGTCCTGCCCGGTCGCGACGCAGGTCGTCCCGCCCTGGCAGACCCAGCCAACGTGCACGACGCGGCCGACCGCGTCGACGATCGACTTCTGCGGCGCCTTGCTCGTCGCGTTCGTGATCGAGGCGTTCATGACGTGCACGTGGCCCGTCTGGCAGTCCAGGTCGGGTAGGCCGTCCTGCGCCTCCGTCTGGTACCACACGACCGACACCTTGCCGGCGTCACCCGCCGCGATCCACGGCCAGAAGACGCGCGTGCCCGGGTGCGCGACCGTCACCGGCGCGGACCACGTCTTGCCGAGGTCCTTCGTCGAGACGAGCATGACCGAGTTCGCCGCAGGCGTGGCCGCGCCGTCGCAGCCGCCGCTCGTGTTGGCCTGCCGGTCATTGGTGTCCCACGTCACGTACACGGTGCCGGTCTTGTCGATCGCGATCGCCGACCAGTGCGAGTACATCGACGTCCCGCGCACGGCCTCGTGCGGCGTGAAGGTGGAGCCCCCCGACGGAAGCGTGCTGATCCCGACACCGAAGCTGCCGTCGCCGTGGTCGAAGATCGCCGGCTCCACGAGCGTGCCGGTCCGCCTGTCGTAGTAGAGCTTGCCGTTGCCTGTCCACGACCCGCCGTCGCTCAGCGAGCCGACGCCCGAAATGCCGGTCGCGCTGCAGGTGTTGCCCCCGTCGGTGGACACGAAGATCTGGTGGCCGCTGCCGTCTCCCTCGAGCGTGTTCGTCGCCAGGAACACCTGCTCTGCGAGACCGCCGGCAAGCCAGGGCCGGTCGCCGTTGTGGCAGTACCCGGTGCCCTTGTCCCACGTCTGCCCGCCGTCGTTCGACGAGAACAGCGCGTCGTTGGCAAGGTCGATGCCGGTGTTGTAGACGCGCCCACCCGCGTCCTGCGTGAGATCCGGATCGCTGAAGCCGGTGTAAGTCAGGTTTTGAGGACAGGGCGTCCCGAGGTAGCGGTCGCGGTACCAGTTCGCGCCGCCGTCAGGCGACGTCCACGTGTTGACCTGGTTGCAGTAGTTCGACACGAACGCGAAGTTGCCCCACGGCGACGTCACGAGCCCGTCGCGATAGAGGTGCGTCGTCCCCTCGTGCGCCGTGTAGATGAGCCTGCCGTGCAGAGCGTCCGCGAAGACTTCCGGCTCGCCGCCGGCGAGCTGCTGGTCGACGTAGATCGGCGGCGCAAATCTGGGAGCGGTCGCGCCCGCGGCGCCCGCGCCGGGGAGCGCAACGGCGAGGATCGCAAGGGCGAGCACGAGACCGGCGCACCGCCACGCATACGGCGAAGGCCGCAATGTCTGGGGGATCAAGAGGTTCCCTCCTTCCGCAATGACACCATTCGAAGGGGTGGTTACCCTTGAAGTTGAAATCTAAGCGCGAACCGTCTGGGCCTGGAGAGACGCATCGACGGCCTCCGGGAAGGCGCCGGCCATCCGCTCGGACGCCTGCCGCTCCTGCTCGAGAATGCGCTCGGCGACGCGGGCCGTCTCGTCGTCTCCTGCCCGCTGCGCCACGCGCTTCAGCTGCTCGTAGCCACCGATCTCCAGGTGCTCGAGGGCACGCGCGAACGCGGCCAGCTTCCCGGGCGTGTCCGGTTGACCGCGGAAGAACGCTCCCCAGTTGAGGGCGCCCAGCCGCAGCGCCGCATCCTTCAGCGTCGATGCGTCGCCACCGAGCGCATGCAGACGCTCTTCGACGAGCTCGGCGTGGTCGCGCGTCTCCGCCAGGTGGTCCTCGTAGATGTGCTCGAGGCGCTCGCTCCCCGCGAGCTTCGGCCCGCGCTCGAGGAGCGTGATCGCCTGCTCCTCGATCGCGTGAGCGTCGGCGAGGTACTTCCGTAGCTGCTCGGTCAGGTCGGTGCTCCCGAGCGCGAGAAGCGATGCATCGACGGCACCGTCGAACGTGTTCTCGAGCCGCTTCATCATCGTGCGCTCCTCGTCGGCAATGCGGTTCGCTGTCGAGACGACGAATCGTTCGCCCGCGCGCTCCGCGACTGTGGCGAGCAGCTCGTAAGACGACAACTCGAGCGCCTCGTACGAGAGCGAGTGCGCATGCAGCTTCCCAGGCGTATCAGGCTGAAGCCGAGCGAACAGCACGAACCCTCTGCCGCCGATCGCCATCACGGTGTCCTTCGTCCGCGACGGCTTCGCGTCGCGCACTTCGAGCACGCGGCGAGTCGTGCGTTCGTGACCTTCCGTCTCGATCAGATGCTCGCGGTAGATCGTCGACAGCTCCGGATCGCCGGCGATATCCGACGCAGTGCGGAGCTGCGCGAGTGCCTGCACCTCGATCGAGTGCGCGTCCGTGAGGTACTTCGTGAGCTGGTCTTGCAGGCTTCTCACTCGAACTCACGTACCCCGGTGCTGCCGCTTCAACACCAGAAGTCCCGGAGTCGCGGGAATCACCGGGAGCCAGAGGTTGAAGACGCGGTAGGCGAAAACCGACAGCAGTGCAGACGCGAGCGGCACACCGACCCACGTCAGCGCGAAGGGGAGCAACGCCTCGACGGCGCCCGCACCCGCGAACGGTAGCGTCCTGCGCGAGAGCGCGTAACCAGTCGCGTAGGCAAGGATCAGCGCGGACACCGACGGCGTGCGCGAGAAGGCGGTGAGGCACGCCCAGAGCGTGAAGATGTCACCCGCCCAGTAGAGCGACATACCGGCTGCGGCACCGAGGCCGTTTCTGCGCGGCGGCGCGAACAGCTGCGCGAGCCTGACCACCGCTTCGAGGAAGCGGCTGATCGCCTTGCGAATCCGCCCGCCCCGGCGCATCCAGGACCGGTGGCGCAAGAGCGCGAGCGTGACGAGCGTGCCCGCCGGGACGCCGACGATCCAGGAGAGCTGCACCCCAGCGCGGTCGCGAATGCCGTCCACGAGCAGGAACAGCGCCGCTGCGAATGCCGCAGGCGCGAGAATCGCGTACTCGAGCAAGCCGAGGCGGCGAACGCGCAACTCGGCCTCGTGCGCGGGCACGCCGGCGTCGAGCAGCGCCTCGTGGTCGAGCGCGAAACCGCCCCGGGGAATGAACACGCCGAAACCCGTCGTCACGAGTGCGCCCGCGTGGTGTAGATGGAGATCCGGACCCTCGTCCGCCCGTGACAGCTCGCGGTAGGCGAACGTGTAGCCGGCGAGGCTCACCACGGTGCCACCGAGAGCGACGGCGAACCAAACCCAGTGTGGATGCGCGAGACGTTCGGCGACGTTGCCGAAGCCGGCCGCCCATGCGATGCCGACCAGCGCGGTCGCCGCGAGCGCGCCCGCGATGGCGACGGACACCGCAACCTCACGCCGCCCGTGCTCGCGATGGTGCCGCGAGAGGTACTCCGCGAGGCTCCGCTTGACGGTGCCCATCCGTGGCCCTTACCCCGTCCCGCCCGCTACGTAGCCTTTCGTTCGTGATCGTGGCGCACCTCGACCTGGATGCGTTCTTCGCCGCCGTGGAAGAGCTCGAGGATCCGTCGCTTCGCGCGCAGCCGCTCATCGTCGGGGGCGATCCGCACGGCCGCGGAGTCGTCGCAACCGCCAATTACGTCGCGCGCGAATTCGGCATCCATTCGGCGATGAGCGCCGCCGAGGCCTTGCGACGTTGTCCGCATGCGGTGTTCGTGCGGCCGCGCCACTCGCTGTACCGCGAGTACTCGCGGTCCGTGTGGGAGAGCGTGCGCGCAATCGTCCCGACGGTGGAGCGCACGGGCCTGGACGAGGGGTACCTCGACCTCGAAGAGGTTGCCGTTGACTTCCTGCGCGCACGCGAACTCGCCGAAGCGGTGCAGACGGCCGTGCGCGGCACCACACAGCTGACGTGCTCGCTCGGGGTCGCAACGTCGAAAGTCGTTGCGAAGGTCGCGTCGGACAGCCGCAAGCCGGGCGGCATCACCGTCGTCCTGCCGGGGCGTGAGGCGTCGTTCCTCGCGCCGCTCGCCGTGCGCAAGCTCCCCGGCGTCGGACCGCGCAGCGCCGAGCGGCTCACGGGCGCCGGCATCGAGACAGTCGGAGCGCTCGCCGAACTGGACGAGGACAGGCTCCGGGCGCTCATGCCCGGCAAGGTCGGGCGGCTGCTTCGCGACCGCGCGCGCGGGATCGACGGGCGACGGCTCGAGACCGCGACAGAGCGGATCTCGATCTCGCACGAGGAGACGTTCCCGCGCGATGTCGTGGAGCGTGCCCGCCTCCACGACGAACTGCGCCGGATGGCGACGAGTCTCTCCGACTACCTGCGTCGCGACCGCCAGACGGCGCGGACGGTGACGACGAAGCTTCGCTACACGGACTTCTCCATCCGCACGCGCTCTCTGACACTCGACGTCGCGGTCGACGACGCAGAGACAATCGGCGACGTCGCGTGTCGGCTGCTCGACCGAGCTCTTGCGGAGCGGCCCGGAGCGCTCCGGCTCGTCGGCGTCGGCGTGAAGGGTCTCGAAGGGCACGCGCAACTCGCGTTCTCGTAGCCAAGTGACAATTTGTCACTTGGCTGGTTCAGGGCTGGAGCTCCTCGATCTCCCACCTATCACCGCGGCGGCGGTAGAGAAAGCGGATGTGGAGACGATTGGCGCGATGCTGCCAGAGCTCAAGCTCGTCCGGAACGACGCGGTAGCCGCCCCAGAACGGGGGCCGCGCCACCTCCCGCCCTTCCAGCTCACGCTCCAGCTCGCTCACACGCGCCTCGAGCTCGGCACGTGACGCGAGCGGCTCGCTCTGGCGCGACGCGACGGCGCTGATGCGGCTCGCCCGCGGTCGCGCCAGGAAGATCGCATCGGACTCCTCCTCCGCCAGGCGCTCGACGGTTCCCTCGACCCGCACCTGCCGCCCGAGGGTGTGCCAGTGGAAGAGCAGCGCCGCCCGCGCGTTCTCCGCCAGCTCGCGTCCCTTCCGGCTCGCGTAGCTCGTCGCGAAGACGAAACCCCGCGCGTCCGCGTCCTTCAGGAGCACCATTCGCGCGGAAGGCCGCCCGTCGGTGGACGCAGTCGCGAGCGCGCAGGCCTCCGGAAACGGAACGTCCTCCGCCTGCGCTTCCGCGAACCAGGCCCGGAACTGGCTCGTCGGGTCTTCCGCCAGGTTCTCCCGCCGCAGCTCTCGTTCCCGACCGGCCATGCTTCCGCAGCCTAAAGACGGCGACGCCTTTTGCCGAAAGAACACCTGTGGCACACCTTTTTGCCCTGCGGCGGCAGCAGGATCAGCCGGACATCAACGCGATCGCGCACGATCTGAACAACCTGCTCACCGCCATCGCCGGTTACGCGAGCCTTGTCGTCACGAGCGACGAGGCGACGCTGGCCGTGCGGAAGGACGCCGGCGAGATCGCCGACGCGGCCACTCGCGCAGCGCAGCTCGTTCGCGAGCTTCGACAAGTCGGCTAGCGGAACAGATCGCGATCGGGCGGCATCACGAGCTCGCGCGCCGAGCCGTCGCCGCCGAGCGTGAGCCCGCGAACGACCGCGCCCGGAATGCCCGACGTCTTTCCCATCACGAGCTCGGCCGCGCCGGCGATCTCGTCTGCGACGGCGATCTGCGTCGAGCGGAGCTCGTAGCCGACCGCGTCGCGGGTGCCCCGTAGATCGAGCAGCGGGGCCAGCCCGGCGACGCCCACCGCAACGTCGGTTGTCCCCTGCCGCCACGGACGGCCGAACGAGTCACTGACGATCACCGCGACGGTACGGCCGGTCAGCTCGCGCAGGCGGTCGCGGATGGTGCGCGCCGACGCGTCGGGATCGAGCGGGAGCAGGACGAGCGTCGCCGGCTCCGGCGCGTTCGAGGCGTCGACGCCCGCCGACGCGCAAACGAAGCCGTGCCGGGTCTCGGCGATGACGAGTTGTCCCCGCGCGCGGACGATGCGCACCGCCTCGCCGAGGATGGCCTCGACGTAACGCGGATCGCCCTCCGAGCCCGCGAGCTCGCGTGCGCGCTCTGAGGGCTCGAGCGCGTCGAGGCGCACGACGCGTCCCTCGGCCTTGGACACGAGCTTGTGCGCCAGCACCAGGACGTCCCCGTCCTCGAGCACCTGGCACTGCGCCACCAACTCGGCCAGGTCCGCTCCGCGCGCGACATCGGGAAAGCCGCGGAGCGGGAAGATCGTCAGCGTCACGGGATGCCGGTGACGCGCAGGCCCGCGTGCGTCTTGTACGCGCGGTTCAGGTTGAGCAGGACGGCCGTCATCGCTTCGAGCGCGCGCGCCGCCTCGAGCGGGCCGGCATCGAGGGCGCGACCCCGGACGACCTTCCCGGCAAGCTCGAGCGAGAGGCGCTTCGTGTGGTCGTCATCGCCGCAGATGAACGCGTCCTGCTCCGGCGGCGCCGCTGCGAGCTTCATCGCCGCAAGCGTGTGCAGCCCGGCGGCGACCTGTACGTCCACGAGCTCGGCGACGCGCTCGGCAAGCGACCGCTCCTGCAGCCCCGGGCGCGCGACTCGACCTGCGAAGGCGACCTCGGCCGCAACGGAGAGAAGTGGCGCCTCCAAACGCAGGCCGCGCACCGTCGAGAGTGCAGCGCCGGCCTCGACGGCGAGGACGACCAGGTCGACATCTCCGACGTCGTCGTTGCGCGCACCGCGCACGCCGAGCTCCGTCGCGGTCTGACGGGCGCGCTCGGCGTCGCGCGATCCGACGACCACGTCGTCGCCGGCCGCCGCGAGCCTCGTCGCGAGCGCACGGCCGAACTTTCCCGTCCCGCCGAGAATCGCGACCTTCATACCGGCACCGCGAGCGCGGCCTCGGCGACGCGCCGGCGCGACTCGGCGTCGGTCATCAGCGTGCGCGTGACGAGCGGCTGCACCTTCAAGCCCGAGACGTCGTCGCTCTCGTCGACCACGAGCGCATCGATCAAGCCCGCGTAGCAGCTGGCGACGTGGGACGGAGTGGTGCCGCCGGCAAGCCGCTCGAGCATCCGGTCGGCGGGGCCCTTGATCGCGCGCCCGCCGACGAGCGGGCTGACGGCGACGCAGGGGACGCGCCTCGCTTCGAGGCTTGCGCGGATCTCGGCGACGACGAGGATGGGCCCGACGCTGACATACGGATTGCTCGGGCCGATCAGGAGCAGGTCGGCGGCGGCGAGCGCATTCAGTAGGCCTGGCGCCGGACCGGCGTCGCCGCGCACGTCGACGGCGTCGACCTCGTCGCAATGTCCACGTGCGACGAACCACTCCTGGAAGGAGAAGGTGCCCGCGGCCGTCACCACGAACGTGCGCAACTCGTCGTCCGTAGCGGGAAGCAACGTTGCGTCTACGCCCAGTGCATGCGCGGCGCGCGCCGTGAAGGCGGAGAGCGGCTCGCCCCCGCGCAGCGCCTGTGTGCGCAGGAGATGGAGACCGAGATCGCGGTCTCCGACCTTGAACCAGTCCTCGCCGCCGAGCCGCGACACAGTCTCGAGCGCATTCCACGTCTCGTCGGCGCGACCCCACCCGCGGCTCTCGTCGGCGATGCCTGCCAGCGCGTAGAGGACGCTGTCGAGGTCGGGAGAAACGTGGACGCCGAGGATCTCGAGGTCGTCGCCGACGTTGACGATCGCCGTGACGCTCTCGCCGCCTAGCGTCTCCACGAGCGCGCGGGCGAACTTGGCGCCGCCGAACCCGCCGCTGAGGACGCAGACGTTCAGGCGTGAACCCGCAAAGCGCGTCGTGTGTTCGGGCCGAGGTGCGGAGCTAGGCGCAGCAGGTCCTCCCACGTGTCGACGTCCTCGCGCAAGCCCGGCAGGTCGAGCCGCTTCAGCCCGAAGCGCGCGGCGCTGCCGGGTCCGTAGAGCGGCTGAAACTCGCGCGCGTCGGCGAGGGCGAGGGCGTTCGTCGTCCCGTCACGGGCCGCAACCAGCGCCGGCGCGGCTCGGAGCAAATCCTGCAGCTCGTACGCCGTCACGCACGGCACATCCGCATTGACGATCGCGACAGGACCCTCGAGCGACACGAGCGTCGCAGCGACCGCAGCGCCCTGGCCGCCGGGCGCGTCGCAGACCCGCACCTCTCCGACCTGCTCGCATGCGGAGCGGACGTCGAGCAACATGGCCCACGCCATTTCGGGGTCGCCGAGCCGCGTCTTCCCGTCAGGCTTGAAGGGTACGACGAAGGTCGCCATGGCGAAGAGCCTATCCCTCGACAACACGACGATCGCCGACGCGCTCGAGCGATACGCGTCGCTGCTCGACCTCGCCGGCTCGTCGTACTACGTCGTGCGCGCATATCGGCGCGCAGGAGACCTGATCCGCGCGTTGCCGACACCCGTCGCCGAGCTCGTGCGCAACGGCAGGGCGCGCGAGCTGCGCGGCATCGGTCCCGGGCTCGAGGCGCGGTTGCGGGAGCTCGTGGAGACGGGAGAGATCGCGCACGCGCGGGAGCTGGAAGGCGAGGTCGAGCCGCAGCTCGTCGGCCTCGGCCGCTTCCTCGGTCTCTCGCCGAAGCGGGCGGTCGCGATCGGGCGCGCCCTCGGCGCGCGGTCGGCCGCTGAGCTGCGCGAGGCCGTCGCCGGAGGGCGCCTCGAAGACGTGCCCGGCATCGGGCCGAAGACGGCCGCAAAGCTGCGCACCGCGCTCGAGCGCGAGGCGGAGCCGCGGGCGCCGCACGGACTGTTGCTCAATCGCGCGCGCGAGCTCGCCGAGACGCTCGCGGACGCGCTCGGCGGTGTTGCCGCCGGCGATCCGCGGCGCTGGTCGGACGTTTCGAATCGCTTCGCCGTCGTGTCCACGTCGCCCGAGGCGCTCGACCGCTTCACGACGCTGCCGCAGATCGTCTCGGTCGTCGAGCGCGGCGATCGACGCGCCGTCGGCGTCACGGTCGAGGGTGTGCCGATCGAGCTGGTCGTGGCGGAGCCGCAGCGGTTCGGGACCGAGCTCGTCCGCGCGACCGGGACAGGCGAATTCGTCGAGTCCCTCGGCGAGCTGCCGGACGCGCCGACCGAGGAAGGCGTCTTCGAAGCGCTCGGACTCCCCTGCGTGCCGCCGGAGCTGCGCGAGGAGCCGTTCTCCGGCGCGCCGCCGCCGCTCGTCGAGCTCGGACAGATCCGCGGCGACCTGCACGTGCACACGGACTGGTCGGACGGAAGGGCCACCGTGCTCGAGATGGGCGAAGCGGCTGGCGAGCGCGGCTACGCGTACATCGCGATCTGCGACCACACGCGCAACGTCCGCGTCGTTCCGGGGCTGGATGCCGACGACGTCCGGCGTCAGGCGGAGGAGATCGCGCGGGCGAACGAGACGCTTGCGCCGTTCCGCGTGCTGCGCGGGATCGAGTGCGACATTCTCCCCGACGGCACGCTCGATCTTCCGGACGACGTGCTCGCCGAGCTCGACTGGGTGCAGGCGAGCGTCCACGCCGGCCAGCGCGCGCCGCGCGATGCGATCACGAAGCGCGTCGTCGAGGCGCTACGGCATCCCGACGTTTCGTGCCTCAGCCATCCCAAGGGGCGGGTCATCAATCACCGGCCGGAGAACGCCCTCGATCTGGAGCGTGTGTTCGAGGTCGCACTCGAAGAGGGGAAGTCGGTCGAGGTGAACGGCCTCCCGGACCGGCTGGACCTGCGCGATGTCCACGTTCGCTTGGCGATCGAGGCGGGAGTGCCGATCGTGTGCTCGACCGACGCGCACTCGACGCGGGGCCTCGGCAACATGCAGCTCTCGGTGGCGACAGCGCGCCGCGGTGGTGCAACCGCCGCGGACGTCCTCAACACGCGGCCGCTCTCGGGCCTACGCTAGCGCCGCGCCTGGCCGCTGGTCGACCACTCGGCGAGCTCGTACCAGTGCGTCTGGCGCAACGCCTTGACGACGCCGGGATCGGTGTGCGCCGCGTAGAACACGTGCCGCTCGAGGTCGCAGCAAATCGCGACGTCGGAGAGCGAGACGTCCGTCACGTGCACCAGCGCGTCGGCGGGCAGCTTCGCCTCGGCGACCGTGTAGTGCTTGAACTGGAGCTCGGGCGCGATCTCCATCAGACGTGGCCAATCTGGACAGGTGCGTGAGCTCATGACCCCTTCAGTTCGGCAGCCGCCGCAACTTCCCCTCCCGACCAGCGCCCGTCGAGCAGCACGGCTCCCCGCTCGCCGCCCTCCGGGTGCACGGCGAACGGCGCCACGCGCTCGAGGCGGTGGTAGAGGTGCCCGCTGCCGGGCCCGACGAGGCCGAGCGCGAAGTGGAAACGACCCTCGGCAAGCGGCAGCGCGTCGACGTCGAACCGCACGGACACCTCACCGGAGCCGTCGGGCCAGCCGACGTCGGCCGTATCGAGGGCGCCCCCGGCGAGCAGGCGGTCCGCTTCGTCGCGCAACTCGTACGAGAGCTGCGGTGGGCTGACGGCCGCGGTCGCCAGCAGCTTGAGCCTGAGCGAGAACGGCTCGCCGGACACGAACTGCTCGCGCTCGTCGCCACCCGATGAGCACAGGCGGACCTCCGCGATGCGCGCCTCGCCGCTCCCCCACTCGCTGAGGCCGGCGGCGCGCTCGGCCGGATCGCGCTCGTCGGCGAGCAGCCCGTGGTACGCCGCGAGAGCGTCGTGCGTCGATCCGTCGAACGCAACGCGACCGTCGCTCAGCAGAATCGCGCGCTCGCACAAGCGCTCGACGGCCTGCGCGTCGTGCGAAACGAAGACGATCGTGCCGCCGTTCCGCTTGAACTCGAGGATCCTGTCGAGACACTTGCGCTGGAACGCGCCGTCGCCGACTGCGAACACCTCATCCAGCAGCAGGACGTCCGCGTTGAGATGCGATGCGACCGCGAACCCGAGCCGCATGTACATCCCCGACGAGTACGTGCGCACGGGAACATCGATGAAGTCCTCGAGCTCCGCGAACGCGACGATCTCGTCGAAGCGCTCTCGGATGTAGGCGCGCTTCAGCCCGAGGATCGATCCGTTGAGGAACACGTTCTCGCGTCCCGTGAAGTCGGGATGAAAGCCCGCGCCGAGCTCCAGCAGCGTGCCGATGCGTCCGCCCACGTCGACGCGGCCCGCCGTCGGCTTGATGATCGCAGCGATGATCCGGAGGAGCGTGCTCTTGCCCGAGCCGTTCCGGCCGATTAGGCCGAGCGCGCTGCCCGGCTCGACCACGAACGTGACGTCGCGGAGCGCCAACACTTCTTTCGCGCGGCCACGGTCGCGCAGGAGCGCGATGCTCTTCAGCGAGCGCGTGCCGCGCGCGTAGACGCGAAAGCGGCGCGAGAGCGCATCGACGCGGATCTCGCCGTTCCTCATTGCACGTCTTTCGTCATGACCACGGCGATCTCGTTGTAGCCGAGGGAGCGATAGAGCCGTCGCGCGACCTCGTTCCCGCCGAAGACGTTGAGCGATACGCGATCGAGGCCGCGCCGCCGCGCCTCGCCCTCAGCGAGCACCATCGCGTCTCGGCCGAAGCCGCGCCCGCGAAAGGCCTCCTTGACGAAGACGTCGTAGATCCAGAGCACCCGCCCGCGGGGGTTCTCTCGCTCGCCCACCCAGAGATGTCCGACCCGATCGCCGTGAGCCTCGACAGCGTAGGCGGCAGCGGTCCCGTCCTCGAGCAACTGCGCCACATCGGCCGTCGCTTTGCGCCGTGCGACGTCGGGCGCGAATCCGCCGTGACGCTCCATGTCCTCGGCGTAACTGCGTTCGAGCTCACGCGCGAGCGCAGCCGTGTCGCCAGCAACGAGCCGGTGGAGGGTCACGCTCAAGACGGGACGCGACTCGTGAGGGCTTCGTGCACGAGCGCCGCCAGCGCGTGCACGAATTCGGGGTCTGCGTTCGCCATCTCGATCCGTCGCAGGCTCATTCCCAGCTCGCGCGCCCGCTCCTGCGCTTCGACGTCGATGTCCCAGCGGATCTCGAGGTGATCGGACACGAAGCCGACTGGGCACACCAGCACCTCGCGGACACCGTTCGCGTGCAGATCCGCGAGGTGGTCGAGGATGTCCGGGCCGAGCCACGGCTCCCCCGTCGGCGATTCGCTCTGGTATGAGAAAGACCAGTCGGCGAGCGCCGCGCGATCCGCGATCAGCCTGCATGTCTCGTGCAGCTGTTCCTCGTACGGATCGCCCTCCTCGAGGATCCGCGCGGGCAACGAGTGCGCGGTGAAGACGACATGCCCCGTCGTTCCGCGCACGCGCGCGGCGAGTACGTCCACGAACGGCTCGAAGTCATGCCAGCTCTCGATGAAGCGGAGCTCGGCGCGGCCGGCGAGCGCCTCCTCGAGCTGCGTTCGATAGCCGGCGATCGACAGGCGCGAGTAGTGAGGCGCGAGCACGAGGCCGACGATCACGCCGGCACCCGTCGCGAGCACGCCCTCGGCTGCGTCGGCGATGCGCGGCGTCCAGTGCTTCATCCCGGTGAAGACCGGAAGGGAGAGCTCGCGCTCAAGCGCGGTCCGCGTCTCCTCGGTGATTGCGTTCAACGGATTGTGATCCTCCACGCCGAGCGTCCGGTAGCGCGAGACGAGGTCGTCAAGATGCTCGGGCGCGATCGGCCTGCCGCCGCGGATATCGGCGTAGTACGCAGGAACGTCGGCTAGGCGTTCGGGCGAGCCGTACGCCATCAGCACGACCGCCGCGCTCACACGCGTGCCTCCACGGTCCGCTCCTGTACGAGCTCGGTCAAGCGCGTGACGACGTCGGGATCCGTCTGGGGCAAGATCCCGTGGCCGAGGTTGAAGATGTGCCCGTTGCGTCCGCGTGCGCGTTCGAGCACGTCGAGCGCGGCCGCCTCGAGGCGGTCCCAGGGCGCGAGCAGCGCCGCCGGGTCCAGGTTCCCCTGGACGCCCCGCTCCCCGACGAGGTCCCACCCCTCCTCGAGCGGGATGCGCCAGTCCAGGCCGATCACGTCGCCGTGCATCTGCGCGAGCAGCGTCGTCGTCCCGGTCCCGAAGTGGATCGTCGGCACGTCCACTGCGGCGAGGATGCGAGCGCTGTACGGCGCGACGAACTCGCCGTAGTCCGGCGGCGAAAGCACGCCGACCCACGAATCGAAGACCTGGATCACGTCGGCGCCGGCGTCCACCTGCTCCTGGACGTAGCGCGCGAAACATTCGCTGAGCGTCTCCATGAGGGCGTGCCAGCTGTCTGGCTCGCGGTACATGAGCGCCTTCACCTTCGCGAAGTCGCGGCTCGGTTTGCCCTCGATCAAGTAGCCCGCGACGGTGAACGGCGCGCCGCAGAAGCCGATCACCGCCTGCTCCTCTTCGAGCTCGCGGCGGACGATGCGGATCGCTTCGCACAGCTCCGGCGCGACGTCGTCTGGGACACGCAGCCGGTCCGCGTCGAACGACTCCACGACCGGACCGAACCCTTCCACGAGCTTCACGTCGACGCCCATCGCGGCGACCGGCGTCATGATGTCGGCGAACATCACCGCGGCGTCGACGCCGTGGCGACGCACCGGCTGCAGCGTCACCTCGGCGCACAGCTCGGGCTCCCGCCCGATGTCGAAGAAGTCGTGTCGCTCACGCAGCGCGCGGTATTCCGGCAGCGAGCGGCCCGCCTGGCGCATGAACCACACCGGCGTCCGCTCGACGGGCTCGCACCTAGCGGCGCGGACGAGCAGCGGCGCTGTCATCAGAGCTCGACTGCGATGCGGTCGTCGTAATGCCTGAAGGTGAGCGCGCCCAGAGCGAGCGCGGCCACAGCGGCACAGACCAGGTAGACGACGTCGACGGCGCGCGGCATCGTGCCGGCCCAGAGCGGATCGCGGATAGCGGAGACAGCGGGTGAGACCGGATTCCCGTAGCGGAGAATCTCGACGATCGTGTGGTGCCGGGTGAAGAGGCTCCAGTCCCAGAACACGGGGGTGACGAAGAACCACGGCAGGAGAAGCGCGCCGACGAGGTGCTCGACATCGCGGAAGAGCGCGTCGAGGCAGGCGATCGCGAGCGTCACGCCGGCGACGAAGCACACGAAGAGCGCGGCTAGCGGCACTGCAAGCAGCTCGGTGTCCCGCGCATCGGGCACGAAGATGAAACATGCGACCAGCAGGATTACGAGCATCACCGCGTACGTCACGACGTTCGCGCCGACGACCGAGAATGCGACAAGCTGTCGCGGGAAGCGCGTCTTGCGGATCAGCTCGGCATTGTCGAGCATCGCGCGCGAGCCGACCTGCAACGTCGTGGCGAAGAAAACCCAGGACGCCAGGCCGGCGAGCAGGTAGAGCGAGTAGTGCGGGACGCCAGCCGTCACGCGCCAGAGGACGTGGAAAACGAGCACGTAGATCCCCATCAGGATCAAGGGCGGCAGCAGCACCCAGAGCACGCCGAGCGCCGAACCCTTGTATCGCTTCTGAAGGTCTCTGCGAAACAGGTTCGCGAACAGCTCGCGGTAGGAGAAGAGCTCCGTATACACGCTCATAAAGGGGTCCGTCACGGGCCGTAACTAGTGTAGGCACGCGCCTGGACCGCGCCGCCGCCATACAGACACCTAACAGTCAGCCGTTAACCTCCGGCCCGTGAGCGCCGCCGCCTCGCTCCTCGCTTTTCCCGCCGCAGCGCTCGTTCTCGCCGCGTTGCTGCGGTCGCCCGCGGCGCGCCGCTTCGTCGCCGCACCACGCGAGGACCGCTGGCACCGTCACGCGACGCCCTACCTCGGCGGCATCGGGATCTTCGCCGGACTGGCGGCCGGCGTCGCCGCGGCACTCGCGGTCGGCGCGGTACCGGGTTCGCACCAGCAGATAATCGGGATCGTCCTCGGCTGCGCCGTGCTTTTCGCCGCGGGCCTCCTGGACGACGCCTTCAGCCTGCCGCCGCTCGCGAAGATCGCGGCGCAGGTCGGCGCGGCGGCGATCGTGCTTTCACAGGGTCTATCCGTTGGAATCGTGAGCAACCATTGGCTGGCGATCGCGTTGGCCGTCGTCTGGCTCGTCGGCATGACCAACGCGTTCAACATGCTCGACAACATGGACGGCCTCGCCGCGTCGCTCGCAGCGATCGCGTCCGTGTTCTTCGCGATCGACGCCGCGACCCTCCATCCGAACCGCACGGTGCTCGTCCTGGCGCTCGCACTCCTCGCAGCCTGCGTCGGCTTTCTGCCGTTCAACCTCCGCGCCAACGCAAGCGCGTCCGTGTTCATGGGCGACTCCGGAAGCCAGGTCCTGGGCTTCACGTTGGCGGCCTGCGGGCTCCTTGCGACATTCAAGGTCGCACAGACGACGATCGCGACGCTGCTCCTGCCGCTGCTGATCCTCGCCGTGCCGATCCTCGACACCACGCTCGTGACGCTCGTGCGGCTGTTCGAGGGGCGCCCGATCTACCAGGGCGGGCGCGACCACACGTCGCACCGGCTCGTGTACCACGGCCTCTCGGACCGACGCGCCGTGATTCTGCTCGCCACGATCTCCGCCGCGCTCGGCGCCACCAGCCTCACGTACGGCGTCATCGACGACGCGAAGGTCACCGTGATCGGCGTCCTCCTGACGTTCGCGCTGATCGTGCAGTTCGCGAGCTTCCTCGCGGACGTCGAGCGCAGCCCGACCTCGACCGCAGAGCGGCGCCCCGGCCTGCTCCGCAGCGTGATCGTTCACCGCCGACGGTTCCTGGAGGTGGTCGTCGACGGCGTGCTGATGACGGTCGCGTTCTACGGCGCCTACGTGCTGAGGCTGGGGACAAACGGAACGGCCTCTCAGCAGGCGTACTTCCTTGCGATGCTCCCGGTGCTCCTGTTCTCCCGCTACCTCTTCTTCATTCCGCTCGGGTTGTACCGCGGCGTCTGGCGCTACGCCGACGCTCGAGATGCCGCGCGCGTTGCGGCCGCGGTGTTGGCGTCGGAGTTCGTCGCCTTCGGCTTCGTCTCCGCAACGCGCGCGCGCGGCGATTTCCCGCGGGCGATCCTCGTCATCGACGCGCTTCTGTGCACGCTCTTGATAGGCGCCTCTCGATTCTGGGAGCGCGCCGCCTACCGCGGTGTGGTGACCCTGCACGACGGCGGCTCGCGGCGGCGAGTGATCGTCGTCGGCGCCGGTCGCGCCGGCCGCAGCTTCGCGCGCGAGCTGCGCGAGACGCCCGGCGAGCAGGTCGTCGGCTTCATCGACGACGACCCACGTCTCTGGCGGCGCCGGCTGCTCGGCATTCCTGTGCTCGGCGGT
>WNGF01002943.1_pt1 | contig 24308 bp, 24 predicted proteins | sample 5400641 | NCBI WGS metagenome assembly WNGF01 (sample SAMN13153371, study PRJNA577476) | soil metagenome | isolation source: 80 cm soil or saprolite under grassland replicate 2 | place: USA:California | collected 2016-06-15 | reverse complement strand
CCGAGGAGGCGTACGGGCGCGCGGACCCGGGCGCACAGACCGAGGTGCCCAGGGACCTGCTGCCCCCGGGGGCGCTGACCGTTGGCGCTCGCCTGCTGGCGCGCAACTCCACCGGAGAGCAGCGGCCGGTCACGGTGAAGGAGATCAAGGACAAGACCGTGGTCCTCGACCTGAACCATCCGCTGGCCGGCAAGACGCTCGTCTTCGAGGTCAAGGTGCTCGGGGTGGAGCCCCCAAAGGGGGCGGAGCCGAAGTCCACCAATTAGCCCCCGCGCCTGATTCCGGCTAGCTGTGTCGGCGCAGCTCCAGCCGGCCGATCTGGCGGCGGTGCACCTCGTCGGGTCCGTCGGCGAAGCGAAGCGTGCGCGAGTGGGCCCAGGCGAAGGCGAGACCGAACTCCTGGCTCACGCCGCCGCCGCCGTGCACTTGCATGGCGCGATCCAGCACCTTCAGCGTCATGTTCGGCACCGCCACCTTGATCTGCGCGATCTCGGAGCGGGCGGCCTTGTTGCCGACCGTATCCATCATGTAGGCGGCCTTGAGCACCAGGAGCCGCGCCTGATCGATCTCGATCCGGCACTCGGCGATCCGCTCGAGCGTGATGTCGTTGTCGGCGAGCGGCTTGCCGAAGGCCACGCGGGTGGTCGCGCGCTTGCACATCGCCTCCAGCGCGCGCTCGGCCACGCCGATCTGGCGCATGCAGTGGTGGATGCGCCCCGGTCCCAGGCGTCCCTGGGCGATCTCGAACCCGCGCCCCTCTCCGAGCAACATACCGGTCCACCAGGATCATCGACTGCTGCTTGTACTTGTCGGGGTTCTTCGGGTCCGTCTTGCCCATGAAGATGAGGATCTTGCAGCGCGGGTCACCGATCCCCGAGGTCCACCACTTGTGGCCGTTGATGACGTACTGGTCGCCGTCGCGGACGATACTCGACTCGATGTTGGTGGCGTCGGACGACGCGACCTTGGGCTCGGTCATCGCGAAGGCCGACCGGATCTTGCCCTCGAGCAGCGGCGCGAGCCACTGCTTCTTCTGCTCGGGCGTCCCGTAGCGCTCCAGCACCTCCATGTTGCCGGTATCGGGAGCCGAGCAGTTGAACACCTCGGGCGCGATGGGCGAGCGGCCCATCACCTCGCACAGCGGCGCGTACTCGAGGTTCGTGAGTCCGGCCCCGCGCCCGCTCTCGGGTAGAAAGAGGTTCCAGAGGCCGCGCTCGCGGGCCTTGGCCTTCAGCTCCTCCATGATCGGCGGCACCTGCCAGCGGGTCGGCTGGCCGGCGAGCTGGTCGGCGAAGGTCCGCTCGTGCGGATAGACGTGCTTGTTCATGAAGTCGGTGAGCTGCTCGAGATATTCCTTGGTCCGCTTCGAGTACTCGAATTCCATTGGGGTCTCCTTTCGTGGTGTCTAGCTCGGCTGCTCTGGCGCTCGAACCGCGATCAGGTCACGCGCGCCGCTCTCGAACAGGCTCCTGCGTGTTGAGCGCGTCCATGAAGTCCGGCGAGAACGTCCCCGTGTATACCTCCTCCGCCGGCCCTTGAAGCTGGATCGACCAGTCCGGCCTCACCTCGATGCTGAGCGTCCCGCCCGGCATCCTCACCGTCACGAGCCCCTGGTCGCACAGGCCGTTCTTGACGGCGGCGCACGCCACGGCGCTCGACGACGAGCCGGAGGCGAGGGTGAACCCCGCCCCCCGCTCCCAGATCAAGATGTCCACGGCGGACCGCGAAGCCACCCGGGCCCACTGCACGTTGGTGCGGTTGGGGAACGCGGGATGGCGCTCCACGAGCGGTCCGAGCCGCCGCACCGCGGCCTCGTCCAGCCGATCGGTGAAGACCACGCAGTGGGGGTTGCCGACGGACACGGCGGTCACGAGCAGGGTCTCCCCGTCCACCTGGAGCGGCACCCCGACCGCCTCGCGGGCCGGCCCGTGCATCGGGATCTCCGGCGCCATGAAGCTGCAGCGGCCCATCTCCACCGTGACGAGGTGAACGCGGCCGTCCTCCACGTGGCAGCGACACTCGACGCGGCCGCCCTTGGTGGCCACCGTGAACGTGTCGCGCGCGGCGTGGCCGTGGTCGCGGAGGTACTTGGCGAAGATGCGCAGGCCATTGCCCGATTTCTCGGCCTCGCTCCCGTCCGGATTCAGGATCCGCAGGCCGAAGTCGGCGCCCTCCCACGGCTCCACCATCAAGAGGATGCCGTCGGATCCCACGCCCCAGTTCCGGTCGCAGATGCGCGTGATCTGTCCGGGCGCGAGCGGCGCCGGCAGGTCGGCGGCGTCGATGACGATGTAGTCGTTGCCCAGCCCATGGCCCTTGACGAAGGGAATCATGCGGCCTGGTCGCCGCCGGGGCAGATCACGAGCGCCCCGGGCGCCGGTGTGATCATGAACGCGCCCGCGGGCGCGCGAACCAGTCCCCCCAGCGCTCGCGGACACTCCGCACGTCGCTCGGGAGCCGGTGGCGCCATTTGCCCGCGAAGCGCCTGAGCGCCGCGCGGCGCTCGGCCAGGTCCGCGGCGACGCCGCGCGGCGCGCTCTCGCCCGTCCGCGTGCCGCCGCCCCGGTGGACGAAGGGAGCGTTCACCACCGCGCAGCGCCAGCCCGATTCGCGCACCGCGAAGGAGAGATCACGGTCGTATCCGTGAAAGAAGCCGTACCCCTCGTCGAAGCCGCCCACCGACTCGAGAAGGGAGCGACGCAGGAAGAGGCACACGCCGTCCACCGCCGCCACCTCCGCCATGTCCGTCTCGAGGGTGGCGCTCCCGGCGAGGCAGTGCACGATGGTCCGCCCCACGTAACGCCCGTCCGCGCGAAGCTTCCGCGCGCCGTAGAGCCCGGCCAGCCCGATGCCCAGCGGGGCCTCGAGCGCCGCCTGCAGCCGCGCGAGCCAGCGTGGCTCGCGCACCTCGGCGTCGTTGTGAAGGAAGCAGAGCATCTCACCCCGGCAGAGTCGCGCGCCCTGGTTGAGCGCGCGGATCAACCCCACGTTCGCATCGTTCCGGTGGTAGGTCAACGGATACGGGAGCTCGAGCTCCCGGAAGTACGCCGGCGTCCCGTCGGTGGAGCCATTGTCCACGACGCAGAGGTCGAAGGCCACGGTCGTCGGGCGGAGGCTCTCGAGACACGCGCGAGTGAGCGCCAGCTGGTTGAACAGCACCAGGACCACGCTCGTCGCCATCGGGCGTCTCCCTCCCGCCGCGTGGGCGAGAGGGCCGGGTGAGGGCGCCTACCGTTCGGCGAGCGGGATGTACTTCAAGTCGGTCGGGCCCGTGTACTCCGACCGGGGCCGGATCAACCGGTTGTTGCCGTGCTGCTCCAGCACGTGGGCCGCCCAGCCGGCGACGCGGCTCAGGGCGAAGATCGGCGTGAACTGATCGGTCGGGATGCCCATCGCCGCGTAGGCGGCGCCGGAGTACAGGTCCACGTTGGGGAAGATGTGCTTCTCGGCGGCCATGACGCGGGCGACGGTGTCGAGGATCTGCACGTAGCTGGTCTTGCCCACCTGCTGCCCGAGCTCGCTGGCGAGACGGCGCAGGTGCTTGGCGCGCGGGTCTTCCACCCGGTAGACGCGGTGGCCGAACCCCATGATCCTCGCCTTGTCGACGAGCGCCTTCCTGATCCACGCGTCCGCCTTGGCCGGGTCCTTGATCTTCTCCACCATGCGCATGACCTGCTCGTTGGCGCCGCCGTGGAGCGGCCCCTTCAGGGTGGCGATGCCGGCGACGATCGCCGAGTGCAGGTCGGAGAGCGTGCCCGCCGTCACGCGGGCGGCGAACGTGGAGGCGTTGAACTCGTGATCGGCGTGGAGGATGAGGGCGACATCGAAGGTCTTCGCGGCCAGCGGCGTGGGCGCCTTCCCGTTCACCATGTAGAGGAAATTGGCGGCCAGGTTGAGCCGCGGGTTGGGCGCCACCGGCGCCTTGCCCCGCCGGATGCGCTCCCAGGCCGCCACCAGCGTCGGCATCTGGGCGGTCAGCCTCACGCTCTTCCGCAGCGTCGCCTCCCGGGAGTTGTCCTCCGCATCCGGGTCGAAGGCTGAGAGCGCGGAGACGCCGGTCCGCAGGATCTCCATCGGCGTCGTCTTCTTCGGGAAGAGCTTCAGCATCGCGAGGACCTTGGGCGGGAGCTTCCGGTTGGCCGTGGAGGCGAGCGCCTTGACGTGGGCGTCCAGCTCCTTCCGGCTGGGCAGTCGGCCCTGCCACAGGAGATAGACGACCTCCTCGAACGTGGAGTGGGCCACGAGATCGTCGACGTCGAAGCCGCGATAGAGCAGGCGGCCCTTGTGACCGTCGATGAAGCAGATTTCCGAGGGGGAAACGATGACGTCCTCGAGACCGGCCTTGAGCGGATGGACCTGGGGGGCGGCGGCGCCGTTCGTCATGGCTCTCCTGCTCTCCTTCCCGGGGGGTGCAATGAAAACGTTACCTTGTACCATACACCCGGAGCCACTTCAAGGCTGAGCGTCATGACCGAGGTTCTCCCGACCGTCGTCGACTTCTACGACCACCACCCGATCAACGAGGCGCAGATCCTCGCTGCCCTTCGCCGCCGAGGCAAGGACCTGCGGGCGCTGGCCCCCGAGGACCTGTACGAGTGGGACCAGGACCACTACGGTGGCCTCGCCGCGGTGGATGCCCTCGCCCGGCGCGCCGAGATCGGGCCCGCCGGCTCGGTGCTCGACGTCTGCGCCGGTCTCGGGGGGCCTGCTCGCTTCCTCGCCCGGCGATTCGGTTGCCGCGTCACCGGCCTCGACCTGAACCGAGGGCGGTGCGCCGCCGGGCGCCGGCTCACCGCCCTCGTCGGGCTCCATCGCCGGGTCATCATGGTCAACGGAGACGCCCAGTCGCTGCCCTTCGGCTCCGGCTCCTTCACGGCCGTGCTGAGCCAGGAAGGCCTGCTCCACGTCCCCGACAAGGGCGCCGTGCTCCGCGAGTGCGCGCGGGTCCTCGTCCCCGGCGGGCGGATCGCCTTCAGCGACTGGATCGCCACGCCGCGCCTCGAAGAGGGCGAGGGCCGGCGCCTCGAGCAGTGGATGGCCGCCACGACTCTTCAGAGCATCACGGGCTACCGCCGACTGCTCGCGAGGGCGGGCTTCAGTGGCATCGAGGCCGAGGACCTCTCCGCGGAGTGGACCGGCATCCTGCGCGAGCGTGTCCGGATGTACCGCGCGATGCGGGAGGACACCGTGGCCCGCCACGGTCGGGCGCGCTACGACGACTACAACCGGCTCTACGAGTTCTTCGTGGGTCTGGTGGAGGCGGGCAAGCTCGGCGGCGCCCGGTTCAGCGGAAGAGCTTGTCCAGGAATTTCTTGATCCCGCGCGTGTCGGGCACCCGGACGTCGGTCGGTACGGCGCGCAGCGCCCCCGCGGTGCCCGTGACCAGCCCCTTGACCTCGTTCGGTCCCTGGGTCAGGGTGACGTTCATGTTGATGCGCCCGTCGGCGAGCGTGAAGGTGCCCGCGCCCGCCACCCGCACGTCGGGGCCCTGGTAGAGCAGGTCGTCGGTCTTCACCACGCCGTTGGTGATCGTGTAGGTGGCCGTGATGGCCTCGAAGTCGAGCGGGGCGGCCAGCCGGCCGCGCCGCTCCGGGCTCAGCAGCGCGGACGCCGCCCCCGCCAGCCCCACCACCTCGTTCACCAGGTTCACGACGTCCTTGCCCATGACCTTGCCGGGGCCGATGCGGAGCCGGCCCGAGCCGTTCGCCGTTCGCCACGGATCAGTCGCGCGCAGGCTCGCCTCGCCGGTGAGGTCCATGGGACCCGTCACCGCGTAGGCCTGGCAAAGGAAGTCCACCAGGATCGGCCCCAGCTCGACGCCCTTCACCTTGATGTCCTTGAGGGTGGCCACGGGAGCCGAGCCCAAGGCGACGGCCAGCCGCAACGAGACGGTGCCGTTCGCCACCTTGGCCTCCAGCGGCGTGCTCTCGAGCTGCGTCCCGGCGTAAGCCACCGGGACGCGCAGGCCGCTCAGCGGGAGCTGACGGCGCCGCGGCTCGCACTGCGGCCGCTCCTGGGCAAGGGTCAACTGGTCGAAGCCCACGGCTCCCGTCGCGACGATCCGCGCGGGCGTTCCCGAGAGCTCGAACCGCCCCTTCATCGCTCCGACCACGGTCGGGGCGGCCACGAGGACGCCGCCCAGCGGCGACACGTCGCGCGCCTCCACGTCCACGGTGGCCTGAAGGGCCATCTCGGCGAGCGAGCGCGCACCGGACGGCGTGAGCGAGGCGTCGCGGATCGCGAGCGTGACGCCACCCGGCTCCGCCACCGCGTCTCCCTCGAGCCGGAGGGCGGCCCCGGGCCCTGTCTGGCTCACCGTCAGGTTGATCTTCTCGACCCGGAGCTCGGAGCTCTTGACGCCGAGCTTCCGGTACTGCATGCGACCGTCGACGACGCTGATCCGGGAAAGCAGCGGCGCGCCCCCAGCCGAACTTCCCCCACGGCCGCCACTCCTCGGCGCGCCGCCGGCGCCCGGGGCCGGTACACCGAGGCTCGCCCAGTTCCAGCGTCCCTGCCGGTCTTCCACCAGCTCGATCGTCGGCTCCTCGAGGGTCAGATCGGCCAGCTCGACCCGGCCGGAGAGGAGGGGCCTGAGCCGGATGCCGATCCGTCCCTCGCTCATGGTCAGGAGCGGGCCGGACCCGAAGGCGGGATCGTCGGCAACCTCGAGGCCGCGGAGCTTCACCGTGGGGAGCGGGAACGGGGCGATGGAGAGCGAGGCGAACTTGACGGGGCGGCCCAGCGCGTGAGCGGCGGTCTGGGCGACATAGGCCTGGAACCCCGGCGTGTTGAGGAACCACGGGAGCGCGGCGAGGGCGGCCACGAGGAGGAGCGCGAGGATCCCCGCCGCGACGGCCACCCACTTCAGCATGGTGCGGACCCCCCTCGGGATCACGCTACGTCGGGATCAACAGGATCTTCCCCGTCGTCCGGCGTCCCTCGAGGGCCCGGTGCGCCTCGGCGGCCTCGGCGAGCGGGAACTGATGCTCGAGGCGGAGCTTGAGCTTGCCGTCCAGGATCCACCCGAGCACCTCGCCCGCGCGCTCCTGCAACTCCTCGCGGCTGGCGATGTGGTGGTTGAGGCTCGGCCGCGTCACGAACAGCGAGCCCCGCGCGTTCAGGATCTGCAGATCGAGGGGCGGCACCGGCCCGCTCGCCTGCCCGAACAGCGCCATGAGGCCGCGCGGCCGAAGACAGTTCAACCCCTTGTCGAACGTGCTGGCGGCCACGCCGTCGTAGACGACGTGCACGCCCGCCCCGCCCGTGATGCGCTTGACCTCGGCCTCGAAGTCCTGCTTGGCGTAGATGATGACGTGGGCGGCCCCGGCCGACCTCGCCAGCGCCGCCTTCTCGTCGGTGGACACGGTGCCGATCACCGTCGCGCCGCGCATCTTGGCCATCTGGCAGAGCAGCAAGCCGACTCCACCGGCCGCCGCATGGACCAGGCACACATCGCCCTTCTCGAGCGGGTACGTGGAGGTCGCCAGGTAGTGCGCCGTCATGCCCTGGAGCATGGCGGCGGCGCCGTCCTTGAACGAGAGCCCGTCGGGCAGCTTGACGAGGCGATCGGCCGGCGCGACGTTCATCTGCGCATAGGAGCCGGCAACGCCGGTCCACGCCACCCGCTCCCCGACCTTGACGTCGACGACTCCGGGCCCCACCGCCGTCACCGTCCCCGCCCCCTCGAGCCCCACCGTCAGCGGCAGCGACGCCTTGTACTGGCCGGTGCGGAAGTACACGTCGATGTAGTTCACGCCGCAGGCCCCGAGCCTGACCGCCGCCTGCCCGGCGCCGGGCGTCGGCTCGGGAACATCCTCGTACGTGAGCGCTTCGGGACCGCCGGGTGTATGGACGCGAATCGCCTTCATGTCGACCCCCCTTGTTGTCGTTCAGCGCATGGCCGAGAGATCCACCGTGAACTTCGCCACCTGCTGGTCGTCCGAGTCCCGCACGATCAGCGTCAACGTGTCGCCGGGCTTGAGGCCCGCCGACGGGAACACGTACATGCAGCGGGCCGTGTAGCTGCCGTCGTCCTCGCGCCGCGCCGTGCGCTCGTTCTGGGCGAAGGCCGCCTTGATCTGCTGCTGGCCGCTCACGAGAAGCGGCGTGTAGAACCGGGCGAAGTCAGCCTTGCCGCCCTTGAGCGTGGCCCAGAGCGTGAGGTTGCCCTCCTGTTCCTTGAGCAAGGCGTCCACGTCCCTCGGCTTCAGCTCCTGGCTCTTGAAGGCCGAGTTCCGCGCCGCCAGGGCCAGGCGATGAAACGGCGTCATGACGACCACCGCCTCGCCCGCCCCGTCGCCGCCCGCTCGCCACTCGCCGCCGAACGGTTCGCTGATGATGCTCCGCTTGCCCATCAGGATGGCCGTTTCGCGCTCCTGCGGTGTCAGCGTGAGGGAGGCCCCATCGCCACTCTGGACCTCGAGGAAGCACGCGCCGATGGACAGGACGAGGAGCCACCACGAACCGAACCGTTTCACCACGCGCCCCGTCCGGTTCCTCGCATGCGCGCCGCCTCACGTGGCGCGTATTGTAGCACAGCGGTTGCGAGGTGCCCGGCGCCGCGATAGCGTGGAGGTGTGCTCGGCGCGTTCCCGCTCGCGCTGGTCGTGCTGCTCGGCGGATGCGTCGCGTCGGCGTTGCCCGACGCCGCGCTGCGCTCGGTGAACCGCGACGTGACGGTGTCCGAGCTGCGTCTCGATCCCGGCGCCCACGTCGGCGAGCGGGTCCTGGTGGGCGGCGAGATCCTCGCCACGAGGCCCGGTCCCGGCGAGACCGAGATCGAGCTGCTCTCCCGTCCGCTCGCCGGCGATGACCGGCCGGCGCGGAGCGATCTGTCGGAGGGCCGAGTCCTCGTCCGGACCAAGGAGTTTCTCGACCCCGCCGTGTATGCGCCGGAGCGGCGCGTGACCGTGGTCGGCACCGTCGTCGGCGGCGAGGAGCGCAAGCTCGGCGAGCTGCCGTATCGCTATCCGGTCATCGGCGTCGAATACCTCCAGCTCTGGCCGCGAGAGCCGCTGCCCGTCTTCTACCCCGTCTACCCGTGGGGCTGGCCGTACTACTACTACCCCTGGCGGTTCCGCCGGTCCTAGAGCGATGATAAGGGCCCATCTGCTTCGTTGGCGCCCTCGGCCGCACGCTCAACGTACAGAAAGTACGCCTCGCGTGCGGCCGTCGGGCGCCGCCTTGCAGCTGGACCCTTCTCATCGCTCTAGCGCGCCTACTTTCCCACCGTCACCGACGAGAAGGTCGCCGGGTCCATGTAGCGGGCGGCCACGCGCCGGACGTCGGCGGCTTTGACGTTGGCGATCTGGGCCTTGAAGCGGTCGGGGTAGTCCAGCCCGAGCCCGTACTCCTCGATGCCGGTGAGGAGGTCGGCGACCTTGCGCGAGGTATCGAGCCGGAGGGGGAAGCTGCCGATCAGGTAGGATTTGGCGAGCTGGAGCTCCCGTTCCTCGACCGGCGCCTGGCCCATCCGCGCCATCTCCTCCCTGACGAGTCGCACCGCCTCGCCCACGGCGTCCACGCGCGTCTGGAGCGAGACGACGTACGAGGCGCCGTAACGGCCGGGCGACAGGTTGCTGGACACGGAGTAGGCGAGGCCGCGCTCCTCGCGCACGCGCGTGTAGAGCCGCGAGGCCGAGCCCCCGCCGAGGACATAGTTCGCCACCACCAGCGGGAAGTAGTCGGGATGGTCCTGGCGGATCCCGGGGCGGCCCAGATAGACGGTGGCCTGCGTCAGGTCGGGCCGCGCGATCGTCTCCGTCGCCGCCGGCGTCGACGGCGGCGCCGGCGGGATCACCGCGAGCGCTTCTTTCGGTGGAGTCCAGCCGGCCAGTCGGCGCGAGAGCGCCTGCCGGATCTCGTCCGCCGTGACGTCGCCGACGACGGCGATGGCCGCCGCGTCCGGGCGGTAACGCTCGCGGTGAAAGCGCACGACCTGGTCGCGGTTGAGCTTCCGCACCGACTCGATGGTGCCGGCGACGGGGTGCGCGTACGGATGCCCCGGGTAGATGAGCCGCGCCAGCGCCCGCCCCGCCACCACCTCCGGATTCTCCTCGGAGCGCTGGAGCGCGGCCTCGATCTCGGCCACCTGGCGCCGTAGCTCGTCTTCGGGGAACGTGGGCGTGAGCAGCACCTCGGCCAGGAGGTCGAGCCCGAGGTCCAGGTCCTTCTTGAGGACGGCGAGGCTCACCGTCGTCCCGTCGCGCCCGGCATCGGCCTCCAGGCCGCCCCCCACGAACTCGATGGCGCGGTCCAGCTCGGGCCCGGAGCGCTTGCCCGTCCCGCGCGTCAGCAGCTCCGCGGTGAGATTCGCCAACCCGGGCGCATCCGGCGGGTCGAAGGCGGAGCCGGCCCGGAGGTACACGCGCAGCACGACGACGGGAATCGCCGGCCGCGGCGCGACGAGCAGCCGGATGCCATTGGGCAGCACCTCGCGATGGGCCAGCGGCGTCGCCGCGGCGGTGGCGCCGAGCACAATGAGCAGCAGGGTCCCGAGCGGCAGAGCGCGTCGCATAGGTCTCCTTTCGATCAATCGAGCTGCTTCCTGAACCTGAGCACGGCCAGGCCGAAGATGGCGCCACCGAAGGCGACCAGGGGCAGGAAGCTCGGCCAGAGGTACTCCAGGCCCACGCCCTTGAGCACGATGCCCCGCACGATCTTGAGAAAGTAGGTCAGCGGGATGATGGCAGAGAGGTACTGGGCGCCCGCCGGCATCCCCTCGACCGGGAAGAGGAGGCCCGACAGGTAGATGGACGGCAAGAAGGTCAGGAAGGCGAGCTGCATGGCCTGGGGCACCGTCCGCGATGCGGTCGACACGAAGATCCCGATGCCGAGGGTGCCCATCATGAAGACGAGGGACAGCATGTACAGGAGGAGGAGGCTGCCGCGGATCGGCACGTCGAAGACGAAATGCGCCACCAGCAGCGCCATGGTCATCTGCCCGTACGCGACGAGCAGGTTCGGGATGATCTTTCCCAGCAGGAGCTCCCAGCGGCGGATGGGACTCACGATCAGCGCCTCCAGCGTGCCCTTCTCCCGCTCGCGGACCACGGAGACCGCCATGGCGGTGATGGTGGTCTGCATCAGGAGAGCGCCGATCAGCCCGGGGACGATGAACACCGCCGAGAGCAGGTCGGGGTTGTACCAGGCGCGGACGCGCACGTCCAGGGGAAGCGCGAGGTTGCGCGGGGCCGGGGTGCCCGCCGCGGTCTGCGTGACGATCTCCAGCGAGCGCTGGGCCCCGAGCGCGCCGGCCGCATTCACGGCCGAGGTCGCCACCAAGGGATCGGAGGCGTCCACGATCACCTGGACCCGGGCCTCCTGGCGCGCGAGCCGCGTCGCGAAGTCGGGCGGGATGACCACGCCCACCTTCGCGGTGCCGTCGTCGATGAGGCGCGTGAGCTCCCGCTGGCTCCGTACCCAGCGCCGGACGTCGAAGTACTGGCTGTTGACCATGGCCTCGAGGAAGACGCGCGCCTCCACGCTGCCCGACTGGTCCCACACCGCCGTCGGCACGTGCTTGACGTCGGTATTGATCGCCCAGCCGAAGATGAAGAGCATGGCCACCGGCACCGCCAGCGCGAGGGTGAGGGCCAGGAGATCGCGCCGGAGATGGATGAACTCCTTCACGACGATGCCGAGGAGCCGCGCGCCCATCTTACCTCCCCTCACCCTGACCCTCTCCCCTGAGGGGAGAGGGAATCTGCGGCGTCCAGCGCGCGGAGCTGTTCCCGCAGTCGCGCCTTCCGCTGCTTGTCCACGAAGGAGACGAACAGGTCCTCCACCGAGGGCTCCACGTCGTGGGCCCAGCGCACCTCCTGCCCCGCCCGTTTGAGGAAGCCCTCGACGTCGGCGGCGGTGATCCGCTCGCTCGCCAGGACCAGCCGCAGCCGCGACCCCACGCGCAGCACCTCCTCGACGGCGTCCCACTCCCCGAGCGCATCGGCGGCGCGACGCAGGTCGGCCACCTCGACCTCGACGACGGGCTGGTGGAAGTTCGTGGTCTTGATCGTGGAGGGCGAGCCCTGGGCGATGAGCCGCCCCTGGTAGATGAAGCCGAGCGTGTCGCACAGCTCGGCCTCGTCCATGTAGTGCGTCGTCACCATGATCGTCGTCCCTCCGTCCACGAGCCTCCGGATCAGCGCCCAGAAGTTGCGGCGCGAGACCGGGTCCACGCCCGCGGTCGGCTCGTCGAGGAAGATGAGCCGGGGCGCGTGGACGAGCGCGCAGGCCAGCGCGAGGCGCTGGCGGTAGCCGCCGGAGAGCTGGCCCGCGAGCTGCCGTTCGCGGCCGGTGAGGTCGGCGAGCTGAGCCATCTGCGCGATGCGCGAGGCGCGCAGGGGGCGCGGCACCATGTAGGCGCGCGCGTGGAACATGAGGTTCTCGACGACGGTGAGGTCGTCGTAGAGGGAGAACTTCTGCGACATGTACCCGATCACCGACTTGATGCGCTCGGGCTCGCGCGTGAGGTCGATGTCGAGCACGGTGCCGGTGCCCTCGGTCGGCGCCAGGAGCCCGCAGAGCATGCGCAGCGTCGTGGTCTTCCCGGAGCCGTTGGGGCCGAGGAAGCCGTACAGCTCCCCCGCGCGCACGCGGAGGTCCAGCCGATCCACGGCGACCCGCTTGCCGAAGCGACGGGTGAGTCCGTGGGTGACGACGGCGTACCCGGAGCCGGGCGCCGACATGGTTCACCCGATCTCGGCGTCGGCGGGCATCCCCGGCTTCAGGATGCCCTCGGGGTTGTCCAGCATGACCTTGATCCGGAAGACCAGGTGCACGCGCTCCTTCCTAGTCTGCACGTTCTTCGGCGTGAACTCGGCCTCGGAAGAGATCTCGCTGACGCGCCCGGCGAACGCCCGGCCGGGATAGGCGTCCACGCTCACCCGGGCGGCATCGCCCACCTTGATCCGGCCGATCTCCTCCTCGGGGACATAGGCGCGGACCCAGACTTCGCGCGGGTTCATCAGGGTGAGGATGGATACGCCGGGGTTGGCCGTCTCGCCCGCCTCGAGGTTCTTTCGCAGCACCAGCCCGTCGATCGGCGACACCACCGTCGCTTCCTTCAGCCGGCTCCGGGCCATCGCCAGCGCCGACTGCGCCTGGGCGAGCTGGCCGCGCGCCGCCTCGACCTGCTCCGGCCGCGGGCCGGCCAGCAGGAGCGCGAGCCGCTCCTCGGCCGCCTGGACCTCGGCGCGCGCGGCCTCGATCTGGTGGAGGCGCGGGCCCTCGAGGGTGAGCGCCAGCCTCTCGCGGGCGGTCCGCTCCTGAGCCGCCGCCACCTCGTAGGCCTCGCGAGCCCGATCGACGTCCTGCTGGGCCACCAGCTCTTTCCGGTGGAGCGCCTCGACGCGCTGCAACTCGCGCTCCCTCGTCTGCCGGGTGGCCTCCGCGCTCTTCACCGCCGAGCGCGCCTCCTCGATCTCCTGGGCGCGCGCGCCGGCCAGGAGGTCGTCGAGCTGGGCGCGGGCTCGGGCCGCGGTGGCGCGCGCCTCCCTGATCTCCTCCGGCCGGGCTCCCGCCTGGAGGTCCCGCAGCGTCGCCTCGGCCGTGCGGACCGCCGCCTCTTGCCGGCGCGCCTCGGCGAGGAGCTCGCTGTCATCCAGACGCACCAGGACCTGCCCCTCGGTGACCCGCGCGCCCTCGTCCACGAGGCGGGCCACGATGCGGCCGGTGATCTTGACGCTCACGTCCACCTGGGTGGCCTCGACGGTGCCGGTGACGCTCACGACGGGCCGGCCACCGTTGGCGAAGAACCGGGCGCCGTAGGCATAGGCCAGCCCGATCCCGAGCACGACGCCGAGGGTGATCGCGCCCTTGGCGGCGCGCGACGGCATCGCGGTCACTTCGTCGCCGGCTTGGTCTCCTCCGCCGGCAGCAGGATCGCGACGTTCTTCCTGTCGGTGGGGAAGTAGGTGCGGGCCACGCGCTGCAGATCGGCTGCCGTCACCGCGCGGATGCGAGGCACGAAGTCCGCCTGGAGCCGCCAGGAGCCCGCCAGCTCGAAGCGGGCCAGGCTCGAGGCCCGCGAGTGCACCGAGTCCTGGCGCCAGACGAAGGCGGCCTCGATCTGGTTCTTGGCGCGCTGGAGCTCCTCTTCGGGTACGAGCTCGTTCTTCAACAGCTCGACCTCGGCCATGAGCGCCCGCTCGAGGGCCTGGGCGCTCTGCCCCGGCAGCGGCGTCGCGTAGAAGGCGAACAGGTTGGGGTCGCGCGAGAAGTAGGAGTAATCGCCACCGGCCCCGAGCGCGAGCCGCCCCTCGTAGACGAGCTTCCGGTAGAGCCTCGAGGCGCGGCCCTCGGAGAGGATGGTCGAGAGCAGCTCCAGCGCCGCGCTGTCGGGCGACTCGTGATTCGGCACGTGCCAGGCGAGGTCCACGATGGGGAGCTGGGCGCCGGCCTTGCTGACGAGGACGCGCCGCTCGTCGATCTGCGGCGGCTCGACGGCCGTCACCGGCGGCAGCTCGGGGCCGCGCGGGATCGGGCCGAAGAGCCGGCGCACACGCTCCATGACCTCGGGCGTCTTCACGTCCCCCACCAGCACCAGGATGGCGTTGTTGGGCTGATAGTACGTATCGTAGAAGGCGCGCAGCTCGGCCGGGTTGATGCGCTTGATGTCCTCCATCCAGCCGATGATGGGCCAGCGGTACGGGTGCGCCTTGAAGGCCAGCGAGCTCATCTCCTCGGAGATGAGCCCGTCGGGGTCGTCCTCGGTCCGGGTCCGCCGCTCCTCCATGACCACCTGCCGCTCGGAGTCGATCTCCTTGGGATCCAGCAGGAGGTGGCGCATCCGATCGGCCTCGAGACCCAGCACCATGTCCACCTTGTCGGCGGCGATGTCGACGAAGTAGGAGGTCACGTCCTGGGTGGTGAAGGCATTGTCCTGGCCGCCGTTCTGCTCCACCATCCGGGCGAACTCCCCCTTCCCGTGGGTGGGCGTCCCCTTGAACATCATGTGCTCGAGGAAATGGGCGAGCCCGGTGGCGCCCGGCCGCTCGTTCCGCGAGCCCACCCGGTACCAGATCTGGACCGAGATCACGGGACTCCGGTGGTCCTCCAGCACGAGCACCCGCAACCCGTTGTCGAGGGTCGCCTCGGTGACATCGAGCGCCGGCGAGGCAGCCTCCGCGGCACCGGCCGGCCTCAGCGCGGCCGACAGGCAGATCAGGAAGACGAGCGCGCGGAGCCGACTCGCGGAACGCATGGACGGATTATCGTACATGGCCTACCCGGCAGCAAGGAAGCCGTCGGCCGCCTCGCGAGACACCGGCCGAAGCGCCAGGGCCGTGACCACGCAGCCGAGGCAAAGGCCACCGGCGATGAGGAGCGCAGCGGCGAACGAGCCGGTGACGTCCCGGATCATCCCGGTCACCACCGGCCCCGCGATGGCGCCGAGGAAGCACGTGGCGTTGTACAACCCGAACGCCTTGCCGAGCACCGAGGCGGGGAACAGCTCGCCGAGGATCGCGTAGGCGGGCCCCCATGCGCACCAGAAGAAGAAGCTCGTCCCGAGCATGGCGAGGATGAGGAGCCACGCGGGACCCTGCGCGTGGACCACCAGCCCCATGCCGCCCACCGAGAGCGCCGTGAGCAGGAGCGTCGCCGCGATGATCAGCTTGCGAGGCAGGCCGCGGCGATGGAATCGATCGGCCAGGAGCCCGGAGAAGAAGAGCCCGAAGGGCGCGGGCACGCCCTGAAGACTCGCGAGCGCCGCCGAGCGCCCCAGATCGGCCACGCCCACCTCCGCGAAGAAGAGCGGCGCCCAGGTCGCCAGGACGAACTGCACGTAGACCGGCATGACTCCCGTCGCTCCGAGGAGCCAGAAATCGCGCGTGCGCAGCACGCGGCGGAACGGCCACGCGGGGTCGGCGACGCCGGCGTGACGGGGTGGCTCGGGAACCAGCCGCCCGATGAGGACGGCGGCGAGCAGCGGCGGCAGCGCGAACAGGATGAACACGCTCCGCCAGGGGACGATGACCCCGAGCGCGCCCGCCAGCAAGAGCCCGAGCGTCGTTCCGAGGCCGGCCCCGGAGAAAGAGATCCCCTGCCCCAGCGCCATCTTGCCCTTGGGCGTGGTGGCGGCGATGATCACGCGGTCGTTGGAGAAGAGGAAGCCCTGGCTGATGCCGGTGAGGAGCCGAGCGAGGAAGAGCGCGACGAACGAGCCGGCGAAGCCGGTGGCGACCGCCGCCAGCGCGCCCAGCACGAGGCCCGTGATCAGGGTGCGCTTCCGGCCGAAGCGATCGCCGAGGACGCCGGCGGGGAACTGCATGGCCATGTACGCGTAGAAGAAGGCCGTGGACAGAAAGCCGGCCTCGGCGTAGGAGAGCGCGAGCTCCTGGATGATGGGCGGCAGCAGCGCGCCCAGGGCCATCCGGATCAGGTAATTGCCGACCCACGCGTAGATCAGCAGCCCCCAGATGGCGTAGTACGGGGTGGCGGGCATGGCGCCTATACTACCCGGGACGCGAGGTGTTACTCGCCGAGATTGATCGCGTGCGTCGCGCGCCGGGCGCCGTCGCGCCCGCTTGGAGGCCTCACGACGACCGCGCGCTTCGAGGCGCACTCACGCGGCTCTAACGCCGACGCGATCTTCCGCCGGAGGTTCCTGGCCGAGCCCGCTGGCGAGGCCGTTCGCGGCTCCACCTTGATGAGGCGCGGGCTCGCGGCGGCGGATCCGGCCGACCTCGAGCTCGCTACGCTCCGCTTCGCCGCGAGGCGCGTGCGGGACCCGCAGGCGCGCGTGGCTCGACCTGATGCCCGAGCCGCGCCCGTAGTTTACCCCGTTGATTCGACTCCCGATCACCAGCGCGGCCCGCATGTCTTCAAGTGGAGGTTCTCGCGCGCCTGCGCTACACTCGCTCCCGGACCGCATCCGAGGAGGACAAGCGGCATGGCGAAGCTCAAGTTCGGGGCGTGGATCGCCACCTATGCGTGGAGCGACGGCGGCGGAGGGCCCGAGAACGTCCGGCGCATCCATGAGTCCATCCGGAAGTGCGAGGAGCACGGGATCGACGTCTGGGTGATCGATCACCTCCTCTCGGCGCCGGGGCTCTACGGCAATGCCTGGCTCGAGCCGCTCAACGTCCTCGCCTACGCGGCCGCGCTCACCGCGAAGGTGAAGCTCGCGACCGGCATCCTGGTGCTGCCGGTCCGCCATCCGGTGGTCCTGGCCAAGGAGATCTCGACCCTCTGCCATCTCTCCAACAACCGCTACGTCTGGGGCGTCGGCCCCGGCTGGTACGCGCGCGAGTACGAGGTGACGGGCTCGCGCATCGAGGAACGGGGCAAGCGGACCGACGAGATCATCGAGGCGGTCACCCTGCTGCTCACCCGGTCGAACGTCAGCTACCGCGGGCGTTACTACCAGTTCAACGACGTCACCATCGATCCCCGGCCGCCACGGATGCCGGACATCTGGGTGTCAGGCGGCTCGCGCCTGCCCGACCCGAACGAGCACGACGTGCCCGTCATCGCCAGGACCGTGATGGACCGCATCGTGAAGGCCGGGAACTGGCTCTCGCGCTGCTCGGGCACCCAGGAGTGGGTGAAGCGCGACTGGGGCCAGCTCCAGGCCCACGCGCGGGCCCTCGGGCGGGATCCCGAGGCGCTCACCTTCGGGCATTGCAACTTCACCCACCTCGTCGAGACCGCGAGCCACGAGAAAGCCCTCGAGGAGTCCAGGGCGCCGTTCTTCCGCGCCATGGGCGCTCACCGGAGCTGGGAGCACCTGCAGGAGTGCTACATGGCCGGCAGCGTCGATCGGATCAACGCGCGCATCGCCGACCTCGTGGGGGCGGGACTCGAGTACCTCGTGCTGGGTCCCGTGACCGACGACCCGCGCCAGATCGACCTCCTGGCCAAGCGGGTGATGCCCAACTTCGCGTAGAGGGTCACGCCGCGGGGCGCCGCGCCAAGCTCCGGGCGCGCGCGAAGACCGCGCGGAGCATCGGCCGCGTCAGCTTGCCGGTGAAGGTGTTCTGCTGGCTCGGGTGAAAGCTGCCGAGGAGCACGATGCCGTCGGGCATGACAGCGGCGGCCCCGTGGCCGAACCCGGGCAGCGGCCGCGGCACCGGCTGGCCGCTCTCGCGACGGGCGCGCAGGTACGCGTCCCACGCGATCTTGCCGAGCGCCACGATCACGCGCAGCCGGCGGAACAGGCGCAGCTCCTCGAGCAGGAACGGCTGGCAGCGCCGAAGCTCGACCGGGTTCGGCTTGTTCGCGGGCGGTGCGCAGCGCGCCGCAGCCGTGATGTACACGTCACGGAGCTCGAGGCCGTCGCCGGGATGGGTGGAGACGGGACGGTTGGCGAAGCCCGCTTCGAAGAGGGCGCGGAAGAGCCAGTCGCCGCTCCGGTCGCCGGTGAAGATGCGGCCGGTGCGATTCCCCCCATGGGCCGCCGGCGCCAGCCCCACCACGAGCACGCGCGCCCCCGGATCGCCGAATCCGGGCAGCGGTCTGGCCCAGTAGCCCTGGCCGCGGTAGCGCTTCGGCGGGGTGCGGGCCGCCGCCTCGCGATGGCGCACGAGCCGGGGGCAGAGCCGGCAGCGCATGATTCGTCGGGCGAGGGAGCGAAGCTTCGCGCTATGCTGGGAGTCGGCTCGAGCCATGATCGACACGCCATGATACGGATGGAGCCGGAGCGATGACAAGCCGCGTGCCCGCCCTCATCGTCCATGGCGGCGCGGGCGCCGATCCCGGCGATGCGCCCGAGGAACTCGCGCGGGGGATCGCCGACGCGCTCGACGCGGGCTGGCGGGCCCTCGCGGGCGGCGGCCGGGCGCTCGACGCCGTGGAAGCGTCGGTGCGCGCGCTCGAAGACCACCCGCGCTTCAATGCCGGCCGGGGCTCGGTGCTGACCGCGGCGGGCACCGTGGAGATGGACGCCTCCATCATGGAGGGCGATACGCTGAGAAACGGCGCCGTCGCCGCCGTGTCCGGCGTCTGCAATCCGATCTCGCTCTGCCGGCGCATCCTCGAGGACGGCCGGCACGCTCTCTTCGCGGGCCCGGGCGCCCTCGAGCAGGCGCGCGCGCTCGGTGTCCCCGTCTGCGATCCGGCCGCGCTGGTGACGGACCGCCGGCGCCGGCAGCTCGCGGCCGTCCAGCCGGGCACGGTGGGCGCCGTCGCCCTCGACCGTGCCGGTACCATCGCCGCCGCCACCTCCACCGGAGGCACCGCCGGCAAGCTTCCCGGCCGCGTAGGAGACTCGGCGCTCATCGGCTGCGGGACGTACGCGGAGAGCACGCTCGGCGGGGTCTCGTGCACGGGCGAGGGCGAGGCCATCATCCGCGTGACGCTGGCGCGGCGGACCCTGGAGATCCTCAAGGCGGTCGACGATCCCGCCCACGCCTGCGAGGTGGCGCTCAGCGTGCTGGTGGACGAAGGGCGCGGCCAGGGCGGCCTCATCGTGGTCGACTGGAAAGGCCGCATGGCCTGGGCCCACTCCACACCCTTCATGCCGATCGGGCTCCAGTCACCATCCCGCCGGCAGGTGATCGCTCCACCGTGACCACGAGCCGCGTCGCCACCACGCTCGCGGACATCCGCGCCGCGCGGGCGCGCCTCGGCGGCGCCGTCGCCGCCACGCCATGCGCCTACTCGGAGACGTTGTCAGCTCTGACCGGCTCGCGCGTCTTCATCAAGCTCGAGAACCTTCAGATGACGGGCTCCTTCAAGGAGCGCGGCGCCGCCAACCTCCTGCTCCAGCTCTCGGCGGCGGAGCGCCGCCGGGGCGTCGTGGCCGCCAGCGCCGGCAACCACGCGCTGGCCGTGGCCTGGCACGCCACCCGGCTGGGCATCGCGGCCGTCGTCGTCATGCCCGAATGGGCGCCGCTCGGCAAGGTGATGGCCGCGCGCCGGCAGGGCGCCGAGGTGGTCCTCCACGGCGAGAACTACGACGAGGCCTATGCCCGCGCCAAGGAGATCGAGGCCGAGCGCGATCTCGTCTTCGTCCATCCGTTCGACGACCCTCGCGTCATCGCCGGCCAGGGCACCATCGGCCTCGAGCTGCTGGAGCAGGTCGCCGGGCTCGATGCCGTTCTGGTCCCGGTGGGCGGCGGCGGACTCATCGGCGGCATCGCCCTCGCCGTCAAGTCGCTCCAGCCGGCGGTGCGGGTGGTCGGTGTCCAGGCGGAGGAGATGGCGGGGATGAAGGCCGCCCTCGCCGCCGGCCAGCGCGTCATGGTGCCCGCCGCCAGCACCATCGCCGACGGCATCGCCGTTCGCCGGGTTGGCGACCACACCTTCGACCTCGCGCGCCGCCACGTGGACGAGGTGGTCGGCGTCGACGAGGAGGAGATCGCCAATGCGGTCCTCCTCCTGCTCGAGATCGAGAAGACCGTGGTCGAGGGGGCGGGGGCGGTGCCGCTCGCCGCGCTCGTGAACAAGCGGGTGGCCCTCCCCGGGAAGACGGTCGCCCTCGTGGTCTCGGGCGGCAACATCGACGTCAACCTCGTCTCCCGCATCATCGAGCGCGGGCTCGTCAAGGACGGCCGCCTCGTCCGCCTGGCCGTGATGCTCCGCGACCGCCCGGGCGCCCTCGCCCAGCTCACCGGGCTCGTCGCCGAGGCCCGCGCCAATGTGCTCCACATCCACCACGACCGCGCCTTCTCGCGGGCCCGCGTGGGCGAGACCGAGGTGGAGCTCACGCTGGAGACCTCCGGGCGCGAGCAGATCGAGGCCATCAAGCGCCATCTCGCCCAGGCGGGCTACGTCGTGGAAGAGGTGACGCGGCGGTGAGCGAGTCCCCTCACCCTCGCCACGCCCTCCAGCGCAATCATGCTATTCGCTCTTCCTCACCCTCCCGAGCAGAGAGAGCGACCGCACCGCCAGCCCGTGCGACGGCGCCGTCTGGAAGCGCTGCCGAAGCGCCGCCGCGTCCTGGGTGCCCAGCCACTCCTTGACCGAGCTGTGGCCGAACTGAAGCGCGGCCCGGCTCGCCTCGAAGCCCATCGAGGGACCGATGAGCGGCGAGGGGCGGTGATCGGGCTGGATCAGATGGATCTCCACCTCGGGCCGGCGGAGGCGGAGCTCGGTCAGCCCCAGCTCCAGGATCCGGACGCTGGTGATGTGCCCGGCCTGCTCCATGATCGCGTACATACCCCGGCGCCTCACCTCCGGCTCGTAGGGGGCGCCGACGCGGAGCGGCACCGCCGGGTTGATGACCACGACGACGGTGGCCCCCCACTCCACCGCCAGGTCCGCATGGCCGGTGTGACCCACGTCGCCGTCCACGTAGTCGCGCCCATTGATCCGGAACGGCTCGAAGAAGCCGGGGATGGCCGACGACGCGGCGATGGCCTGCGAGATGGGAGTGCCGATGAAGGGCCCGGCGCCGAACACGGTGCGCTCGGCGCGGTCCAGGTCGATGGCGGGGATCAACAGACGCCTCGGACAATCGTGGAAGCTGTTGGACAGCCCCTTGGCGCCGAACGCCTCGCGCACGTAGGCTTCGAGCGGGTTCAGCGAGAAGAAGCCGGCCGGCATGTCGCTGCCGCTCCGGGCCAGGATGTCCGGCCATTCGAGGCGGTACTTGGAGACGGCCTTCTTGCCCACGGCCCAGACGAGCTGGAAAAAGTTCCTGGCCGCGATGGAGAAGGAGCCCTTGTGGTACACCGAGCCGCGGTGGAAGTTGAGCGGGTCGTCGCGCTCCTCGTCCAGGATCTGGTAGAGGTCAAGCGCGCCGACCTGGTTGGCCATGAGCGCGCTGACGACGGCGCCAGCGCTGGAACCGATGTAGAGATCGAAGTCGTTGGCGCGGAAGCCCGGCAGCAGCTCGTCGAGGGCGGCAAGTGCACCGACCTCGTACATGCCGCCCACCACGCCGCCGCCGGCCAGCACAAGGGCCCGCTTCGGCGGCACCCGGAACTGCGCCAATCGTCGGAGCACCCGCGTCAGCACGGGCCGGACCTCACGAGAGGGGGAGCGTGGCCCCCCACAAACACCCGGTGCCGAGGGCCGATCGCCTCATGAGGTCGCCGCCCATGATACGCCAGTTCTCGGATACTTAGGTGACCATTTCTGAACAAAAACTCGAACCCATGCCGGGTGACTCGCCTGCATGGTGCTCCGGGACTGCTCATGCCGGCCTCACTATACCCCGCGTGCTATCATTCCGCCAGATGACCCTCGCCGCCATCGTGGGCGTGAACAAGGCTGTCATCGGCATGGTGCATCTTCGCGCCCTGCCGGGGAGCCCCCGCTGGGCCGGCAGCATGGAGACAGTCGTCCAGGCCGCGCTCGAGGACGCGCGCGCGCTCGCCGACGGCGGCGCCGACGCGCTCCTCGTGGAGAACTACGGCGACGTGCCCTTCACCACGGGGCGGGTGGATTCCGCGACGGTCGCCGGCATGGCCGTCGTGATCGGCGAGATCAAGCGGGCGGTGACCCTGCCCATCGGCGTCAACGTGCTCAAGAGCGATGCGCTCTCCGCGCTGGCCGTCGCCGCGGCCGTGGGCGGCCGCTTCGTGCGCGTCAACGTCCACGTCGGGGCCGTGGTCGCCGACCAGGGTATCCTGCAATCGCGCGCGCATGACTCGCTCCGTTACCGCCGGCTCCTCGGACTCGACATCAGCATCCTCGCGGACGTGCAGGCCAAGCACGGCATGCCCCTGGCGCCGATCCCCCTCGAGCAGGAGGCGCGGGACTGCGTGTCGCGCGGCCTCGCCGACGGGCTCGTCGTCTCCGGCGCCGCCACCGGCGAGCCCACGCCGATGAACGACCTCAAGCGGGTGCGCGGGGCGGCGCCGCATGTCCCGCTCCTCGTCGGCAGCGGCGCCACGCCGGAGACGGCCGCCGCGCTCCTCTCGATCGCCGACGGCCTCATCGTGGGGACCGCGGTGAAGCGGGACGGGATCCTCGCCAATCCCGTGGACCCGGGCCGGGTCAGGCGACTGGTCGAGGCCGCGCGCGGTTGATGCGGGCGCGCTTTCCCGCGCTGGTCCTGCTCGCGCTCCTGTGTCTCGACGGCTGCGCCCCCTTCACTGAGCGCCGGGCTCCGCCGCTCCCCATCGCCGAGCTCCTCCTCGTCGGCTTTCCGGGCACCCAGGTCGAGGGCAACGACGAGGTCCGGCGGCTCGTCTGCGAGGTCAAGGTCGGCGGCGTCATCCTCTACGAGCGGGACTTCGCCACCGGCCAGCCGCGCAACATGGTGAGCCCCGAGCAGGTGAGCCGGCTCACCGCCGATCTCCAGGCCCTGGCCGGCCGCTGTGCCGGCCGGCCGCTTTTCGTCGCCGCGGACAACGAGGGCGGCCTGGTGACGCGTCTTTCCCCGCGCCTCGGCTACCTGCCCTCGCCATCGGCGCGCGAGCTGGGCCGGTCCGGCGATCTCGCCTACACCGAGCTCGAGGCGCGACGCCTGGGCGCCACGCTGCGCCGGGCGGGGATCAACTGGAACCTGGCGCCCGTGGTCGACGTCGCCGTGAACCCCCTCAATCCCGCCGTCGTCATGCTCGGCCGCAGCTTCGCCTCCGATGCCGAGCAAGTGACCGCGCACGCGCGGGCCTTCATCCAGGGCATGCACGAGGCCGGCGTCCTGACGGCGCTCAAGCACTTCCCCGGTCACGGATCGAGCCTCAAGGACTCCCATGCCGGCTTCACCGACGTGACGGACACGGCCGACCCCGGCAAGGAGCTGGCCCCGTATCGCGCGCTGATCGCCCTCGGCCTGGCCGACAGCGTGATGACCGCCCACGTCTTCAACCGCGGGCTCGACCCGTGGGATCCTGCGACGCTCTCACGCTACACCGTGAATCGCATCCTCCGCGTCCGTTTCGGCTACCACGGTGTGGTCGTCTCCGACGACCTGCTGATGGGCGCCATCATCCAGCACTACGGCCTCGAGGAGGCAGCGGTCAAGGCGCTCGACGCCGGCGTGGACGTACTCTTGATCTCCCAGAACATGACGGAGGCCGAGCCCGACGCCGCCGAGCGGGTCGTCGCCGCCGTCGACCGCGCGCTCTACGACGGCTGGCTCTCGCGGTCCCGCGTGCTTGCCGCCCTCGACCACGTCAATGCGCTCAGGAGCCGCCTCACGCCCTGACCGGCCGGGTGTCGCCGGCTGCCCGGGGAGCCCGGCGATTGCCTTCCTGTCTAACGAATTTCTAACGCGCTCCCTGCAGAGTTGCCTCGTTCACGGGAATCCGTTGTCGGACGATACCACCTCAACGAAAGGCTCCATCTTGAAGCATAAAGCGGTAGCGGGACCGGAGGGACAGGCCACGACAGCCCCCACGCGGAAGTGCTCTGTATGCTGGAATCCGATCTTGTCGACCGACGCCGTCGCCGTGCTGGTCAAGGAGGGGAACGCC
>WNGF01003672.1_pt1 | contig 24334 bp, 23 predicted proteins | sample 5400641 | NCBI WGS metagenome assembly WNGF01 (sample SAMN13153371, study PRJNA577476) | soil metagenome | isolation source: 80 cm soil or saprolite under grassland replicate 2 | place: USA:California | collected 2016-06-15 | reverse complement strand
ACGTGATGTCGTCACCGTCCAAGAAGCGATGGAGTTGCTTGCGCGAGACTCGCCACTGCCCACGGACCTTCCGGCCAGGTAGCCTGCCTTCCTTAAGACCTCGGTAGTACGACCACACCGACACCCGAGCGAGCCGCGCCGCTTCGGCGACGGTGTAGGTCAAGACGTCGCCGTCATGTTCGGCGACAGCGTTTGCGATCGGCTCCCTGGCCGACACGCTACGATCTCCCTGCACGCGGAGCCTCCAAACTCTCGTGCCTGGCCCCGGCGGGGAACGGTGCGCCTACACCGCTCCATCAACCGCCGGGGCTTTGCTGCCTGCCCGTTCTGCCTGCCGACCTCCTCTGCTCCAGCCCTACGGTGGATAGCACTACTCTGCCATACGTATGGCTAGGCATCAAGACGCTACACCAGTGAGAATCCGTCAGGAACGGCCACCGATAGGCAACTGACGGCATCAAGGACACCAGGGGTTCATGCAGATCAGAAGGTCCGCCAACCAGTCTCGTTGGCAGTCCCCTTACCAGTCCGCTGCAACTTGGTCGCAGCAGCGGGTTAGCATCAGGGCGAACGCCTCGCAACAACGGGACCAGATATGGCGCCTGCTCGGCTCTACATTCCCAATCTGCGCCTTCAGCAGCACCGCGCGCGACTCAACCTCAGCCAAGAGGAGGTTGCCGAGGAGCTTGCTAAGCTCGCTTGGGTCCACTACGAGATCAAGGTGGGCGTCAATGCCGACATGGTCGGGAAGTGGGAACGTGGCGAGAAGCGGCCGAGCAAGCTGTACCGAGACCTCTTGTGCCGGCTCTACGGGACCACTCCCGAGGAACTGGGCTTCCGTCCTATGAACCGGCGGAAGTTCTTGTGGTCAGCGGCAACAGTCGGTGCCGCGACGCTCACCCTGCCTGCCCACACATTCCGGCGCGTAGATCCCGAGGCTGCGGCCCTTCTGCGCGGCATCCTCATCGAGTACGCCCGGGCAGATAACCTTCTTGGCCCTACGCATCTTCTCGACCTCATGTCGCTCCACCTCGACTTCATTGGCGAGCTGACCACAGTGGCCTCCGGCGATGTCCGAACCGAGCTATTCACGGTCAGAGCGAGGTATGCAGAGTTCGCGGGATGGCTTTACCAAGACGTCGGCAATGTGCGAGCGGCTGACTACTGGTCAGACCGAGCGTTGGAATGGGCAACGATGGCCGATGACCACTTCCTGACCTCGTATGTACTGATGCGCAAGAGCAACCAGGCGTCGGGCGCTGGCGACGCTGCCCGCACCCTCGATCTTGCGCAGGCGGCACTCCACAAGCAGGACCGCCTGACACCGCGCGTTCGCGCGCTGGCCCTGCGACAGGAAGCCCATGGCTACGCGCTTGCCGGAGATGCGACCGGATGTGCGCGGGCGCTCGAAGCAGCGGCAGAGCAGGTTGCCTTACACGAAGACTATGGTGACGAAGAACGCGGTTTGACGGGGTACTGCACACCTACCTACGTGGAGATGGAAGCAGCCGACTGCTGGATGACGCTCGGACAGCCAGACAAGGCGATCGCCATCTTTGAGCACGGCCTAGCAGCCTGGCTGTCTGACTATCAACGGGACCGCGGCGTGCATCTCGCCAGGCTCGCTGTCGCACATGCCGCTAACCGTGAGCCAGAGCAAGCATGCGCCGTCGCTCGGGAGGCGCTGATGATCGCAGCCAGCACCGGGTCTGGAAGAGCGATCACTGAACTCAGACGAGCTGCTGGACGGCTGTCGCAGTGCGACTTACCGACGGTCGCGGAGCTGCGCGAATCGCTCGCCATCTTGCCTTGACCTTGGTACTGCGCGCTCGCGATGTGGCACTCTAGGTGACATGGACAGCCTCATCACTACGGCGACCTCTCGTGATGAGCGAGACCGTGCGGCGCGCGTGGCCGTACTTCCGGTAGGCAGCTTCGAGCAGCACGGCGACCACCTCCCGCTCATCACCGATACAGTTGTGGCATGTAGCATCGGCCGCCGGATCGCAGCGGAGTACGGTCTGTTCCTTCTCCCGCCAATAACGGTCTCCTGCTCTCACGAACACGTCGGTTTCTCCGGAACCGTGAGCATCAGCGCCCGCACGTTGATTGCAATGGTGGCGGACCTCACTGATTCCTTGCGCGCATCCGGCATCGACCGACTAGCCATTGTCAATGGGCATGGCGGGAACTACGTCCTGGCCAACGTCGTCCAGGAGGCCAACGTTGCCGAACCGCAGATGACGTTGTTCCCGAACCGGCAAGATTGGGAGACTGCCCGCGCTGCGGCCGAGCTTCGCTCGACTGCCAGTGATGACATGCACGCCGGTGAGGCAGAGGTGTCGATGCTCCTCTACGTCAGCCCCGAGCTGGTTCGAGATGGCTACGAGCGGGCCGACTGGCAAGCCAACCCGAGGCCGCATCTGCTCGTGTCTGGCATGCGCGGCTACACCGACTCAGGTGTCATTGGCCTGCCGTCTCTCGGCAGTGCCGAGAAAGGACAGGCGATCTTCGATAGCCTGGCTCGATCCTTCAAGGATCATCTCGAACTGCTGGCTTGACCTCACACCAAGCGATGTCAAGGAGGCTGGACAAGGAAGCCCGCCCCCAGCTTGGTTGATGCTATAGGCCACCTCGCCATCTAGACTCCAAGGCATCGGTAGTCGAGTTTAAGGCGAACCTCCATGAATGGCCAGCAGCCGCGGTCCTACCACCGGACGACGATCTACCTCACCGAGGAACAACGGAAGTGGCTCACTCGGCTTGCCGCTCAAGCCAGGCTCGAGGGCTCGACCCTCTCTGCCAGTGATGTCATCCGCTATGCGCTGACCAGCCTACAAGAGCACCTGTCCGAAGCCGAGCTTCGTGAGGCCGTCATCAAGCACATCCACAAGGAGGCCAAGCTCTACCCAGGACGCGCCAAACGAGGACTACCGCCCGGTTCTTCCCCGGATGCCCCGAGCCTCTGACCACCGCTCGCCAGGACTCGCGCGGCACGGGAGGACCTCGTCCGCAGCGACTCCGGGACACCGGGGACAAGGCTGCCCGCCCCCGGTGTCCCGGTTGACCCTGAATTACTGGGATCGCCGAATGCCGGCCAGCCCGACGAACGCTGCCGTCAGGACAGCAGCAGTCCAAGTCGTGACCTTCCCCGTGCCGACCGCTATTGCGGCGGCCAGGCCGAGCGCCGCGGTGATCGCCACATAGACGATTTCGCGGACACGCGGAAACGGCTGCCTGGGCCGCCTGTCGTCATGTCGCCGCTTCCACTTGGACAAGGGAACGGCTCCCTCTCCACGCATGCTGGGACGACCACACCCTTGGTCGCTGCGTGGAGAACGCCAAGGCAGGCCCCCGCTTGCTCAGCGGGCGTCCCCTTGCCATGGCGTGAATTGTGGCGACGCGGTTCCGTGACGAAGGGTTACCGGGTCCCAGCGGCCTAACCGCGCTGCCAGGGTAGCATCAGTCGTCTACGGTCAACGTCGCGGTCAACGAAAACCCTGCCAGCCCTTGCCCAGGCTTGCTCTGGCAAATGCCAACTGAGCAGCACAATCACCGAATCTCCGCATCGTTGCACGCCGGGTCCAACGACTGAAAACCGCAAGGTCGGCGGTTCGATCCCGTCCCTGCCCACTCCAACGCCGCAGGTCAGGTCCCATCTCCGAAATTGCGCAAGCAGCGAGAAGTGGAGAGTCCCGGGCATCGGGTAGTGTCCGGACGGGCATGGTGGTCGCGCACTCACCCGAAGAGGTCGAGCATGAAGGATTCGCGTCTGCATCGGCTCGCGGAAGTGCTGATCCAGTACTCGCTGGCGGTGGAGAAGGGCGACCGGGTCCTGATCCACGCACCGGTGGCCGCGGGGCCGCTGGTGCGTGAGGTCTACCGCGAGGTGATCGGGGCAGGCGCCCACCCGACGGCGCGTATCGGCCTGGACGGGCTCGCCGGGATCGCGCTGGCGGAGGGCGACGACGACCAGTTGCGCCGGCTCCCCGAGCTGGACCGGCACGAGATCGAGCACGTCGACGCGTGGCTGTTGATCTCGGCGGAGGACGGCGCCGGGCCGCCCGGCGGGACCACGCCGGAGCGCATGGCCATTCTGCGTGCGGGGCAGGCGGCGTTGATGGGGCGGTGCATTGAGCGGATCACCAAGGGCGAGCTGCGCTGGTGCCGGACGGTCGTGCCGACCGACGCCGCGGCTGAGCAGGCCGGGATGTCCCGACACGAGTACGAGGCCTTCGTGTTCCGTGCAGGCCTGCTGGACAGCGACGACCCCATCGGGGCCTGGAAGGAGCTCCACGACGCCCAGCAGAGGATCGTGGACTTCCTTGGCAAGCACGACTCCGTGCGTATTGTGGCGCCAGGGATCGACCTCACCTACCGGGTGGCGGGTCGGACGTGGATAAACGGGAGCGGCGCGTACAATTTCCCGGACGGCGAGGTGTTCACCGGCCCCATCGAAGACTCCGTGAACGGCACGATTCGGTTCACCTATCCGGCGGTCTACAACGGCGTCCGGGTAGAGGACGTGGCGCTGCGCTTTGAAGACGGCAAGGTGGTCGAGGCCTCCGCCGGTGCGGGCGAGGAATTCCTGACGTCGGTGCTCGACACCGACGACGGCGCACGCTACGTGGGCGAGGTCGCGTTCGGGTTGAACTACGCGGTTGACAGATTCACCGGTAACACGCTGTTCGACGAGAAGATCGGCGGCACGATGCACGTGGCCGTCGGCCAGTCCTACCCGCACACCGGTGGCAGGAACCGGTCCGCGATCCACTGGGACATGGTGGTCGACCTGCGCGAGGGCGAAGTATACGTCGACGGCGAACTGTGCTACAAAAAGGGCCACTTCACCGAAGCGAGGATGTGAGGAGTTATGAGCGCAAGTGATCGGCGGGTCTACGAGAGCTACATCCAGGCGACTCCCGAGCAAATATGGCAGGCGCTGACGGATCCGAGCCTCACCGAGCAGTACTTCTTCGGCACGCGCGTGGAGTCCGACTGGGGCAATGGGGCCCCAATCCGCTACCGCAACGCCGAAGGCGGGGTCGACGCGGACGGGGAGATCCTCGAAGCGAGCGAGGATCGCCGGCTGGAGACCACGTTCCGGCCTGCCTGGTCGCCAAGCATGGAAGGAGCGGAGCCCGGCACCGTGAGCTGGGAGATCGAGCCGAGCGGCACGGCGTCCAAGGTGACGCTCACGCACGCCGGCTTCGACTTCGAGAGCCCTGGGTCGGACCAGGTCCACCTTGGCTGGGTGCTGACCCTGTCCAGCTTGAAGACGCTGCTCGAAACCGGCAAGCCGCTGAACGTGGGCGGCTGAGCGCGGCGGACGTCGACGAGGGCCGGCCGGGTGATCCCGGCCGGCCCTCGTCGTCTGCGCGGCCCAAAATGCGCAAGCTCGGAGAAGCAATCATAAACACCGTCGACTAGCGTGACCACCGGTGGAAGCTGGCGTAGCTGCTCATAGAAGGAGGTGGCCATGTACGCCGGGATCACCATCATGCACTTCCCTCCGATCCGCACCGACGACGTGTACCGGCACATACGCGAGGTGCTGGTGCCGTTCCACGAGGACCTGCGGGCAAAGGGCCTGCAGAACGCGTCCTTTCTCGTGAACCCGGAGAGCTGTCAAGGCATCGGGATCGCCATGTGGGAGAACCCCCAGCAGCTTCGGGAGCTGGAACAGGGGAACTCTCGCGAAATGGCGCGAGCGATGCGAGATCCCTTCAAAGCACCCACCGAATACACGCGCCTGCGGGCCCAGTGGGTCCAGGACCTGGGCGGCGGCATCGTCAGCACCGACTGGTACGAGGTGGTCGGCCACGTGCCTTCCTCCGACGCAACGGACCGGAGCGGGGACAGCTCCACCTGGCCGTGACGCGACCGTTGGCGAAGGGGACCTGGAAACCGGAACGGATCACGGAGGAGGACGCCGATGACTCTGGCGTATGAAGCGGGTACCAGGTCGGTGCTCGCGCCCAGCCCGAAGGCGCTGCATGAGCTTCGCCTGTTCACGATGCCGGAGGGTGGGATTGACCGGCTCAACTTCGTCACATGGGACACGGTCGAGGTGCTGGGTCTCGGTGAGGACACCGTTGAGCTCAGGGGGCATTACCGGATCCAGCGCGCCGACCCGACGTCCGCGGACTGGACGGACGCGTCCATCGAGATCGCGATGCTGGAACTGGACGTGTCCGGCGTCAGCCAGAAGTTCGGCCCAGTGCACGCCGCCGTGAATGACGGCATCGGCAAGCCCTCACGCGGCCGGGTGAGCCCGGGGACGATCTACCCTGGGCTGCCGGACTCGCCGAAGCTGTGCACGATGGAAGGCTACATGCTGTTCGACCTCTCGGCCGTGCCCGTCGTGGTCTTCAACAAGCAGCCGATCGTGCTCCAGCACAACATCACCCATATCCCGCCCGTCGGCCAGGGCGGGGGCACGCGCGGTCGGGTCGGCGTCGAGCTGTTCCGCACCGAGGACCCGGACGGCCCGCCGGTGGCGATCCTGCGCCAGGTCAAAACCCACATCGGTGCCTGGCAGAGCTAGGCGCGCACAACTCCCATGCGGTGGGCCTGCCTGCCGGCGCCGCTTCCGGCAGGCAGGCCCACCTGAGTCGAAATCCGACTGGAGCGAACGCCATGATTGAGGCGCCGATCTCGCCGCACCTCGACGCCGTTCGCGCGGCGTCGGGGCCCTTCCTCGAGTTCCTGATGACCTCGATGTGGAGCAAGCGGCTGGGCGCCGACGACATCTGCGACTTCGTCGTCGGCAACCCGCACGACATGCCGCTGCCCGCCTACGTCGAGGCGATCCGGCGCGCCAGCGTCCCGTTGGATCCGAGCTGGTTCGCGTACAAGCTCAACGAGGCGGCCGCGTGCGACGCGGCGGCGCGGTCGCTGCGCGACCGGCTCGGCATCGCGTACGAGGCCCAGGACGTTTTCTTGACCAAGGGCGCGTCCAATGCACTCGTCCTCGCGTTCAGCACGGTGCTGGATCCCGGCGAGGAAGTCATCTTCCAGAGCCCGCCATGGTTCTTCTACGAGTCGATGATTGCTTTCGCCCGGGGTGTCCCGGTGCGCGTGCCAGTCGACCGGGCGACGTTCGACCTCGACGTCGACGCCATCGCCGCGGCCGTCACGCCGCGGACCCGCGCCGTGGTCGTCAACTCACCCAATAACCCGACCGGCCGGATCTATCCGCCGGAGACGCTGCGCCGGCTGGCAGAGGTGCTCACGGCGGCGTCGGAGGAGTACGGCCGGGCGATCTATCTCGTCTCCGACGAGGCGTACAACCGGATCCTCTTCGACGGGCGCCGCTTCCCGAGTCCGACGGCCCACTACCCGTACTCCTTTCTCGTCTACAGCTACGCGAAGGCGCTCCTCACCCCTGGCCAGCGCCTGGGCTACCTGGCGCTCGCGCCGTCGATGCCGGACCGCGAACGCATGCGCCAAGCCGTCCTGGCCGCCCAGTACAACGGGTTCGGCATGCCCGACGCCGTGCTGCAGCATGCCCTGCCCGAGCTCGAACCGCTCTGCATCGACCTCGCCCAACTCCAGCGTCGTCGTGACCTGCTGCTCGACACCCTGCGGGGGCAGGGGTACGAGGTGCACGTCCCCGAGGGCGCGTTCTACCTGCTGCCCCGGTCGCCGCTCTTCGACGACACGGCGTTCGCGGAAACGCTGGCGGCCGAGGACGTCTTCGTGCTGCCGGGGCGCGTGGTCGAGTTGCCGGGCTACTTCCGGATATCGCTGACCGCCAGCGATGCCATGGTCGAGCGGTCCCTGCCCGGCTTCGCCGCGGCCATCGCGGCGGCAGGACAGCCCAGCCGAGCGTAAGGTCACGGCCGATGAGCCAGGTCCGCGACTGGCGTTTCCACGGCGCGGAGCTGCGCGGCCTCGACGCGGTCGCGGCGTCGTTCTCCACGGGCGGGCGCTTCGGCCGCATGTTCCGCAACGTTCCCGTGCCCGAGTACCGGGCCGAGGACGTCGCGGCGCTCGCCGCGACGATGATCGCCCCGGTGGACCCGCGCGACGACGAGCCACTGCGGGCAGCCGAGCCGCCGGACCACCGCGAGAACCCGTCGATCCCGGCCGGTTACACCTACCTCGGGCAGTTCGTCGACCACGACGTCACGTTCGATCCCGTGTCCAGCCTGCAACGGCAGAACGACCCGGACGGGTTGCACGACCTCCGCACCCCCAGCCTCGACCTCGACTGCCTGTACGGCCGGGGGCCGGCCGACCAGCCGTACCTGTACCGCAACGGGTTCCTGCCCGCCCCGCACCCCGCACTCGGGTTCGACCAGCGCGGCGTGACGTTCCTACCCGGCGCGGAGCCTGGCGACCTGCCGCGCAACAGCGAAGGACGGGCGCTCATCGGCGATCCCCGAAACGACGAGAACGTGATCGTCTCGCAGTTGCACGTGACGTTCCTGCGCTTCCACAACCGGATGGTCGAGCGTGTGTTCGAAGAGCACGGCCTGACCGGCCAGGACCTGTTCGCCGAGGCGCAGCGCCTGGTGCGCTGGCACTACCAGTGGGTGGTGGTCCACGACTTCCTGCCCCGGATAGTCGACGGCGACCCCGGCGACGGGAGCACCCGGGACAGCGGCGTGGTCGGCGACGTGCTGCGCGCGGAGACCTACGCTACCAGCGGTGGCGGCACCGGCCGGTTCCACCGTCCCGAGCTGCGCTTCTACCACTGGCACGTACAGCCGTTCCTGCCGGTCGAGTTCTCCGTCGCCGCCTACCGGTACGGGCACTCCGCGGTGCGGCCGTCGTACGTCATCAACGACGCCGTCCACCGGCAGCGGGGCGGCCGGCGAGTCCCGATCCTGGCCGCCAGCGGCGATCCACGGGCCAGCCTCCGCGGTTTCCGCCCGTTGCCCGACCACTGGGGCGTCGAGTGGAAATACTTCTTCGACGTCGACGCCAACCTCCCGCCGCAGCGCGGGTTCCGGATCGATACCCACCTGTCCGCTCCGCTGGGCGGACTTCCCTGGCTGCCCGAGATGCCGAGCCTGGCCCAGCGCAACCTCGTCCGGGGACTGCGCATGGGGCTGCCGTCTGGGCAGGGCGTCGCGCGGGCCATGGGCATCGCGCCGCTGCCCGACGCCGACTTGGGCTTCGGCGGCGGCGCCAACGGCGCCCGTCGCGCACGGGGCTTCGCCAGCAACGCGCCTCTGTGGTTCTACGTGCTGCGCGAGGCCGAGCTTCTCGCCGGTGGCCGGCACCTCGGCCCGGTCGGAGGGAGGATCGTCGCCGAGGTACTCGTCGGCCTGGTCGCGGGCGATCCGGCGTCGTGGATCAACGTCGAACCCGACTGGCGGCCGCCGCTGGCCCGCAACGGGCGGTTCGGCATGCCGGAGCTGATTCGGTTCGCGTCCGGCGACCGCACCGCGACGGAGCCTGCACCCTTGTCCGCGCTCGACCGATGGCGGGAAGCCTTTGGCGGCTGAGAGAGCGGCGCTACGAGGGAAGGGACGAGCAGGGGTCAGCTGCCGCCGCCAGCATTGCGCCCGAGCAAGGCAAGCTGCTCTTGGAGCGCGCGAACAGCGGGAGCTTTCCGTAAGCCCGGGTCGAGACTAGCGTGAAACTCCCGGATGCGCCGCATGACCCGCACATAGTCGATCTGGGCGGCAATCGTCAGCGCCTCGCCAGCCATCCGACAGGCCTCGTCAAGCTCGCCGGCCTGCCCGAGTCCGCGCGCTCGGTTTGCCAAGATAACGCCGCGGAGCTTCAACGCAGATGGGGCCAGCCCAGTCAGCGCCTGGTCGAGGACGGTGAGGGCTTGGCGCCCGCGGCCGAGCTTGACCAGGCAAGCTCCCTCGTCGCTTTGCACGAACCGTTCGTCAAGGAACTCCATCCACGCCGGCTCCTCGGCCCGTCTGCTCTTGGCGTACAGGTCTTTGGCCTGGCCGAGCGCCGCCAGGCAGTCCTTGGACTGTCCGAGGCCAGCGTGGGCATGGGCGCGCACCAATGCCACCCACGACCCCAATGAGGGGATTCGCGAGCGATTGGCATGGAAGGCAGCACGCTCCGCCAACCGGAGCGCGACTCGAGGATCGCCGCTGTAGACCTCCAGAAAGCTCATGCCGCCGAGTGCATGTGCGCACTCCGGGTGATGGGCGGCGTCGGCGGCAGCGTCCAATGCGCGGGTGTAGTAGCTCCGGGCAGCGGCCTGGTCCTGGCGATCCTGGGCGTTGATGACGCCGGCGAGCTTGGACAGCCCCGCCTCGATCACCGCGACCCGGTTGCGATCGCCATCAACCCGAGCGCCGGCGCGGAGCTGCTCGATGATCGCAAGCTGCCCCTCAACCTTGGGCAGCAGGCTGGCCGCCGGGATGGTCCAGTACAACCGATGCCAGACGGCTGCCACGGCTGCCGCATCGTCGATGGTGGCAGCGTCGAGGCGGGCTGATCGCTCGATGACCCGCAAGAGCCGATTCATCTGGTCGGCGTCAAGTACCTGCCAGGCGAGCAGGCCACTTGCAAGCCTCGCAGAGAGCTGAACGAACCGGCGTCTCCTCACATAGGCTTCCTGCTGCGTCTCTGTCGCCGGCGTCCATATCGACTTATCCGTGGCGAGCGATCCGAGTGTGGCAGGGAGCGGCTGGGGCTCGCCTGGTATGTGGATCCAGGCGTGTACGGTCGTCTCTTTTGTCGTGATCCAGGCAGGCGTGAAGGTCTCCGGACAGAGACGACCGTACCCATGGCGTACGACATGACGAAAGATCGTCTCTGAGACGACCAGCGCAAGCGGGGCGCTGGTGGCGTTGCCAAGCGCGATACGAAGCGCGCCGGCTTCGAGCAGGCGGAACAGGAGGTTGAGGTCCTCTCCGATATACCCATGTCGATCGTGAAGGACCTCCCCTCCATGGACAGCAACGCGAAGGCGCAGTTGCAGTGCCGCGGGTGCATTTCGGTTGTGACCGGCCAGCCGCTGTGCCAGTCGGCCGATGAGAGGATCGAGCAGCCGGACCTTCGACACGGTTGGATGGAACAGCAGCAGAACGCCGTCACCGCAGTCAATACGCTCCACTTGGTCGGAGTCTACTTCGGCGTTGGCCACACCCTGATCGAGGAGCCGGTAGAGGATGGCGCGGAGTCTCAGGCGGTCAAGGTCGGTGCGCCTCTTGCGATTGAAGCCCTCCACGTCGACCGCGAGCATACCCCGATGCACTGGTTCAGCGCGCATGTCCCGACCGCCTCTTACTATCCTCAAACAGAAGAGTGACTTCTTTCATGCCTCTAGCGCAAGAGGTGTGAGACTGCAATGTCGGTCAACGGACAATCCGCATGCGACATGCCTGCAGAGGGGCCAATGAGCGCTCTGGCAGATTGAGGTTGGTCGCGCCCTGCACGTGAGGTACGCTCGGCCAGGCAGCGACGCGAGGAGGCCGAAGGGGTGAACCGCCGCGAAGTGCTCAAGACCGCCGGTACGCTCGGCGCCGGGGTGGCCGCCTCCGCAATCGTCGCCCCGTCGGACCCCGATGACACCGCCCGGCTGCTCGCCGCTCTCGCCAACCCGGAGCGCAATCTCTCCGAGCAGGTCATAAACGTCCTGGAGCGCAACGACAGGAACCTGCAGCGGCACGACCGGTCGCTGCGCGCCAGCTCGCGGATCAAACTCGCGCGTGAGCACCTCCACACGGTCAGGCGGCTGCGCCCCTCCGCCACCCGGCCCGACTGGCAGGTTCGCCTGGCGGTGGTCGAGGCACAGGCTGCCCGGCTGGCCGGCCGGCTGGCGGCCAACTGGCTTCAGGACCGAAAGGCCGCGGTGGCCGGATACCGGATCGCACTGGCCGCAGCACACGATGCCGGCCCACATGCCATGACGTTGCGCGCCTACACGCTCGGCGGAATGGCATTCCTCGACACCCGGCTCGGCGAGCGGCGGGCCGCCGTGCACACCATTGCCGAGGCACTGGAGGCCGGCGAGTCGAGCGGGGTCCAGGGCCTGCGTTGCTGGCTGGCTTCCACCGCCGCCACCGTCCACGCGGGCGTCGGGGACCGGCGGGCATGCGACCGTGCTCTGAAGCGGGCCGACGATCTGTTCACGCTCCCGAGCGCCGGCGACCCCGTGTGGATGGATTTTCTCAGCCGCGGGTTCCTGCTGGAGGACCGAGCCGCCTGCCAGCTCCGCATCGGGCAGCCGCGGCAGGCGCTGACCACGCTCACCGAAGCCGAGCGGCTCGTAGCACCACACCGGCTCGGGCGCCGGGCACTCGTCCTCGCCTATCGGGCCGAGGCCCTGGTCCAGGACGGGCAGCTAGGCGACGGCAGCGGCGTCGCGATCGAGGCACTCGACCTTGCCATGCGGATCGGTTACCGGCGGGTGGTCGAGCAGGTGCGCACGCTGCGGCCGGACGGGCTGAACCGGGCGCCGACCCTGCCGGCGGTCAAGGAGCTCGACGAACGGCTGCGGCGCAACCCGATGGAGATGTAGCCCGACCGAGGGGAGGGTCAGACGACCGCCCCCCCGGCCGGGTCACGCAGACCAACGGATCGACGAGGTCAGTTCCCCGCCTCGACGCCGCGGAGAAGCTGGCGCACCTCGGTCTCCCGGTACCGACGGTGCCCGCCGAGGGTACGGATGCTGGAGAGCTTCCCAGCCTTCGCCCAACGGGTCACGGTCTTGGGGTCGACGCGGAAGAGCGCAGCGACCTCTGCCGGCGTCAGCAACGCCTCAGGCACCGGCGTGTTCTGCACGTTACGACTGGCGGACATAGTTGCCACCTCACCTTAGGAAACGCTCCCCGCGGTCCGGATTCTCGCGGAGATCCTGATCATCCTAGAGGCGTCGAATGGGACAGACCATAGCAACTTAGGGCTATTTCTCCCCCCGCCTACTAGGACTATCGGCAACTGACCGCCCGGTCTTGAGCAAATGGGGCGGAGCGATCAATTGCTGGCTTCCCGTCCGCGGACGGCCGACCAGCGCTCGCTGAGCAGGCCATAGAGGTGGGTGGAACGATCGAGATCGCCATTCTCCAAGGCTTCCAGAGCCTCCCAGACCTCGGCGACCGAATGGTCGTCCACCAGGTCGCCGAAGGGGATGATCCTCGTTAGCCCACCATAGTCGAGTTGGACCAGGCTGTCGGGGTCGAAACCGTGCAGCCACTCGACCAGCCCCTCGACTGCGTTGACCATCTCGGTGTCCTCCATCAGCTCCCGAAGGACGCCGAGCGCGCGAGAGATTCGCGTCGCCGCGCCCTGCATGGTCGCCTGGTAGGTGAGGCTCGCCGGCTCGCCGGCCCGCGGCGGGACGAGCTTGCGGTCCCCCGGCTCGAACAGCGCGAACCAGGGCAGCGGCACGTGCCAGACCGCGTGCCGGATGTGGCTCCGGGAGCCCGGCTGGTCGTGGCGGAGCCGCTCGAGCGCCCGCGCCGCCTGCACCACTTCCTTGGGAGACACGAACGCCTCGGCCACGCCGTCCGGCAGCGACTCGTGGAACGCCACCAGGGACTCGAGCCTGCGCAGCAGGCTGCGCAGGGGACAGACGTACACCGTGCCGCCGATGCGCTGCACCAGGGCGTGCTCTGGCTCCTCTTTGGGGGCGAGGCCCAGCGCGCCGGCCAGTCCACGGCGCTCCTCCTGGCCGACCAGCACGCTGGCGGGCAGCGGCCCACCGGCCTCCACGTAGGCGGCCCAGTGCGACCGCTCGCGCGGTGGAAAAGCGGCCAGCGGCTGGTATACGCGCAGGTAGGCTGCTGCCGTATGACCCTCCATGCCGGATGAGTATAGGCACCCGGCTGCGGGTTCCTCGCTTCGCTGACCCACCCGCGAACTTCGCCACCAAACCAGTGTGATAGGTTGGCGGTCCGGCTGGGTCACCCCTGAGCCGGCAACGATGCCGCTCCGGCGGGCAACCCGCCGGGGCCCTGTCCAGGAGGGTCATCCATGGGAGCTTTCGAGCTCATGGATGGCGAGTACGAGCAGGTCGTCTACAACCACGACCCCGTCTCCGGCCTCAAGGCCATCATCGCCATCCACTCAACCGCGCTCGGCCCGGCGCTCGGCGGCACCCGCTTCTACCCTTACGCCACCGAGGACGACGCGCTGCGGGACGTGCTCCGGCTGGCCCGCGGCATGAGCTACAAGGCGGCTGCCGCCGGCCTCGACCTCGGCGGGGGCAAGGCCGTCATCATCGGCGACCCCAAAAGGATCAAGACGGAGGCCCTCCTGCGTGCCCACGGCCGTTTCGTGGAGAGCCTCGCCGGGCGCTACATCACCGCCGAGGACGTCGGCACCTTCAGCGCGGACATGGACGTGGTGGCCCGCGAGACCCGCTTCGTGACGGGCCGCTCGATCCTGAACGGCGGCGGCGGCGACCCCTCGCTCAACACCGCCTACGGCGTCCTCAGGGGCATGCAGGCGGTGGCCGACGAACTGTGGCAGAGCTCCGAGCTGGCAGGACGCCACGTGGTGGTGCAGGGGGTCGGCAAGGTCGGCTACGAGCTGTGCCGCCTGCTGCACGAGGCCGACGTACGCCTCACCGTGGCCGACGTGGACGTCGACAACGTCGCCAGGGCGGTCAACGACTTCCGCGCGGACACGGCGGACCCCCACAAGGTGCACGCCATTCCCTGCGACGTCTTCGCCCCCTGCGCGCTCGGCGCGATCATCAACGACGACACGCTCCCGGAGCTTGCGTGCGCCGCCGTGGCCGGCTCGGCGAACAACGTGCTGGCCCGCTTGGAGCACGGCCGGGCCCTCCGGGACCTGGGCATCCTCTACGCCCCCGACTACGTGATCAACGCCGGCGGCCTCATCAACGTCGCCGACGAGCTGCGCGGCTATTCGCCCGAGCGTGCCAGGGCCAGGGTCGAGGGGATCTTCGGCGCGCTGCGGATGATCTTCCACCGCGCCAAGGAGCGGGGCGTCCCGACCGCCGAGGCGGCCGACCGGCTCGCCGAGGAGCGCATGCGCGAGGTCTCGCGGATCAAGCTGGTCCGCGTGTCGCCGGGCCTCGGCAGCGCTCCTACCCCTGCGCGCTGACCTCGCCCATCACCCAGTTGGGGATGCCGCGGGCGCCGAGGAAGGAGCTGGAGCGCTCGACCTCGCTCGCCGGCATCACGGCGACCATGCCGACGCCGAGGTTGGTGGCGCGGGCGAGCTCGGCCTCGTCGACCGGACCGAGCTCGCCGATCAGCCGGAAGATCGGCGGCGGCGTCCACGAGGAGCGGTCGATCCGGCCGACCAGCCCGGACGGCAGGCTCCTGGGCAGGTTGCCGGGCAGCCCGCCGCCGGTCACGTGGCAGAGGGAGTGCAGCTCGACCCCGGCCGCCAGCAGGTCGACGAGATCGGTCGCGTAGATCCTGGTCGGCTCGAGCAGCTCCTCGCCGACCGTCCGGCCGAGCTCGGCCACGACCTGGTCGTAGCCGGTGCCGGACCGCTCCAGCACGCGGCGCACCAGCGAGTAGCCGTTGGCGTGGAGGCCGGAGGAGGCGAGCGCCAGCAGCACGTCGCCCGGCTGCACGCGGTGCGGCCCGAGCACCCGATCGCGCTCGACCACGCCGACGCCGAAGCCGGCGAGGTCGTAGGCGTCCGGCTCCATCGCGTCCGGGTGCTCGGCCGTCTCGCCGCCGAGCAGCGCGCAGCGCGCCCGCCGGCAGCCCTCTGCCACGCCCGCGACGATCGTGGCAGCCCGCTCCGGCACGAGCCGGCCGACCGCGAGGTAGTCAAGGACGAACAGCGGCTCGGCCCCGGCCACCACGAGGTCGTCGACGATCATGGCGGCCAGGTCGATCCCCACCGTGTCGTGGCGGCCGAGGGCGCGGGCGACCAGCAGCTTGGTGCCCACGCCGTCCGCCGAGCTGGCCAGCACCGGGTCGCGGTGGCGGGAGGTGTCGAGGGACACCAGCCCCGCGAACCCGCCGATGCCGTCGAGCACGAGCGGGCCGTGGGTCGACACCACGGCGGGGCGCATCAGCGCGATCGCCCTCTCCCCCGCCTCGACGTCCACGCCGGCGCCAGAGTAGGTCAAGGGAGGACGGCCGGGCCGGCGCGCGCTCACGGCCGGGAGGGGGGCAGGAGACCCTCGAGCAGTGCCTTGCCCTGAGCCTGGGTGTCGACCGGGACCGGGTAGCCGCCGGTGAAGCACGCGCTGCACAGCCCCCTGCCGCCGGCCTGCGCGGTGCCGGCCAGCGCCTCCAGCGACAGGTAGGCCAGCGAGTCGGCGCCGATGTAGGCGCCGACCTCGTCCGTCAGCAGGTCGCTGGCGATCAGCTCGCTGCGGGTCGGCATGTCGATGCCGTAGAAGCAGGGCCAGCGCACCGGCGGCGAGGTGATGCGGACGTGGACCTGGAGGGCGCCGGCCTCGCGCAGCATGCCGACGATCGCCTTGGTGGTATTGCCGCGCACGATCGAGTCGTCCACCACCACCAGGCGCCTGCCCCGGATCGTCTCGCGCAGCGGGTTGAGCTTGATCCTGATGCCGAGCTGGCGCATGGTCTGGGTGGGCTGGATGAAGGTGCGGCCGACGTAGCGGTTCTTCATCAGCCCCTCGCCGAAGGGGATACCGCTGGCCTCGGCGTAGCCGGCGGCCGCGCTGGTGGCGGTGTCAGGCACTCCGATGACCAGGTCGCCCTCGACGGGCGCCTCCCTGGCCAGGCAGGCGCCGAGCTCCCTGCGGACCTGGTGGACGCTGCGGCCGGCCAGAGTGGAGTCGGCCCGCGCGAGGTAGACGTACTCGAACACGCACAGGTGGGGGTCGGGCTCGGAAAAGCGACGCGAGCGCAGGCCGCGCTCGTCGACCGCCACCACCTCGCCCGGGTCCACCTCGCGCACGAAGCTCGCCCCGACGATGTCGAGGGCTGCCGTCTCCGACGCGATCACCCAGCCCCCGGGCAGCTTGCCGATCACCAGGGGCCGGAACCCGTGGGGGTCGCGGACGCCGTACAGCGTGCGCTCGTCCATCAGCACCAGCGAGTAGGCGCCCTCCAGGCGCGGCATGGTGCGGACGACCGCCTCCTCGAGCGGGAGGTCCGCCTCGCCGACCAGCAGCTCGGCGACCACCTCCGTGTCGCTGGAGGCGGGGGGCCGGCATGTGGGCTGGCCGCCGAGGCGGGCGACCAGGCTTGCGGTGTTGGTCAGGTTGCCGTTGTGGGCGACCGCCAGGCCTCCACCGGCGGCGTTGGTCTTGAACGCGGGCTGGGCGTTCTCCCAGCGCGAGCTCCCGGTGGTGGAGTAGCGGGTGTGGCCGATCGCCAGGTGGCCCTGCAGGGTCTGCAGGGTGGTCTCGTCGAAGACCTGGCTGACCAGGCCCATGTCCTTGTAGACGAGCAGGCTGTTGCCGTCGGCCACGGCCATGCCGGCGGACTCCTGGCCGCGGTGCTGGAGCGCGTACAAGCCGTAGTAGACGAGGTTGGCCACCCGTTCCCCGGGTGCCCACACCCCGAACACTCCACACGCCTCGCTGGGGTGGTCGGCGTCGAGCATGTTCCTCCATGGACTGGTGGGCCGGGGAAGCTCCCCGATCGTAGCACCCGCTCAGGACGCCACCGGCGCTCCTCACCCGGCGTTCCTCACCGGGGAGGACCCTCTGGCGCCTGCTCCTCCGTCATGCAGCTCGAGATGTACCGCGCGGCGTCGTCCAGATGCCTGCGCACGTCCTCGATGACGGCTCGCAGCCGCGAGACCGCCTCGTCGTCCATGCGCGTGGCCGTCAGGCCGGCCAGCCCCGGCTCGGCGAGCTCGCGCAGCTCGGCCAGCTCGGCGACCAGCGTGTCGTGCACGCGCAGCCACTGGCGCAGCGGCGAGGACGGCGGGCCGGCGGTGCCCGGGGGGTCGGGGGGGCCTGGGGGGCTCGGCGCTCGGCGCACGTATGTGCCCGAGCCGGAGCGCACCTCCACGTAGCCGACGGACTCGAGCACCCGCAGGGCCTCGCGCACCGAGACCCGGCTGACGCGGAGCTGCGCGCAGAGCTGGCGCTCCGAGGGCAGACGCTCTCCCTGGGCGAGCCTGCCGGAGTCGATCAGCTCCCGGATCTGGTCGACGACGGCGGTCCAGACGTGCTTGCGCTCGACGGCGTGGAACAGCTCCCGCTCGTTCACTTCACCCTCGTTCACTGCACCGCTCCGGGGCAGGCGCACGCGAGCCAGGACCAGAGGAGCGGGGCGGCCCACACGGGGTCAGGAGCCCGTCACGGGATCCAGTCGAGCCGATCGCGGTGAGCGCGACGATTCCCGGGACGACCGGGGGCGCCACGATGCGGACCAGGGCCTGCAGGCGCCCGGCGCCGTCCACGTAGGCCGCCTCCTCGATCTCCACCGGCACCCGCCGGACGAACGAGTGAAGCAACCATACCGCGACGGTGGGCGCCGAGGGACCCCCGTGTGAAAGCTGTCACAGGCCCTACGAGCGCCCCGCGAGGATCTGCTCCCAGGCCGCCTGCGCGTCGGCGACCGCGGTGGCCGGGCTCTTGCGACCCTGGAGCATGAGCGAGAGCTGGTCGGAGAGCTCCACCATCAGCTCTGGCGACTTGTCGTTGGTGGGCCAGGGGATGGCGCCGTTGCCGCTCAGCGCGCTCTGCGCGGCCCGCTGCACTTTGGGGGCGAAGCTTGCGTACCTGGAGGCGTTCAGGGTCGACCGGCGCGTGGGGTCGATGCCGCTGCCGGTGGTGGTGATCAGCTCGAGGTTGATCTGCTTGGAGGTGGCGAACTTGACGAACCGCCTGGCCAGGTCGGGGTTGCGGGAGGCGCGCGAGACCCCGAGGGCGAAGCCGGCGTTGAGCGCGGCCACCGGCCTGGAGCCGGCGACGCCGACGGGCAGCGGGGTCACGTCCCAGCGGCCACGGACCTTGGACTGCCTGGGGTCCTGGGCATTGACCCCGAGGTCGGTCCAGAACTCCATCATGGCGGCCTTGCCGGCGAGGAACATGGCCACCGCGGCCTCGAAGGCGATCTTGACCGGGCTGGGAGTGAACCGGGCCACCGCGTTCATCGACGAGGCCGCGGCCACGGCCTTCTGGTCGAGCGCCGGCCTGCCGCCGCTCAGGAAGCGGCCGCCGTAGCCGGCCAGCCGGTTGGCGAAGGCCGACCCGATGATGATCGGCGCCGCCTGCGCCGGCAGGACCGCCCCGTAGACGCTCCCGTCCGGGTGGTCGCCGGTGATCTTCTCGGCCATGTGGAGGTACTCGTCCCAGGTCCGGGGCGGGCCGCCGAAGCCCGACCTGGCGAGCAGGTCCTCGTTGTAGAAGAGGACCTGGCTGTCCCCGTCGAACGGCAGGCCGTAGCGCCTGCCGTCGACCAGTGTGTACGGGTCGTAGATGGAGCCGATGAAGTCGTCGGCGTGGACGTCGGGGCTCTGGTCGATGAACCCGGTCAGGTCCTCGAGCACGCCCTGGTGCGCCAGCTCGCCGACGGTCGTGTACCAGTAGTCGAAGACGTCGTACCTGGGCGCTCCGGACTGCACGTCCACGATCGCCTTGGAGCGGATCTGGTCGTAGGGCACGATCGTGACCCGGACGCCTGCGCCGGTGGCCACCTGGAAGTCCCGAGCGAGCTGCCGGGCCGCCCGCTCGTGAGGTTGGATCGACAGCAACGACAGGGTGATCCCGCCGTCGCTCGGCGCGTCGCCGAGGCGGTTGAGCCCCAGCTCGTCGGGGTGGTCGCCGCCGCAGGCGGTGAGCAGCGCGGACAGGGCCGGAAGGCCGAGACCGAGCGCGGCGCCGCGCAGCGCCTGCCGCCGCGTGAGGCCCGGTCCGGCCTGGACCGACCGGGCTCGACCGTCGTCGCCGCGCTCTGCGCCACAGAGACGACCGCTCATACGCACTCCTCTCGACCTGGACATCGCGATAGTGGACCAGCTAGGCAGGCTTGCGTGCAAACTGACATGCGCGTCTATTACGTTAAGTGCCTGGTCTCTGCATTAACGTCGTGTTCGACGGGCCGGCGAGGGTTGGGCAGCCGGGTCGGCAGCGGCGCGGCCGCGGGCTCCGGAGCCCGCTTTGCCCCGACTTGCCAATCTGTCAAGAGGGAATAGCGAGACGAAATCTGCTTCGTTTGCCAACCCGGGCAGTGGCTGGTTAAAGTGCGTTGTTCTCTCCCCCCAGGTTCCCTTTGGCGACGGACAGCAGGATGAGCAGGCAGCCGTACGCCTCCCTGGGACGCGGGAACGTCCCGGGGGGGACTATCACCGGTCCAGAGCTGAGTGGCTCGCTCGCCCGTTTGGGGAGCGAGCCCTTGCGCACGCCATACTGTTGCCCGCTCCAGCGACCGCGCGTGCCCTGTGCCGCGGCCGGCACGAACCACCCATCCCCTGGCTGACACCCCGGCTGACGACGAGAGAAGGGCACCAGATGCTCCAGAACCTTCAGATCCGATCGAAGCTCGCCGCGATCCTCCTGGTCCCGCTCGCGGCCGTGATCGTGCTGTCGTCAATCGGCATCGGCTCGAGCGTCAACCGGGCGGTCAAAGCGTCACGTGCGCAGCATGTGTCGGAATTCGCCGTGACCCTGACCGCGCTGGTCCACGAGCTTCAGAAGGAGCGGAGCCTTGCCGCCGGCTACGTCGGCGGTGGGAAGTCCATCGGCTACAGCGAGCTGGCCGCGCAGTGGGCGAACGTCGACCGCCAGGTCGTGGTGTTCGCCCGCGAAGCCCATAAACTGCACCTTTCCGGCTACGACCCGAAACTGCGGCAGGAGCTCCGCAACGTCGTCAGCGAGCTCGCCAAGCTGGACGCCCAGCGCCAGGGAATCGAGCAGAACCTGGACATCACCGTCGCGGGCACGCTCGCCCTGTACGACAACATCGTCCAGGACATCCTGGACGTGAACGCCGAGATCGCGGTGGGCAGCGGCAACGAGCGCCTGCTGCGGACGGTGTCGGCGTTCGTGGCGCTGTCCCGCACGAAGGACGCCGTCGACCTGCAGCGGGCCTACATGAACGCGGTGTTCTCGGCCGGCCACTTCGACGGCGCGCAGCTCCAGTACCACCAGTTCACCCGCTACGTCGAGGCCGAGGACCTGTGGAGCGCGCAGTTCAGCTCGCTGGCCACCGCGGCGCAGCGCAACCTGCTCAGCTCCACGGTGGTCGGCCCCAGCGTCGAGAGCGCCAAGAGCATGCGCGACGTCGCCATCAGGGGCGAGACGAGCCCGCGGCTGAACGTCGACCCCGGCGAGTGGTACAGCGTGATGGGCGACAGGCTGAACCTCCTCCGCCAGGTCGAGGTGAAGCTGTCCAACGACGTGGTCTCCACGGCCAGGGACATCAAGCAGTCCGCCCAGCGCCAGGCCATGATCGTCGGGGCGGGGCTGCTCGCGGTCCTGATCGTGACCCTCGGCATGTCGCTCATGATCGCCCGCTCGATGGTCCGGCCGCTGCGGCAGCTCCGCCGGGTCGCCAACGAGGTCGCCGACGAGCGGCTGCCGCGCGTGGTGGAGCGGCTCCAGGACGCCCAGGAGCTCGACCGCGTGGCGCTGGAGCACGTCAGCCCGGCGCCGGTCGGCTCCAAGGACGAGATCGGCCAGGTGGCGGCGGCCTTCAACTCGGTGCACCAGGTGGCCGTCCGCGTCGCCACCGAGCAGGCCGCCCTGCGCAAGTCGATCGGCGACATGTTCCTGAACCTCGCCCGCCGCTCCCAGGCGCTCATCGACCGCCAGCTCGAGCTGATCGACGGGCTCGAACGAAACGAGGCCGACCCCGACGCCCTGGACAACCTCTTCAAGCTCGACCACCTGGCGACGCGCATGCGGCGCAATGCCGAGGACCTGATCGTGCTGTCCGGCGCCGAGCCGCCGCGGCGCTGGTCCCAGCCGGTCCCGCTGGTGGACGTGGTCCGCGCCGCACTGGCCGAGGTGGAGGACTACCAGCGGGTCGAGCTGCTGCCCATCGACGACGTCGGCGTGGCCGGCCACGCCGTGTCGGACGTGGTCCACGCGCTGGCCGAGCTGATCGAGAACGCCATCTCGTTCTCGCCGCCGGGGACCAAGGTCCAGGTCGCGGGCCAGCCGGTCTCCAACGGCTACGTGCTCGAGATCGAGGACCGCGGGCTGGGCATGAGCGACGAGGAGCTGGTGGAGGCCAACGAGCGCCTGGCCAACCCGCCCATGATCGACTTCGCGCTGTCGCGCATGCTCGGCCTGTTCGTGGTCGGCCGCCTGGCGCAGCGCTACGGCCTCCGCGTGCAGCTCCGGCACTCCTGGTACGGCGGCGTGACCGCGCTCGTGCTGCTGCCGCCGAGCGTCACCATCCGCTCGCAGGTGCAGGAGAGCAGCCCGAGCGGACGTGGGGCCGACGTCCGCCGCCCCGAGCTGGCACCGCCGCCGGGCCGCTCGAACGGCGGCGGCGGTGGCTTTGGGAGCGGCCTGGCCGCCGACCACCTGCCCATCTTCGAGCAGGCCCGCTCGGACTGGTTCGAGAGCCCGGGCCGTGCGGCGCCGCCGCTGCGCCGCCACCCCGGCCAGCCCGCTGGGGTCCAGGCGAACGGCGGCAACGGCGGCAACGGCGGTCGCGGGGCCACGGCCGTGCACGGCCAGCGCTACGACAGCGAGGGCGAGGGCGAGGACGACGCCAACGGCATGCCGACCGGGCCGATCGAGCGAGTCGAGCCGATGGAGTTGGTGGAACGGCTGGAGCTGATCGAGCCCACCGAGCCGGTGGAGCCGGTGGAGCTGCCCGCGCAACCTGAGCGGCCCATCCGGCGGAGCAGGACCGGCGAGCGCGGTCGCGAGCCGGTGCCAGGCCCCCAGGCGCCCCCCGACGTCCAGCCGCTGCCCGGTCTCCAGCCGGCCCCCGGCTTCCAGGGGCAGCCACCCTTCACCATGCCGACGACGCCGCAGCCGCCCCTGCCCCAGCGGCAGCGGCGCGCGCCGCAGGCACCGCCCGCACCGCCCGCGGCGTCCCCGGCACCTGTGGCGTCGCCCGCCGCACCTGCGCCGCCTGCGCCGGCCGCGCCACCGCAGCAGCCGCTCCGGTCCGGCACCCTCGGGCTCGGTGACGACGTCACCGCACCGCTCCCCGCGCCCTCGCTCCAGCCCGCCTCGGTGCAGACCACCAAGGCGGGCCTGCCGAGGCGCGTCCCGCGGGCGAACCTCGCTCCCGAGATGATGGCCGAGGCCCAGCGGTCCGCCGGTGAGCGGGCGGCGACACTACCGCCGAGCGGGTTCTCTCGCTCTCCGGAGGAAGTCCGTAGCATGCTCTCCAGCTACCGCACCGGCCTCGAGCGCGGGCGGCGGATGGCTGCCGGCAACGACCTGAACGACCGTGGCGAGGGCGCCCGGTCTGGGGATGACGGGCCCACCCCGATGGCGCCAAGGAGCGACGATGACGCAGCTCAGTAAGGAAGCGCAGAACCTCAACTGGTTGGTCAACAACTTCGTGCGCAACGTCCCCGGTGTGGCGCACGCGATCGTCGTCTCGTCGGACGGCCTGCTGATGGCCGTGTCCGACCGGCTCGACCGGGCTCGAGCCGACCAGCTCTCGGCGGTCGCGTCGGGTCTGGCCAGCCTGACGCACGGCGCGGCCCGCGTCTTCGACGCCGGGGTGGTCAACCAGACCATCGTCGAGATGGAGCGGGGCTTCCTGTTCGTGATGTCGGTCAGCGACGGGTCGTGCCTGGGGGCGCTGGCCTCGCCGTCGTGCGACATCGGGCTGGTGGGCTATGAGATGGCGCTGCTGGTGGCCCGCACCGGGGACGTGCTGACGCCACAGCTACGCGCGGAATTGCAGGCGGCGCTGCCCTTATGAGCGGGAGGGCTGTCTGTACGAGCGGGGGGGTGACGGTGCCGGCGGCACAGCAGGTGGCGCCGGTTGGCACGGGACTCTGACCCATGCCGTGGATCGACAGGACCGCGGGATGAGCACGGAGGACCGCCAGGGATTGGGCCGGAAGGACCCGCCGGGTCGACTGGTCCGACCCTATACGGTGACAGGTGGGCGGACACGCCCTACATACGCAGATCTGGAGCTGGAGACGCTGGTGTCGACAACCTCCGCGGGCGAGAAATCCCCCAACCTGAGCCTGGAGCGGCGTTCGATCGCGCTGCTGTGCCGGGATATCCTGTCGATCGCTGAGATCTCCGCGCGGCTTGACCTGCCGCTCGGCGTCGCCCGCGTACTGGTCGGCGACATGGCCGAAGAGGGCCTGGTGCAGGTGCACCGCCCCGCACAGGTCGGCGACCGCCCCGACCTCGCTCTTCTCGAGAGGGTGCTGTATGGACTCCGCACGATCTAGATCCAACCCGACCTCCGACCGGGCGCCGACGCCGGTCAAGATCGTCATTGCCGGTGGGTTCGGTGTCGGCAAGACGACCTTTGTGGGGGCGGTCTCGGAGATCATCCCGCTGACCACCGAGGCGGCGCTGACGACCGCGTCGCTGGGCGTGGACGAC
>WNGF01002758.1_pt1 | contig 24338 bp, 23 predicted proteins | sample 5400641 | NCBI WGS metagenome assembly WNGF01 (sample SAMN13153371, study PRJNA577476) | soil metagenome | isolation source: 80 cm soil or saprolite under grassland replicate 2 | place: USA:California | collected 2016-06-15 | reverse complement strand
TCCCGGCGCCCTGCCCCATCTCCGCCACGGCGATGTGAACGGTGGTCGCACCGTCCGGCGTGATGGTCAGCCACGTGTTCGGCTCGAAGGCGGCGGCCGCCGTGACGGGCGCGTGGCGACCGTCCCGGATCGAGAAGATGAGCGTGAGACCGGCGGCACCTCCCGTGGCGAGCAACGCCCGGCGGCTGATCGTGCGCGCCACGCTCAGCCGCCCTCGGCGACCCGCTTGATCGCGCGCTTGATGCGGACGTAGGCCGCGCAGCGGCAGAGGTTGCCCTTCATCGCCTCCACGATCTCCGCGTCGGTGGCCTTCGGCTTCTGAGCGAGCAGCGCCGCCGCCTGCATGATCTGGCCCGGCTGACAGTAGCCGCACTGGGGGACCTGCTCGGCGATCCACGCGAGCTGAAGTGGATGTTTGCCCTGGGGGTGTAGGCCTTCGATCGTGGTGATCTTGTGCCCGACGGCGTCGGCCACCGTCACCCCGCAGGAGCGGGCGGACGCGCCGTCGATGTGTACGGTGCACGCGCCGCACTGGCCGATCCCGCAGCCGTACTTGGTCCCGGTGAGCCGCAGCCGCTCGCGGATGATCCAGAGGAGAGGAGTGTCGGGCGCGGCATCCACGGAGTAGGGGCGGCCGTTGATCACGAGCGTGATCATGGAACCTCCTCGATCGCACGCCGGATGAGGCGGAGTGTAGGGGCGCGTTTCGAGGACGTCAAGGCGACTACCGAGCGGCCGGTGGCTTCGGCACGAGCTTGGCGACGAGCGGCGCGCTCTCGATGGCGATCACGAGGACGGATTTCATGCCCCGACGAACCCTCACCGAACAGTATATCCAGGCTCGTTCGCCTCGCCCGGCACGTAGGCCGCCACGACGGCCGGGCAGTCCGGTATAGTGCAGGTGACGAATGTCGAGATCGAACGCGCTCACGCGATGGACGTCCGCGGCCGCGCTCGCGACGGCGATGTGCGTCGCCTCTCCCGAGCCGGGGCACGCCGCGGCGATCAAGGGGACGGTCCAGTACGTCGGCGTGCCCATCGAGACCAAGAAGCTCTCCGTCACCGTCGACCAGTTCGTCTGCGGCAAGGACAAGGACCCCGAGGACCTCGTGCTGTCGGCCCAGCGCGGGATCCGCAACGCCGTGGTCTCGCTGGCGTCCCCGCCGCCGGGCGCGCGGTGGGAGGTCTCCACGGCGCCGGTGTTCCTGGATCAGCGGCAATGCACGTTCGCGCCGCGGGTCATCCTGGTGCCGGCCGGCGGCACGGTGGAGTTCCTCAACAGCGATCGGCTGCTGCACAACATCCACAGCACCAGCAAGGGCAATCCCGTCTTCAACCGCACCCAGCCGAAGGGCCGGACCATTCCGATCGCCTTCGCCAAGCCCGAGATCGTGCGCATCGGCTGCGATCTGCACAGCTGGATGCGCGCGTGGATCGTGGTGATGGAGCATCCCTTCCACGCCGTCACCGGCGGCGACGGGGACTTCGCGCTGCCCAATCTCCCGCCGGGCAAGTACACGCTCAGCGCCTGGCAGGAGACCCTGGGGACCGTCACCAAGGACGTCACGGTGGGCGACGGCGACGTCACCGTGACCATCGAGATGCGCCGGCGCTGACGCGCCGTCAGTCCTCGGGCGCCAGCTTCCGGATCAGCTCCAGCAGCTGTCGCGGGCTGTACGGCTTCGCCAGGTACCCGGACGCGCCGGCCTCGAGCGCTTTCCGATCGTCGCCGCTCAGCGCGAACGACGTCACGACGATGATGGGGATGCGCTCCGTCCGCGGGTCCTGGCGGAGCCGCTGGGTGGCGTCGAGTCCCGAGAGCCGAGGAAGCTGGATGTCCATGAGGATCAGGTCGGGCTGTGCCTCGAGCGCGGTGGCGACGCCTTGCTCGCCATCGGTGGCCTCGAGCAGCCGGTAGCTGGTCGCCATGAGGAGCTGGCGGACGATCTTCCGGTTGAACTCGTTGTCCTCGACGTAGAGGACCGTCTTGCCGCTCATGCGACCCTCGCCTCGCCCACGCGCAGCGGCACCTCGAAGAAGAACGTCGATCCCTGGCCCGGCTCGCTCTCCGCCCAGATGCGCCCCCCGTGCAGCTCGACGAACTTCTTGGTGATGGACAGCCCCAGCCCGGTGCCCCCGTACTCGCGGGCGATGGTGGCGTCGACCTGCCGGAACTCCGCGAAGACGTTCTCGAGCTGGTCCTTGGGGATGCCGATGCCGGTGTCGGTCACGCGATAGCGCAACGTCTCGCCATCGAGCGACGCGGCGATCTCCACGCGCCCGTGCTTGGTGAACTTGATGGCGTTGCCGGCCAGGTTCAGCAGGCACTGGGTGATGCGCTTGCCGTCGCCGTGGGCCACGGGCAGGTCCGGCGGCACCGACACGACGAAGTCCAGGCCCTTCTCGGCGGCGAGCGAGCGCAGCGACGCGCGGACCGTCTCCAGCACGTCGGCCACCACGTAGTCCGCCGCCGCCAGCTCCATCCGCCCCGCCTCGATCTTGGACAGGTCGAGGACGTCGTTGATCAGGCGCAGCAGGTGGCGGGCGTTCGTCTGGACGTCGACGAGGGGATCGCGCAGCGCCGCGGGTACCTCGCCATACAGGTTGTCGAGCATCAGCTCCGTGAAGCCCAGGATGGCGTTGAGCGGCGTGCGGAGCTCGTGGCTCATGCTGGCGAGGAACTCGGACTTGGCGTGGCTGGCCTGGGCCAGGCGCGCGTTGAGGCTCTGGAGCTCGGCGGCGGCCCGGCGCTGATCCCCGTCGAGCCGCTGGAGCTCACGGCTCATGCGGTTCATGTTCTCCGCGAGCTCGCCGAACTCGTCGCGGTTGGCGACGCGCACCGTGACGCCGAAATTGCCGGCGGCCACCTGCGCAAGGAAGCCGTGGGCCTCCTGGACGGGAATGATGAACGACCACGAGATCACGAAGCCGAAGAGGAGGGCCACCACGATGACGAGCGCCGCGAAGCCTCCCATCAGCACGAGCGAGCGCCGGTTGGCGGCGGCCACCCCCGCCCGCAAGCCGTCCATGCGCGCCTGCTCCAGCATCACGACCTGGCGTACGAGGCCCTCGATCTTGCGATAGAGCGGGTCCTCGCGGGTCATCAACGCCTCCATGGCGTCGGCGACCTTGCCCTCGCGGATGAGGTTGGCGATGTCGGCGACGACGCCCATCGCGTCCTCCTGCGCGGCCCGGATCTGCTGGATCAGCGTGCGCTCGTCGGGCGGTGCCGCGCCCTCGATGCGGGCCAGCGTGTCGTTGAAGCGGTTGTTCTCGCGCAGGATGCGCGCGATCGCCGCCTCGTCCTTGACCACGAGGGCCATCGTGGTGAAGTGCATCTGGAGGGCGAGCGCATGCTCGATCTGCTGCGACCACTGCACGCGCTCATGCGCCTCGTCGAGCGACCGGCTCTGGCGGCCCATGGCCGCGAGCATCTGCACGCTGGTGGCGCCCACGGCGATGATCAGCAGCGCGATGAGCAGGAACGCGAAGAGGAGCTTGGCGCGGACGGGCGCCCGGATTCCCGCGACCCAGCGGACGAGCCGCCCGAGCGGCGAGCGCGCGAGCAGAAACGCATCGAGCCGCGCCCCCATTCGTTGCGTGGAACCGACGTCAGTCGCCATCGCCCTGGCCGAGAATAGCACGCGGGTCGCGATAGCCGGTTCGAGCGCGGGCTTCGCGCACCCTCCGAGCTACCGGATTCCCGCGCGCATGAAGCTCTGGACGAACTGGCGCTGGAAGAGCAAGAAGCCGACGAGCAGCGGCGCCGACGTCATGAGGGTGGCGGCGGTGATGATGGACCAGTCCACGCCCTGGTCCGTGGACGAGAAGATCTGCAGACCGACGGTCAGCGGCCGCGAGGTGACCGAGTTGGTGGCGATGAGGGGCCAGAGAAAATTGTTCCAGTGGTAGCTGATGGACACCAGCGCATAGGCGACGTAGACCGGCCGCGCCAGCGGGACGTAGACCTTCCACAGCGTTTCCAGGATCCCGGCGCCCTCCACCCGCGCGGCCTCGTCCAGCTCGCGGGGGACGGTCTTGAAGGTCTGGCGCAGCAGGAAGATGCCGAACGCGGAGGCCATGTACGGCAGCCCGATGGCGGCGATGGTGTCGAGGAGGCCGAGCCGGCTCATCGTGCGGTAGTTCTCCACGATCAGCACGTCGGGCATGATCATGAGCTGCATGAGCACGAGGAGAAAGACGAGATCGCGTCCCGGGAACGCGAAGCGGGCGAAGGCGTACGCGGCGAGCGTGCACAGGACGAGCTGGACGGCCAGGATGACGGTCACGAGCAAGAACGTGTTCAGGAAGTAGCGCGCGAAGGGCGCCGCGTTCCACGCCTCCACGAAATTGGCGAGCGTGAGCGGCGCCGTCGGGACGAACCGCGCGGAGTATTCGCGCGGATGGAACGCCGTCCAGATCGCATACCCGAGGGGCAAGATCCACAGGACGCCCAGCAGCCACGCTCCCAGCGTCTCGAGCGCCCGGCTCACTGGTAGTGGATCCGGCGCTCGAGGAAGAGGAACTGGCCGACGGCCGCCGCGGCCAGGATCACGAGGAGGACCATCGTGAGCGCCGCCGCGTAGCCGGTGTCCCAGAACTTGAACCCCACGTCGTAGATGTAATAGAGGAGGAGCGCGCTGGCGTTGTCGGGGCCGCCCTTGGTCATCACCACGATGTGGTCCACGAGGCGGAACGAGTTGATCACGGCGTTGACGAGCACGAAGAGCGTCGTCGGCATGAGCAGGGGAAAGGTGATCCGCCGGAAGAAGTACCAGCGGGAGGCACCCTCGAGCGCGGAGGCCTCGGCGAGCTGGGGCGCGATGCCCTGCAGCGCGGCCAGGTAGAAGATCATGAAGAATCCGGCCTCCTTCCACACCGTGACGACGATGAGGCACCCGAGCACGGTGTCGCGGCTGCCCAGCCAGTTGTGACTGGGCAGCCCGAAGAGCCCGGCGAGCTGGTCGACGAGCCCGTAGCCCGGCGTGTAGAAGAAGAGCCAGATGTTGGCGACGGCGATCATCGGCAGCACCGTCGGCGTGAAGTACGACATCCTCAAGAAGGCGCGGCCCCGGAGCTTGCCGTTGACCCAGATGGCCATGAGCAGGGCCAGCGCGATCGACGTGGGAATCGTTCCCAGCGCGAAGACGGCGTTGTTCCGGAGCGTCTGCCAGAACACCGGGTCCGCGACCATCGCCTGATAGTTGTCGAGCCCGACCCACGTGGCCGGCCGCACGCCCCTCGGTGTCGACCAGAAGCTCTGGATCAGCGTCGCCACGGCCGGATAGTGCGTGAACGCAACGAGCAGGACGACGGCCGGCGAGAGCAGTAACCAGCCGTGGACCATTGTAGATGGGGGGGTGCGAGGCACACCCCCCCAAGCCCCCCGACTCACGCGTCCGATCGAGCCCGAGGCTCGATCGCATCAGCGGACCATCGTTCGCACATGGCGCTTGCGATTCAGCGCCGGTGTTGCCGCAGGATGCGGTCGGCCTCGGTTTGGGCGTCCTTCATGGCCTGGGCCGGCGTCTTGGCGCCGGTCAGCGCGGCCTGGAGGCCGTCGTTCAGCGCCTTGGTCACGCGCTGGTTCTCGTGCGTCGACAGCTCCGCGACCGCGTGAGGCAGCTGGTCGCGCGCGACCGCCGCCGCCGGAAACCCCGCCACGTACTTTTTCATCGCCGGCGTCTCCCAGGCGTCGGCGCGCACGGCCACGTAGCCGGTGTCGATGCCCCACTGGGCGGCGCGTTCGGGGGAGGTGATCCACTTGACGAACTTCAGCACGGCCGCCTGCTGGGCCGCCGTGGTCTTCTTGAAGAGATAGAAGTTCCCGCCGCCCGTCGGCGAGCCGCGGCGCTTGCCGGCCGGCAGCATGGCCACGCCGAAGTCGAACTTCGCATTGTTCCGCACGTTGGTGAGGTTGCCGGTCGTCGTCCACATCATCGCCGTCTTGCGCTCGAAGAAGTCCTTGGGCGTGGTGCCCCATTCGATCACTCCCGGCGCCATGACCTTGTGCTTCTGCCCGAGATCGACCCAGTACTGGAGCGCTTCGACCACCGCCGGCTTGTCGAAGTAGGTCTGGGTGCCGGCCTCGTTCATGAGCAGCACGTCGTTCTGCGTCGTGAAGCCCTGGAAGAGCCAGTAGGGGAAGCCCGAGGACGGGACCTGGATGCCCCACTGGGTCACGTTGCCGCCGGCGTCCCGCTTGGTCAGCTTCTTGGCGAGCTCGACCTGTTCGGTCCAGTTCGCGGGCGGCTTGCCGGGGTCGAGACCGGCCTCCTTGAAGGCCTCCTTGTTCCAGTAGAGCACGATGGTGGACCGCTGGAACGGGATGCCCCAGGTCTTGCCGCCGGTGCGGCTGTTGAGCATGAAGGCGGGGAAGAAGCTCGCCACCCAGGCCTTGTCGTCGGCGGTCTTGATGAAGTCCTCGAAGGGGATGACGGCGTCCTCGTCGATCAGCGTGAACATGTCGGTCGACAGGAGGATCGCCGTCTGCGGCGGCTCGCCGCTCTTGGCCGCGGTCAGCGCCTTGACGATCGTCTCCTGGTAGGTGCCCGCGTAGATCGGCTTGACGCGAATCCCGGGGTTGTCCTTCATGAAGTCGGCGGCGAGGCCGTCGATGATCTTCGTCACCGGCCCGCCGACGGCCACCGGATAGTAGAAGGTGATGTCGACCGTCTGCGCGGCGGCGGGGAGGGCTCCCAGCGCCAGGCAGACGGCGAGCACGAGGATGGCCGCGCGGGTCGTCGTCAAGAATCTCATGAGGTCTTCTCTCCTCTCACGGTGTGCAGCGGGTCCCGCTGGTGGCGTCGAACAGATGCGCGGCGTCGGCGGGCCACGTGACGGTGACGCGGGCGCCTTCGGGCAGATCGACGCGGCCGGGGGCGCGCACGGCGAGCGTCTGCGGACCGACGGCACAGCTCACGATCGAATCCGCGCCGAGGTACTCGACGGCGCCGACGCGCGCGGCCAGCCCGGGGCCACTGGTCAGCGTGATGGCCTCGGGGCGGATGCCGAGCCGCAGCCCTTCGCCCTTGCCGGCGCCGAGCCGTGGTCCGTCGGTGCCTCGCGCGACGGGACCATCGGGCCCGTCGGCCAGGTCGAGGATGTTCATGGGCGGCGTGCCGATGAAGCGCGCGGCGAAGACGGTGGCGGGACGCGCGTACAGCTCGGCGGGCGTGGCGTCCTGCTCGATGCGGCCGTCACGGAGCAGGATCACCTGATCGGCCATGCTCATGGCCTCCGTCTGGTCGTGGGTCACGTAGACCATGGTGATCCCGAGCTTCTGCTGCAGACCGCGGATCTCGCGTCGCATCTCGAGACGGAGCTGGGCGTCGAGATTGGACAGCGGCTCGTCCATCAGACACACGGGCTTCTCGGCGATGATCGCGCGTCCGAGCGCCACGCGCTGCTGCTGGCCGCCCGACAGCTGCGACGGCTTGCGATCGAGGAGCCGCTCGAGCCCGAGGAGCTCGGCGACGCGCGCCAGGCGACGCCGGCGCTCGGCGGCGGGTACCCGACGGACGCGCAGGCCGAACACGATGTTCTCGGCCACGGTGAGGTGCGGGAACAGGGCATACGACTGGAACACCATGGCGATCTGCCGCCGCGCGGGGGGCCGATCGGTGACGTCTTCGTCCCCGATGTGAATGCGGCCGGCGCTCACGCTCTCGAGCCCCGCGATCAGCCGCAGCGTCGTCGACTTGCCGCATCCCGATGGCCCGAGCAGCACCAGCAGCTTGCCCACCGGCGCCTCGAAGCTCACGTCGTCGACCGCCCGCGTCGTCCCCCAGAGCTTGCTGACCTGCCGCACGGAAATGGCTGACACGTTAGACTCGGAGGGGGGCTTCGCCCCCTGGATTTGCGATCATTTCACCCCAGGACCGGATGGCGTCTGTAGGGCGGGGGCTTGTCCCCCGCCGTTGGTGCTCATCGTGCAGCCCACGTGGCCCACGCGAGGGCGAGCCAGCCCAGGATGAAGGCGAGGCCGCCGAACGGCGTGATGATGCCGAGGGCACGGACGCCGGTCACCGCCAGCAGATACAGACTGCCCGAGAAGAGCACCGTTCCCGCGACGAAGAGCCAGCCCGCCGCGCTCGTCGCCGCGCCGGGCCAGCGAGCGGCCGCCCACGCCACGGCGAGCAGGGCGAGCGCGTGGTACATGTGGTAGCGCGCGCCCGTCTCGAACGTCGCGAGCGCGTCCGCCGAGATCCGCGCGCGAAGTCCGTGCGCGGCGAAGGCGCCGAGCGCGACGGCGAGCCCCGCCGAGATCGCGCCCAACCCGAAGAATACCCGCTCCATCCATCCCCCCCGCGCATGTGGCGTCTCTCTGCCCGTGCCTGGTTCCCGCCTACTATAACGATTCGCCGGGCCGCGTCCGTTACTATGTCCCGAGCGACTCGCGGCGGGAGTGGAGGCATCGACGCCGCGGTCACGCTGTTCGCCCTGGCCCTCGTCGTGCGCGTGAGCCTGCTCCTCGAGATCAGCCGGACCCCGTTCTTCCAGGTCCGCAACATCGACAGCGAGGCCTACCACGAATGGGCCGTCCGCATCGCGACGGGCCAGTGGATGCCGCGCCTACGAGGTGACGCGCCCGCGGAATCCCGGCATGGTGCCCGCGTGGATCGCCGGGGTGGAGGCGCGGTGGACGGAGAAGCTGATGCAAGCGGGCCGACGCGACGAGGCCATGGGACACTTCGTGCGCGCGGAGACGGCCTATGGCAAGGCGTTGCGACTGGGCTTTGCCCCGGGCCCGATGCAGAGCCAGCTCGGGACCCTGTACGCCATCGTCGGGAAGCCGGCCGAGGCGATCGCTGCGTTCGAGGCGGCCGAAGCGGCCGACTATCTCGACGCTGCGCGGTCTCGCGGGCCCCTCCAGGAAGACGCGCGCCATCCTGGGCGCTTGCAATGCACGCCGCTGACGCGGCAGTCTCTGGATCATGACGACGCTGATCACGGGAGCGACCGGGTTCGTGATGTCGGGGCTGGCCCGGCATCTGGCCGACCGCGGCCACACGCTGGTCGCGGCCGATCTGCATGCGCCGGACGCCGCGCTGCGGGCCCATCTCGGCGGGCTGGCCGGAGCGGTGACGTTCCGTCAGGTGGACGTGACGGATGCGGCGGCGGTCCGTCTTCTCATCGGTGAAGTCAGGCCGGACCGGATCGTCCACGGCGCGGCCATCACGGCCATTCCGCCCGACGCCGAGCGCGGGCGGTTCATCGAGACCACGCGGGTCAACGTCCTGGGAACGCTCCAGGTGCTCGACGCGGGTCGAGAATTCGGCGCCCGTCGGACCGTCGTCGTCTCGAGCGGCAGCATCTACGGCGTCCGCGCGGATCTGACGCCGGTCACGGAGGACGATGCCGCGCAGCCGCAAGGGGTCTATCCGATCACGAAGTGGGCGGCCGAGGCTCTCGCGCGCCGGTACGCGGCCGTCAACGCGCTCGACCTCGCCGTCGTCCGGCTGGCCTCGCCGTTCGGGCCCTTCGAGCGCGACACCGGGTCGCGGCCGTTGCTCTCGGCGATCCATGCCTGGACGCGGGCGGCCCTCAGCGGCGAGACGCTGCTCGTCGGTGGTCCGCCGACGGCCTTGCGCGATCCGATCTACGTGGATGACGTGGCCGCCGGCATCGCCGCGGTGCTGCTGGCCGAGCGCCTGCCGCACGACGTCTACAACGTGAGTTGGGGGCGAGGCGTCACGACGGAGGCCACGCTGGCCGCGCTCGCTCGGCTGATCCCGGGAATGAAGGTCGCGCTGGCGCCCGACGCGCCGCCCCGCTGGCCCAGCCTGGCCCGCGGCCCGCTCTCGGTCGATCGCCTGCGCCACGACCTCGGCTGGACGCCGGCCTACGATCTGGATTCGGGTCTGGCCGCGTACGCGGCCTGGCTCCGCGCTACGGAGCGGGCGTGACCTCGACCATGGCGTCGAAGGCGGCCTGACCGGCCGAGAAGCCGAAGAGGTCGACGGCCTCGTCGGGGATCGTCGCCCGCCCCGAGGTGAGCCCGTTCAGCCCTTCCCAGCCGTCGCGCATCCATACGGTTCCCGCGCCGATCGCGGCCGTCACGCGGGCCCGCGCGCTCATCGCCCCGCGCTCGTTGTGAACGCGGATCGCGGCGCCCTCGGCCACGCCACGGGCGTCGGCGTCAGCGTGCGAGATCCACAGCACCGGCTCGGGGTCGGCCTCGGCGAGGCTGGGCAGCGCGCGGCCGTGGTCGTAGAACCCGTGGAAGTGGGTGAGCGTGCGCCCCTGGCGGAAGGTCAGCGGATACGCCGACGCCGGCAACTCTTCGTGCACCGGCAGAGGCGGCAGCCCGAGCGTGCGCGCCCGCTCGGAGTAGAGCTCGACCTTGCCCGACGGTGTGTCGAACACGAGGTCGGGGTAGGCGACCGGCGAGATCTGGAGCGCGCGCATGCCCCCTTCGGCGCGCAGGGCGGCCACGGTCGCGTGCCCGGTCGAGGGATGATCGAGGATGGCGTCGATGGGCCCTTCGTCGTCGGCCCACGGAAAGAACTCGTCGAGACCGAGCCGACCCGCCAGCTCGCGCAGGAGCCAGGTATTCGAGCGCGCCTCGCCCGGCGCCTCGAGGATCTCGGGCATCAGGTAGAGGTGGGTGTTGGTGCTCTTGCAGCCGGTCTCCTCGAGCCACGAGGTGGCGGGAAGCACGATGTCGGCGAAGCGCCGGGAGGTCTCGTTCATGAACAGGTCGTAGGTGACGACCAGGTCCTGCCGCCCGAGCCCCTCGGCGACCTGGCCGGCGTCCGCGAACGAGGAGATCATGTTCGTGCCGAGCAGCAAGAGCACGCGCAGCCGGCCGTCGAGCAATGCCTCGGTGATGCGGGACATCTGGTTGGGCACGTACGTCCCCGGCGGACGACGCTCGGGCAGCGTGATGTCACGGAGCGCCTGGCCGTGGGCGCTGGCGCCATGCCGTGGACCGAGCCCGGCGCCCGGCCGGCCCAGGTTCCCGGTGAGCGCGGGCAGGCAGCCGACCGCGCGAGCGCCCTGCCAGCCGTTGGTGCCCTTGTGCATCGAGCTGCCGCCGACGAGGATCATCGCCGGCCTGGTCGTCGCATAGCGACGCGCCAGCGCGCGGATGCGGTCGGCGGAGACGCCGGTGACTCCCGCCGCCCACTCCGTGGTGTGACGGGCGAGATGCGCCCTGAGGGCATCGAAGCCGAGGGTATGGCCGGCGACGAAGTCGCGATCGTGGAGGCCTTCGTCGACGATCGTGTGCATGAGGCCGAGTGCCAGCGCCGCGTCGGTCCCCGGGCGAATGACGATCATCTCGTCCGAGCGCGCCGCCGCCTCGGTTTCCCGCACGTCGATGGTGACGACGTACGCGCCGCGTCGGCGCGCGGCCACCAGGTGCGGGGCGGTGTTGGGCTGGCTGGCGATGTTCGCTCCCCACAGCACGATCAGGCGCGAATGCGCGCCCATGTCCTCCTTGGTACTCGTCTGGAGCAGGCCGGTGAGCCCGAGGCCGAAGGCGCCGAGGCCCCAGCAGATGATCGTCCCGCTCCACCACTGGCAGCCGTAGAGATTGGCGAAGCGGCGGTTCAGGTGCGAGGCGATCCGCGTGCCGTAGTTGTTGGCGGCCAGCCCATGCCCCGCCCACAGCCCGACCGCCTCCGGTCCCGCCGCGCGCATGCGCGTGACGATCCGATCGAGCGCCTCGTCCCAGCTCGCGCGCCGCCATCGATCCACGCCGCGCCGCTCGCGCACTTGCGGGTAGAGCAGACGTTGCGGGTTGCCGATGATCTCGCGCGAGGCCTGACCACGCACGCACAGGAAGCCGCGGCTATCGGGATTGTCGGGGTCTCCGGCGACCCCGAGCAGCCGGCCCTCCTCGACGTCCACGAGCATCCCGCACAGCGTGGGATGACAGTTCATCGGACACATCGTGCGCACCCGCCGTCGCTCGCTCATGTCAGACAGGATAGACCACACGCGACTGAAATGGGATCGCGGCTGTTCGAGCGCGGGCTTTGCCCGCGCAATCCGGATCTGGGGGGAGGCAGGGAGGAATGCGCCGTTAGGCGCGTGACGACCGATTGCAGTGCGAGGTGAGCCGCGCTCGGGCGGCGAGCCGAGCCCTTCAATGATCGAAATCGGGGGGCGAAGCCCCCTCCGAGTTCAGGACGTCTGCGGGAACGTCCAGTAGCCGGGAGAAGCGTCGCCGATTTCCAGGGACTCGGCGATCAGGCGGTTACGCTCGGGAGCTACGTAGCCGACGACGCGGACGCGGTCGCCGCCGCGCAGCGTCGAATACGAGCCCTGGTCGAGCTGTGACACGTCGACGCTGAGACTCTGACCGCCGTCGGTGATGAGCTGGAGACGGTTGGTGCTCGTCCACTGAACCATCCCGACAATGACGAGACGCTGCTGCGCGTCGGCGACGGACGGCACGAGGCCGACGGCGAGCATCATGACGATGATGAAACGGGACATGCGGACCATGCGAGCCCCCCTGGCGGATCGCCGGGATGTCGGCGAGATCACCGCGCTATGATACGCCCGCAGTAGGAGGTGAGGCCGTCCGACGGCCGAGCCGACGCTTCAGAGGGTCGAAAATGAGGAGGTGAGGCCGTCCGACGGCCGAGCCGACGCTTCAGAGGGTCGAAAATGACGAAAGATGAGCTGAAGCAGCGGCTGTACGCGGCCATCGACCGGCGCGCCGAGGCGATCGTCGGGATCGGCGAGCAGATTCGCCGCCACCCCGAGCTCGGCTTCAAGGAGCACCGGACGGCGCGACTGGTCGACGAGAGCATGCGCGCGCTCGGTCTCGTCACGCGAACCGGGCTCGCGTTCACGGGCGTGCGCGCCGAGCTCGCCGGCGGGCGCGGCGGCGGCCCGACGTTCGCGGTCCTCGGGGAGCTGGATGGCCTCGTGGTCGCCGGCCACCCCGAGGCCGATCCCGCGACGGGCGCGGCCCACGCGTGCGGCCACAACGCCCAGATCGCCGGGCTGCTGGGCGCCGCCATGGGACTGCTCGACGCGAACGCGATGGAGCACCTGGCGGGGCGTGTCGTCTTCTTCGCGGTCCCCGCCGAGGAGGGGGGCGATCTCGAGTGGCGCGTGGGCCAGCGCGCGGCGGGCAACCTCGAGCTGCTCGGAGGCAAGCAGGAGCTGCTCCGGCTCGGCCACTTCGACGACGTGGACCTGGCCATGATGATCCATACGAGCTCCCGGCAGGAGGACGGCAAGGCCGGCGTTCCCCTGTCCAACAACGGACGCGTCGGCAAGCTCGTCCGCTACGTCGGGCGCGCGGCCCACGCCGGCAGCGCGCCCCAGCGGGGCATCAACGCGCTCTACGCCGCCCACATCGGCTTGATGGCCATCAACGCCGTGCGCGAGACGTTCCGGGACGACGACACGATCCGGGTGCACCCGATCCTCACCCACGGCGGATCACAGGTGAACGTGATCCCGGGCGAGGCGCGGCTCGAGACCTACGTGCGCGGACGGACGCTCGAGGGCGTCCTCGACGCCAACGCCAAGGTCGACCGCGCGCTGCGGGCGGGCGCGCTGGCGCTCGGCGCCCGCGTGGAGATCGACACGCTGCCCGGCTACTTGCCGCTGCGCTGCGATCCGACCATGGCCCGGCACTTCAAGGCGAACGCGGTCGAGCTCTTCGGCGCCGAGCACTATCGGGAGATCGGTCACCGCACGGCCTCGACGGACATGGGCGACCTCAGCCAGGTGATACCGGTGCTGCACCCCTACATGGGCGGCGCCAGCGGCACCGGGCACGCGGCCGACTACGCCGTCAGCGACCCCCGGCTCGCCTACGTGGCGCCGGCCAAGGCCCTGGCGGCCATGGTCGTCGACATGCTGTGGCAGGATGCGGCCGGCGCGCGCGAGGTGCTCGCGCACGCCGCCCCCGGGCTCACCCGCGAGCGCTATCTCGCGCTGCACCGGAGCGTCGCCCGCCGCGAAGTCTACGAAGGGGCATAATCGCCCCAGGGCCCGACCGTATCCAACTTCGGACACGACCGCGGCACGCCGGGCCGATACAATGGCGGGCGTGGGACTGATTTACGTGGACGGGGTGGTCACCGGACCGTCTGGCCTCTCGCGCTCGGTTCACTTCCTGGTGGACAGCGGCGCGAAATACAGCTTGTTACCCATCGATGATTGGCGCGCCATCGGCTTGACTCCGGAACGCCGGCTCACCTTCGTCCTCGCCGACGGCACCGAGATCGAGCGCGACGTGTCGGAGTGCTACATCAGCCTACCGCAGGGCCGCGGGCACACGCCGGTCATCCTCGGCGAGCCGGGTGACGAGGCCCTGCTGGGCGTCGTCACTCTGGAGATCCTCGGCCTCGTTCTCCATCCCTTCAACCGCACGCTCCAGCCCGCCCGCATGCTCCTCGCCTGAGTCCGATTTCAACGGCCAGCGTTCGTGGTCTTTCGCTGATGCCCGAAAGCTGGCAGACTACGAGCCTCGTGGAGCCCGAAACGGTTCGAGAGACCGCCGATGGCGGCGACGAGATCGAGCGGCGCGTCCTGGCCATGCTCGACGGCCTCGGACTTCCCTACGAGGTGCATCGCATCGATCCCGCGTTCGCCGATACCGCGGCGTATTGCGAGAAGTACGGCAGCTCGCTCGCGCACGCGGCGAACACGATCATCGTGGCGTCCAAGAAGGAGCCGCGCCAGTACGCGGCGTGCGTGGTGAAGGCGACCCGGCGGCTCGACGGCAACCACACCGTCCGCCGGCTCATGAGCGCCGCGCGCATCTCGTTCGCGTCGGCCGAGGAGACCCACGCGCTCACGGGCATGATGCTCGGCGGCGTGACCGTGCTGGCGCTGCCGCCGGAGATGCCGGTCTACGTCGACGAGACGTTGATGGACCTGCCGTGGATCATCCTCGGCGGCGGCAGCCGCTCGTGCAAGATCAAGATCGCGCCGGAGATCTTCCGCAGGATCCCCGGCGCCACCGTCGTCCCCGGTCTCAGCAACCCCGTCTGAGGCCGTGCGAGCCGCAGAATGTGGCGGTGCGAGGTGAGCCGCACCGAGCGGCGAGCCGAGCGGTGAAATGATCGAAGATGGGCTGGGGTCCCCGCCGTTCGAGGCGAGCATGAGAAAAGGAGGCTCACGTGGATCGGAGCAAGAGCGTCGTCACTCCCGAGCGTTTCGCCAAGGGCATGACGTTCGACGACTATGTCCGGCGCGTCGCGACACCCGAGAACCTCGCCCGCGAAGGCTCCATGGGCAACGCGCGACGCGACTGGAGCGGCCATCTGCGCGCCACCTTCGAGGCCACGCGCCTGCCGCCGGCCCAGGTGGACGCCTTGAAGTGGCTCGCGGCCCAGCCCAACGGCCCGGCCAAGGTCCTGGTGATCTCGGAGGAGTGGTCCTCGGACTGCCGTCGCGACGTCCCCATGCTGGCGCGCATGGCCGAGGCGGCGCCGTTCGAGCTGCGGATCTTTCCGCGGGACGGAAAGACGTTCAGCAAGAGCGCGCGCCCGAGCCTCGCCGAGGCACCGGACAGCAACGCCGACATCATGGGGGAGTTCCTCAACGACAAGAACGGCCAGACGTGGCAGTCGATCCCCGTTGCCGTCTTCTACACGCGCAACCTGGAATATCTGTATCACTACGTCGAGTTTCCGGCGATCTACCACAAGGACGACGTCGTGAGCCGGATCCGCGCGGCCCGGCCCGGGGAGACGCCCGAGCAGACGCGCGAGCGGGGCGATCGCGAGTTCATGGCGCTGCAGCAGTCCCCGTTCTTCAAGATCTGGGCGTGCGCGGGCGTCGACGAGATGATCTCGGCGCTCCACCTAGTGACATGGGGGGCCTAGCCACGGGCCGCCCAAGCCGATTTCGATCATTTCACCGCTCGTCTCGCCGCCCGAGCGCGGCTCACCTCGCACGGCGGGCGGCTCGGGACGTCGCGGCGAAGCCGTGACGTCCCTCGGGAAACGCGACGCCGACCATATGAACCCGGTGCGCGTGGCCTCGGTCGGCACCGGGCGGTGGGCGGCGACGCTGGCCGAGGCGGCCGCCCGGGGGACGGGACTGGCCGTGGTCACGTGCACCAGCCGCTCGGCCGACCACCGCGCGGCCTTCGCCGGTCGGCACGGCTGTCGCGAGGCGCCGACGCTCGACGCGGTGCTGACGGATCCGGACGTCGAGGGCGTCGTCATCACCACGCCGCACTCGCTGCACGCCGAGCAGATCGTCGCCGCCGCCCAGGCCGGCAAGCACGTGTTCGTGGACAAGCCCTTCACGCTCACGGTCGGCGACGCGCGGCGGGCGACGGAGGCGTGCCGGAAGGCGGGGGTCGTCCTCGCGGTGGGGCACCAGCGGCGCCGGCAGGCGGCCAGCCGTGCCCTGAAGCGGCTGCTCGGCGAGGGCGCCCTCGGCCGCGTCTCGCAGATCGAGGGCCACTTCTCCGCGGACTACGGCTTCGCGAGCGCGATCACGCCCGACATGTGGCGCGCGGACCGCTCGGAGACGCCGGGCGGGCCCATGACGAATCTCGGCATCCACCACGTCGACACGTATCAGTATCTGCTCGGGCCGATCGCGCGCGTCATGGCGTTGTCGCGCCGCGTGGTCCTCGGTCTCGACATCGACGACGTCACGGCGATCCTCTTCGAGTTCGCCTCGGGGAGCCTCGGCTACCTCGGGACCTCCTGGGTGCCCGCGACGCGAACCGAGTGGATCACGCTGCACGGCACCGACGCGCAGGCCTGGCACGAGGCCGCGGGCACGCGGCTGTCCCTCACGCGCCGCGACCGGCCCGAGCGCGAGGCGGTGCCCCTGGCGCCGGTGGACCCGCTCGTCGAGGAGCTGGCGGAGTTCGCGCGGTGCGTGCGGGAGGGGGCGACGCCGGAGGTTGGCGGCGAGGAGGCCACCGCGAACATCGCGGTGCTGGAAGCCATCGTCGAATCCGTGACGACCGGCCGTGCCACCGAGGTGGCGTCCCCCGGAGGAGGAATGCGATGAAACGAGTCGCGATGCACCTGCACTCGGACTCGCACGACGCGTTCGAGTTCGCCGATCGATAGGAGGTCGACCATCGTGGCCGAGTTCAAGAGCGACGTGCGCGACGGGATGCGGATCGACTGGGATGTCGCCATCGCGGTGGACGACGGCGTGGTCCTGCGCGCCGATGTCTATCGGCCGATCGCCGAGGGCCCGCACCCCGTCATCCTGACGTACGGCCCCTACGGCAAGTGGCTCCACTTCGAGGACCTCTACACCGATCAGTGGCGCCGCATGGCCGAAACGCATCCCGACGTCGTCGCCGGCTCCACGAACAAGTACCAGAACTGGGAGGTGGTCGACCCCGAGAAGTGGGTGCCCGACGGCTACGTCTGCGTGCGCGTGGACTCGCGCGGCGCCGGCCGCTCGCCGGGCTTTCTCGATATCTGGTCGGCCCGCGAGGCCCAGGATCTCTATCAGTGCATCGAGTGGGCGGCCGTCCAGCCGTGGAGCACCGGCAAGGTCGGGCTCAACGGGATCTCCTACTACGCCATGAACCAGTGGCAGGTCGCCGCCCTCCAGCCGCCGCATCTGGCGGCCATCTGCGTCTGGGAGGGCGCCGCCGACTACTATCGCGACCTCAGCCACCACGGCGGCATCCTCTGTAGCTTCGGCCGCGCGTGGTTCCCCTCACAGGTCATCCGCGTGCAGCATGGCCGAGGCACGCGCGGCTACCGCTCGCGCCTGACCGGCGACTGGGTCTCCGGGCCGCCGACGCTCACCGAGGAGGAGCTCGGCGCCAACCGTCGCGACTTCTTCGCCGATTGCTGGAGCAACCCGCTGGCGAGCGACGAGTACTGGCGCTCACGCATGCCGGACTGGTCGAAGATCAAGGTGCCGCTCCTCTCCTCGGCGAACTGGGGCGGGCAGGGGCTACACCCACGGGGCAACTTCGAGGGGTTCGTGCGCTCGGCCTCGCGGCAGAAGTGGCTCGAAGTGCACGGCATCGAGCACTGGACGCACTTCTACACGGATTACGGCGTGGCGCTTCAGAAGAAGTTCTTCGGCCACTTCCTCAAGGGCGAGAACACGGGATGGCGACGGCAGCCGAAGGTCCTCCTGCAGGTCCGGCACCCGGGCGAGCGCTTCGTCGAGCGGGCCGAGAGCGAGTGGCCGCTCGGGCGCACGCGGTGGACGAAGCTCTACCTGAACCCCGCCGATCACGGGCTGGCCCGCACGCCCGGCGCGCGAAACACCACGGTCGGCTACGGCGGACTGGGCGATGGCGTGACGTTCCTCACGCCTCCGCTCCCGAAGGAGACCGAGATCACCGGCCCCCTCGCGGCCAAGCTCTGGGTCTCCTCGGAGACCACCGACGCCGATCTCTTCCTCGTGCTCCGCGTGTTCACCCCCAACATGGAGGAGATCACCTTCCAGGGCGCGCTCGATCCCCACACCCCGATCGCCCAGGGCTGGCTCCGCGCTTCCCACCGCAAGCTCGATCCGGAGCTGACGCTTGCGTACCGTCCGTATCACACCCACGACGAGAAGCAGCCGCTCACGCCCCGGAAGGTCTACGAGCTGGACGTCGAGATCTGGCCGACGTGCATCGTGGTGCCCGCCGGCTACCGTCTCGGGCTCACCGTGCGCGGACGCGACTACGAGTACCCGGGCGGCCCCGGCACGGGGCTGGGCACGCTCGGCGCGGTCTTCACCGGCGTGGGCCCCTTCAAGCACGACGATCCGCGTGACCGTCCCCCGGAGATCTTCGGCCGGAGCGTGACGCTGCACTGCGGCCCCAGCCGGCCGTCGCACGTCCTGTTGCCCATCATTCCCGGGCAGCGAGAGCCCGCTGCCGATCGGCGACGGAGGTAGGCCATGCAGCCGCTCACCAAGAACGTGTGGCTGGAGACGGGACTCCGCGGCTCCAATCACGGGCTCGTGACGACGTCGGATGGGCTCGTGCTGATCGACGGCCCGCACAAGCCGAGCGACACGTTGCGACTCAAAGCCGAGATCGAGCGGCGCGGCGTCCCTCTGCGCTACATCCTCAACACCGAGCCGCACGGCGACCACTGGACGTCCAACGCGTACTTCGATGTCCCGGTGATCGCGCACGAGGGCGTGCGCCGGCGAATTCTGGAAGCCAACATGGCCGACATGCTGGCCCGGGTCGCCACCTTCGGACCGGAGGAGCCGCCGCTGCTGGACGGTTACCGACCGAACGCGCCGGTCATCACCTTCGACAGCGAGATGACCCTGCACGTGGGCGACCACACCTTATCTTCTGCAAGTGCCACACGTGGCTGCAGGAGGCCGACCCCGCGCGCTGGCTCCAGTCGCTCCAGTCGATGCGCGCGCTGCGCGAGGACACGTTCGTCCCCGGGCACGGCCCGGTGTGCGACAAGCGGTATCTCGACGAGCAGGGCGCGTTCATCGAGGAATGGGTCGCCTACGTCCGTGGCGCCGTCGGCCGCGGCATGACCAAGGAGCAGTGCCTGGCCAGCCTCACCGCCATGACCGATCGCTATCCGATGGACGTCGGCCAGGACGGCATGGCGCCACGGGTGATGCAGCTCAACATCGGCAACCTGTACGACTACGTCACCGGCACCGGCCTGCACCATGGCGGCGCGTGGGGCGCCTAACCTCGGAGGAGGATCATGAAGATCCTGGACCTGCACGGCTCGAAGGAGTTCTCGCCCACCCACCACGTGTACAAGACGCTGGCGGAGACGCCGTACTGCTCGATCAGCGTCGTCGGCTGGGAGGCCGGTCAGGTCTCACCGATCCACTCGCATCCGACGGCCGACGAGATCTACCACGTCCTCGAAGGCGAAGGCCTCTTCAACGACGGCAAGCAAGAGCGCACGCTCAAGCCCGGCGACACCGTCATCTTCCCCGCCGGCGAGGTGCACAAGGTCTCGGCCATCACGCGCATGGTTCTCTACCGCGTGCAGGCGGGCGCCGACCGCCAGCCGAAGATGGTGGAGGGCTGGCCGGCGCGGTGAGCCCCTGAACGTCAACGGCCGAGGCGCTGCTCGAGGTCGTCGATCCGGGCCTGGAGGGCGACGACCTGTTGTTTCAGCGCTCCCAGATCGCGCGCCAGGAGCTCGCGGCGAGCGTCGTCATCGGCGAGCCTCGCCTCGATGCGACGCAGGGCCTGCGTGATCGCGTGATATTCCTGCTCGAGCAGGTCGAGTCGCCGGTAGATCTCGTCGAAGTGCCCGAGCATCTCCCGTCGCAGATCGGCGATCTGCTGATCGACGGTATCGAAGCGACGTCCGACCTCGGTGAAGTGGCGCCCAACCTCGACGAACTGCTGATCGATCCTGGCAAACTGCTGATCGATCCTGGCAAACTGCTGATCGATCCTGGTGAACTGTCGTCCGAGGAATTCGACGAGCTGCTGGTACTCCTCTTCGGGCATGCCTCATCTCTATCGCACCCGCATCGCGCGTTCAAGCGTATCCACTGTGATACGATCCCGTGGCAGTGCGAGGTGAGCCGCGCTCGGGCGGCGAGCCGAGCGGTGAAATGATCGAAGATCGCATGCGGGCAGGAGGTCATCCCATGGCTTCATCCATCGATCGTCGGACATTTCTCAAGCGGGCCGGAACCACCGCCGTCGTCGCGGCTGGGCCTCTCGTCGTCACCTCGCGCGCGCGGGCGCAGAGCGAAAAGCTCGTGGTCGCCGTCGGCCAGTGGGGGATCGAGACGCCCTTCGCCTGGCGCTCCAGCCAATCGGAGAAGACGCTCTGGGAGAGCGTCTACGATCCGCTGATCATGCGCGATCCCAAGACGTTCGCCATCCGTCCCGGGCTCGCCACCGAGTGGAAGCCGTCCAACGAGATGCGGACGTGGACCTTCAAGCTCCGCCAGGGGGTGAAGTTCCACGAGGGCTACGGCGAGATGACGGCGGACGACGTCAAGTTCACCGTCGAGCAGAACCTCAAGCCCGACGCCCAGGGCGGCTCGGCGCCCTTCTTCCGCATCAACCTCGACCGCATCGAGACGCCGGACAAGTCCACCGTCGTCCTGCACTTCAAGAATCGGCTGTGGGAAGTGCCGGCCCAGGTCTCGCAGTTCGTCGGCTACCAGAACATCACGTCCAAGAAATATCTGGAGAGCGTCGGCGAGGACAAGGCGGCGCTGCATCCGATCGGCACCGGCCCGTACCGTCACGTCGAGGGCCGCCAGGGCGATTACCACCGGTTCGAGGCCGTGGCCAACCACTGGCGGCACACGCCCGCGTTCAAGGAGCTGGTCGTCCGCCGGATCCCCGACGCCAACACGCGGCTGGCCGGCCTGCGGGCGGGTGAGATCGACATCGGTCAGGTGCTCGGCGACTACCTCGAGCAGGCTCAGCGCGCGGGGCTCCGGATCCACGAGACGCGGGACGCGGTGCTGCACTGGGTGGTGCTGAGCGGCCAGACGGCTCCGGACAAGGAAGACTTCTGCCCCAGCTGCCCGTGGGTGGGCAATTACGACGACAAGAAGAGCCAGGAGAACGCGCGCAAGGTCCGACTGGCCCTGAACCTGGCCGTCAACAAGAAGGCCATCGTCAGCGGCCTGTGGAAGGGCCGTGGCTCGGACACGCCGTTCTCGTACTTCTACAATCCGTTCCACGCCGGCTACAGCAAGGACTGGAAGATTCCAGCGTACGACCCCGCGCAGGCCAAGAAGCTCCTGGCCGAGGCCGGCCAGGGCGGCGGCTTCGAGGTGCGCGTGAACCCCATGGTCTTCACGTATGCGCTCGACGGCAACGACATCATGGAGGCCGTCGCCCTCGACTGGGAGAAGGTCGGCATCAAGGTCAAGCGCGCGCCCGAGATGTTCTCGAACTTCCTGCCCAAGAACCGCACACGCAAGACCAACAAGACGCACTGGGTCTACGGCGCGCCGCCGTTCGACGAGCCGGGGTTGGCCTGGCAGCGCTGCGCTCACGTCAAGGGCGCGTTCGCCCTGCTCAACGAGGGCCTGTACGACAAGGAGATCGACGCGGTCGTCGCCGAGATGGACGGCGACAAGCGCGCGAAGATGACGCACGCGCTGGGCCAGAAGCTCTACGACAACTACCACGGCGTCATGCTCGGCATGAAGACCGTGACGTGGGCCGTCAGCAAGAAGGTGAAGAGCTGGGAGACCCTCGTCTACGTCCCGCTGGAGAACAACTACGAGTACGTGAGCTGATCGCTTCTCGCCGACCCTCCCCTCACGGGAAGGGTTTGACGACCCCGAGGTCGGGCCGGAGATCGTAGAGGGCGAGGCCGCGGCGCGTGCCGCGCCACAGCGCGGGATCGACGGGCTTGCCGTTCGCCCGGACCCAGTCGGCGATGGGACGGCCGGCGATCTCGGCGCCCATCCGGCGGCTCACCAGGGATAGATCGCCGAGCATCACGAAGCGGAGCTCACCGGCTTCCACGATCCGGGCAAGCTTGTCCGGCGTCAGGATCGGATCCAGCCCGTGAAAGCCGCCGCGCGCCATCACGGGCTCGCCCGTCTGGATGATGATCGGCGCCGCGAGCGTCGTACTCGAGGTGGCGAGGAGATAGCGCTGGGTGCCGCGGTTGGCCTGGAGAAAGGCGACGAGAGTCGAGAGGCTCTCGCCATCGATGAATCGACCCCGGCCGCGCGGGTCGGCGGCGCCGCTCGGCACGAGCCTGGCGAGATCCGCCGACGGCAGCACGCCGGGGCCGGGCACGAGGACGCTGCTGAGCGCCCAGGCCGTGGGCAGGGCGAGCGACGCGAAGACGCCGAGCGCGAGAGCGCCCACCGCGACCCGGCGAGCGGGGCGAACCGACGTCGCGAGCAGCGTGGCGGCCGCCGTCAGCGATGCGACGGCGATGGCCAGGTGTAGCTGGCTCCGCCACGCCCCCGTGGACTCTCTGACGGCGGTGAGATCACCGAGCAGATCGCGCCATCCGCCGAAGGCGCCGGCGTCGACGTAGAGCTGCCAGGCGGCGGTCACCAGCAGCGTGACGGGAAGAAGCAGCGCGCGCCACCCTCTCTCGAGGACGCCCTGCCAGAGACTCACCACGCCGATGCCGGCGAGCGCCGCCATCGGCGGCGCCATCGTCGACAGGTAGTAGAAGTGGAAGATACCGCCGGCCGTGCTGTAGACGACGCCATAGATCACGGCCCACGTCAGCCAGAGGATCAGCGACAGATGGGCGGGCCCGAGCGGCCTGCGAAAGCGGTCGCGTCGTGCGCCGAGCACCGCGCCCATGAGCGCGAGCGGCAGCAGCCACCCGACCTGTCCGGCCAGCTGGCCGTCGGCGAGGCGCAGGGGCCCCGCGGGAACACGGACGAAGGCTCGCGCCAGCCCCGTGCGGGGCCCGGTTTCCGCCGGGCGCTCGCTGACAGCGCTCGTCCGTACCGCAGGGGCGGTGCCCGTCCGGGCGCCTGGCGCACCGTCCGCGGCGACCGACGGCCGCACCTGTCGCACGAAGCGGCCGATCCCGTACGGGCCCACGACGAGCTCGGCGATCGAGTTCGTGTCCGTCGTGCCGGCGTACGGTCGGTTGGCCGGCGGCGTCAGGTCGTACACGACGATCCACGAGGCGGAGACGGCGACGAGGACGAGCGCGGCCGTCGCCGCATCCACGAGCCGGCGCCGCCACACGAAGGGGGTGCCCAGGAGATACACGAGCGCGAACGCCGGCAGCACCACGAAGGCCGCCAGCATCTTGACGTTGAAGGCGGCGCCGACGAGCGCCATGGACAGCAGCAGGAAGCGCCGGCTGTCGTCTTCCGCCGCCCGTAGCAGCGCCCACGCGGCGAGGAGCAGCGTCAGGATGAGGCAGCTCTCCGTGTTGCTCGAGCGGTCGACGGCGACGCTCACCGGCGTCAGCGCGAGGAAGAGGGCCGCCAGCAGGCCGGCCGGGGCGCCGAACCGGCGCTGCATCAGGCGATGGAGGATCCAGACGGCGGCGACCCCTTCCACGACCTGGGGCAGGAGCACGCTCAGCCCGTGGAAGCCGAACAGCTTGACGCTCGCGACCTGGATCCACAGCGCCACCGGTGGCTTGTCCACCGACACGAAGCCGGCGGGGTCGAACGAGTGATACAGGAAGTTGCGCCAGCCGGTCATCATGCTGCGGACGCCGGCGGTGTAGTACTCGTTGCCGAAGCCGTTCTGGTCGAGGCGCCACAGGCGGAGCGCGGCCGCCAGCAGCAGCACGACGGTGAGGGCGAGGCGGGTGAGCACGGCTTGTAGGATGCCTCATCGGCGTCGGCCGTTTACGGGAAATGCGCGCGCCCGCGTAGTGTCTCAGTTCGAAACTGTGGCGACCCAATCGCCGCCGATCCACCGGGCGGGTGGGGCGGGTGGGGCCTTGGGAAACCCGATCGGACTGTCTGGCCCACCGCCCGCCTGTCGGTTGCCGGGACGCCTGTCCCGA
>WNGF01002865.1_pt1 | contig 24354 bp, 11 predicted proteins | sample 5400641 | NCBI WGS metagenome assembly WNGF01 (sample SAMN13153371, study PRJNA577476) | soil metagenome | isolation source: 80 cm soil or saprolite under grassland replicate 2 | place: USA:California | collected 2016-06-15 | reverse complement strand
GAACACGGATTAAACACGGATTCCCAGAAGAAGCCTCTCCCCTTTTTCCAAGGCTATAAGACTTGTTTCCCTGTCCGTGTTTAATCCGTGTTCCATCCGTGGCTCGGAAATCTTCGCGGCCCGCGGGAATTTTGCGCGAGAGTGGTACGAATAGCACGGATATTTACCTGGGCAACGCGTCAACCGGTTGTCGGGCCGAAGCCATCCAGGTCATCGCTTGGCTCAGGCTTGGGCTGGGTTCTGACGAGCCGTTGGGCCGCAACGATGGCGGCTTTGATACCCACGGTGTCCAGCGGAAAAGATATGGGTAAAGATGAGCCCCCGGGGTGCACTGCCATTGAATTAAGGACCAATGAGGCCCCCTTTACTCCCAATGACCAATGACCAATGACCAATGACCAATGAATGACCAAGCCCCAATGCCCAACGCTCTACGAAAACAGCCACACGGACCGTCGTGAGCGCCGCTTGGTCATTGGGCATTGGGCATTCTTTGGCCATTGGTCATTGGTCATTGGTCATTAAGGCCACCGAGAGAACAACAGGCTTAATTCAACGGCAGCGGGGCCGGGGTGAGGGCGAGCGTGGCCTCTCTTTCGTGCCGAATTCTCCCGCATAAATAAACATCTCCGCCGTCGCCGCCGCGGGCTTCCGTACATTTCGCCACACGCGCATTCTTGTGTTTTCTCCACGCTCTTGTTTTCAATGCTCGCGATTTGCCGCGGGGTCACTCGAGGCAATTCGCGACGGCGTATTGCACGCGTGGAGCAGCCGCCCAGGCTCCCTTTCAGTCTTGATTTGGATCGGAAATTAGAAGTGCTGCCATGAAAGCTCCCTCTCTTGGCGCAAAGTCCGCCCGGGCGGATCGATTTCTTCCCAGGCAAATCCGGAGACCGCTGCGCTTGGCAGTCTGCGGGGTGCGGTTAGGTCTGGCGCTGGCGCTGGCCTGGGCTGTCGACGCGCCCAGTCAGACGACCCTGCTCTCGGAAGGCTTCGAAGGCGCCTTCCCGGGGGCCAATGGTTGGACTGTGGGCGACCTCAATCCCACCAGCGGGACCGCTTTCTGGGATGACGTCTTCAACACCTACGGAAGTGTGACGGCCCACGCCGGCAGTTGGAAGGGCTACTGCGCGGCCATCGTGAACGGTGCGGTTCACACGACCGCGGTCTACACGAACGACATGCAGGCGTTCATGAGCAAGTCGCTCAACCTTGCGGATTACGCCGGCGTCAATCTGGACTTCTGGTACGCCATTCCCGGCATCGAAACTTGCTGCGACCAACTGCGCGTTGTGGTGGACGACACCAACCTGCTCTGGGCCACGAGCGCGCCACGAACCGAGTGGGCGCTGGTGACGCTGCCGTTGAACGGTTTCCTCGGCGGCCCGCACACGTTGAAATTCGAGTTCTTCTCGGATCTCTCCATCGTGGCGGAAGGGGCGTATCTGGACGACATCCTGGTGCGCGGTAGCCCGCAGCCGTTTGTTTCATCGTTGGGTTCGCTCACGAATATCAATTACTTCGGCTATGTGCTGGATGCGAACCCGTTGTTCAGCAACATCCAGGCGCAGGCCGTCTTCAGCCTGGAGAACTTCACCGGCACCAACACCACCTCCACGAACGTGCTCAGCTTCCGCCTGATCAACGCCAGCAACGGCACGGCCCATCCGATCTACGATTTTGGAAACGCCAACACCAACACGTCCTACACCTACAACATCACCAACGTCATTTCCCTGGCGGAGGCCACCAACCTGATGGTCACGAACATCGCCTATCTGCGTCCCGCCGCCTGGATGAGCCAGCTCGTGCCTTTCTTCGTCGAGTGCCGGCTGCTGACCAACGGCGTCGTGGCGCAAACCCTGGCGACCGCGCCCACGAACTACTTTCACTTCACCAACACCGTCAGCGGCGACCTCGCCTACAATGTGCTGGTCAATTTTACCAACGCCGCCTGGTCTCGAACTTACGCCGTCCAGACGATTCCGGGACAGGACTCGTTCCAGGTCAGCGCGCGGTACGAATTGCGCCGCTGGGATGATTTCAACGTGCCGATCGCGGCGGCCAATGTGCCGATTGTTTTCAACTACACCCTGCGCGATGCCGCCGGCAACCTGGTCCCGCTGGTCCACAACAGCCAGGCTTTTCTCCAATCCATCAACAGCTATTTCCAGTTCTTCTTCAAGGGGCCTGCCTTCGCTGCCGCGACGAACATCCTCGAGGTCCAGCCGGCGGTGCAGCTCGACTCGGTCAACAAGACCTATTACCTCACCGTCACCGTTTCGCACACGAACAATCCGGTCAGCGGCCAGGTCATCACCGCGCAGACGCGCCTGAGCACGACCAACGAACTGCTCCACTTCAACGGCAACCTCTTCTTCGGCTCGATTGGCACCACGATGAGCGGCCTCGGCGCCACTCCGCCGGTCAACCCGCCGAGCGGAGGCGTTGTCCCGACCACGTTGAACGGCGTCGACGGCTTTGTCACGGCCGCGCCTGGGCACACCTACTCCGGCGCCGGACCGCTCAATGTGAACTTGAACTCCAGCGGCGACGCGTTCGTCACAGCCGGCAGCGTCGTGCTGAGCGTTCCTCCGCCGGACAACGACAGCGTGGCGAACGTCCGCTTTCAGCGCGGCCCGGTGACCCTCTCGCCCGCGGGGGCCAGGGCCGACGTCAAAGTCACGCTGCCGACCGGCTTCGGCTATCGCACGAACGACACGAGCAGCCGGGTCATCTTCTCCATGATCCAGTTCGCCAACGTGCCGCTGGACCCATCGCTGGATCCGGCCTCCGACCTGACCTTCGCACCCGGGGTCGCGCTCTTCGCGGTCGAGGAAAGCAAGCCCGCCTGGCTGCCCGCGAGCAGCATCCTCTGGCACATCGCGGCCGGCCGCTTCGAGCTTGCGTCTTCCGGCCCGGGCGCGGTTTACGTGCGCCGGGACGAATACAGCTATCTCCACTCGGTTTCGAACCTCCTGGTGGATCCGCCCAACATGGGCGACAAACGCTCGAACGATCGATACTGGCTCGCCCTGCTCGGCTCCTCCGGTGTTCCGGCCGTGCAAGCCGATCCGGACGCCAACGCGCTCCTCACCGCGAATTTCAATTTCGGTCCGGGCTCTTTCCGCGCCCATTTCCCGTACGACACGGCCGTGCAATGGACCGGCAACGGCAGCATGAAGGTGAGCGACGACCTGCCGATCTCCAGTTCCAGTGTGCTGAGCGGCGCCACCACCGTCAGCGTGCCTTACACGCGGGATTGTCCGGATTGCGGCGGGGCAGGCGGGGGCCTGACCGAGCCGGCGATCGTGTCGTCGAACGCGCTGTTCACTTTCACCCGCGACGGCGGCCTGGTCGCCGGCGGACCGACCACCGCGCCGGTCGATCTGCAATGGGGTTACATCGGGGCGCCGACGCTGGATTACGCGCAGTCGGCTTTGCAGTTCACCGACGGGGCGTTCCACATGCCCGGCGCGTTCCTGCGCGGTGACCAGAACCTGCTTGCCGACGTCCAGGGGCCCACCACGATTCTCTACTCGGGTTTTGCCGTCTCCAACCTCAACGTGGTCGAGCGCCCGATCGCGGCGGCTTACCACGAGGGTTTCGCGGACTACGCCGGCTTGAACTTTCGCTGCCTCGCCGACGGCGCGCACGAGGCCCGCAGCACCATCGCCGGACAGAAGAACATCCACTGGCAGCTCGATGGGCGCTCGAAATATTACGTCCGCTACAGCGGCGTCACCGGCATTCACGAAGCGGTGCCGGGCACGTTCCCGTCCGATCTCACCCTCTGGGGCTACAAGTTCACTTTCACCAGTTACGGCCTGTCCTACCGCGACAGCCAGAACATTGATTCGGTCACCGACGGCGCCATCGCCCTGCCATATCCGGCGGAGTTCGCGCAAGGATTCGACCACTTGAAGTTTTCCTGCCTGGGCGCCCCCTCGGGCGGCGACGTGCCGAACGGCGACGGCTTCAAAGTGATGTCCTACTGGGCGGCGGATTTCAAAACGCACTCCATCCAGTTCAAGGCCAAGAACGGGTGCAGCCCGACGGAAGGTTATCTGGTCCTGGGGATCGAAGGCTATGCCTCGCACGTCGACAAACCGCTCTTCGGGCAGGTCGGCTTTTTCGCCAACGGCGATCAAATCCCGCGCAGCTTCGGCCTGAGCGGGGTGGATTCGCGTTTGAAGGTGCCGAACGTGATCCAGATGGAAGGCCCGAACCAGACCACTTACTCGTTCGCGCCCGTCTCCGACGTTTACTACAACACCTATGCCAACGCCCCGCCCGCTCCAACCGCCGGTTGGGTCAGCCTGTTTGGCAAGCTCGATTTGCCCTTCTTCGAGGACATGCCGCTGCACTTGCAGACGAGCTGCCACACCAATGGCGTGGCCGCCAGCAACGCCCCGATTTATCTCTCCGGCGGTTGGCCCCGTCCGGGCAGCAGCGATCCGAACTTCGGCTGGCTCGACGCCGCCAGTCACACGCCTTTCGAGGTGAGCTTCTTCGATGCCGACAACGCCGGCTGGCCCGGTCCCGCTGGCGGCCTGAGCATCGGCCATTACCGGGACAACCCGGACGAGGAGCGCTACCACCCGCACGCCCAGCGCCTCTGGCTCGGGGTGGTCGAGTTCAATTACCCGCTCTCCTGGAACACGACCTTGCGCTCCTTCAAATCCTGGAAACAGAGCAAGGACAAGCTGCTGGTCATCGAGGTCCAGCACGAGATCAAATACATGGACGCCCGGCGGGCCGAGATCGATTTCGGCGCGCAATACGACGGGCTGCCTTCCATCAGCATCGCCAACCTGGCCTTCAACGCCCTCGACGAAGCCACCGGCGTGGGCGACGCCATCGTCAAGGCCGCCGCCCAGCCGGTCGAGGATCTGCTCAGCGCCGGCCTCGACGAGATGAACCAGCTGCTCGACACGCAGATGAAACGCCTCATGGACGGCGTGTTCGACCGCACGGTGGATCCCATCATCGATCAGTTCTACCGCACCCTCTCCAACCAATGGGCCGGCGTGTGGGCAACGCTGACGATTCCGCAGCGCCAGCAATTCGTCGTCAGCGTCAGCTCCAACCTGGCCAATATCTTCACCGGCACCGGCCTCAACCCGGTGGCCAACAACCTCACCACCGCGCTCAAACAAATCGGCAGCGCGGGCGGCTCGGTCAGCAACTTGATCGGCCAGATTCAGGGTTACCTGCGTGACGCCACCAACGCCCTCTGCTCGATCGTCAGCACGATCAACACGACCACCAACGGCCAGGCCCTCGGCTCGAATGTCGTCGGCCTCATCGCCAAAGTCGACGGCGCCCGGCCGGTCGTGCCCAAGCTGGTGCAGTCGTTGGTCGGCGAGATCGCCCCGCAATTTCTCAACGCGGTGCTCGGGCCCGTGCTGAGCAACGTGCTCGCGCAGATCGAACCGGTGCTCGAGCAGGTCAGCGACACCCTCAACCAGACCAAGAGCACTCTCACCCAGGTCGAGTCGCAACTCGAAGGGGCCGGCGGTTTCGTCGGCGAAATCGACAACACGATCAAGAGTTTCAGCGGCCAGCTCACCAACGTCTCCATCCAGGTCTCCCTCTCCGTCACGCAATACTTCGGGAAGCTCGATTACACCATCGACAACCCGTTCCAGCACCTGAGCGCGGCCGACATCAAGAAGTTCATCCGCCAGAAGATCGAAGATCAGTTCTTCAATACCGACGCTGCGGCCCAGGTCCAGACGATCCTCCGCCAGCGGCTCTACGACATCGATGCCGCCATGCGCCAGCAGATTGACTCGGTCTTCCAGCAACTCAACGGGGTCATGCGCGACCTGATCAGCCAGTCTCTGGCCGAGGTGGACAACACGATCAACGGGCTGCTCGGCGACGTCAGCGACGTGATCGGCGCCGGCCAGATCAACGGCCACGCCCTGATCGACGGCGATTCGCTCAAATGCCTGCGCGTCGACGGCCACTTCCAGTGGAAGGCCCCCGATGCGATGGAATTCAGCGCCTTCCTCCAGATCAAGGAATACGATTCCGACGGCACGCCCGGCTGCTCCAGCGGCAAAACCTCCACCACCGAAGTCACCATCGGGGCGGACATGGTGTCGTTCGACTGGATCAGCCCCGACCTCAAGGCCAACATCGAGACCAAGTTCACCTTCGATGGCGGCATCCCGTTCCCGGTGAACCTGGCCGGGCAGCTCGAGCTGATCGGGGATCTGAGCTTCGAGACCTTCGTGCTGCACGACCTGGCGGCGGCGCTGGCCTTTGGCAAGTATGAAAATTACCTCGCCCTCAAAGGCGGCGTGCGGTTCAACGGTTACGACTTCTCCGGCGCGATTTTCTTCGGGCGCACCTGCACGCTCGATCCATTGAAGTTGATCGACCCGCAGGTCGCCGAGGTGCTGGGCAATCCGCCGTTCACCGGCGCCTACGTCTACGCGCAAGGCTGGCTGCCGGTGTCCGAACTGGTGCTGGGCATTCCCGCTTCGTGCCTGTTCGAGATCTCCGCCGGGGTGGGCGCGGGCGCCTTTTACTTCGCCGAAGGGCCGACCTACGGCGGGAAGATGTTTCTGGGGGTCTCCGGCGAGTTGCTCTGCATCGTGAGCATCGAAGGCGACATCACGATGATCGGCGTCAAGCATGGCGACGACCTGCGCTTCGCCGGCCACGGCCACTTCGAGGCCGATGTCGGGCCTTGCCCGTTCTGCATCTCGGTGAGCAAGGAAGTGGACGTGACCTACCAGAATAACTCCTGGCATCTGGATTGATCGGCACCATGAGCGCGTTCCATTCAGCCATTGTTCGTCGGCCGGCGCGCGCGGCCCTCGGGGCTCTCCCGCTCATGCCCGCATTCGCGCTCGCGCTCGCGCTCTTGGCCCCCGCGCGCAGCCCCGCCCAGGCCGGCGTCGGCGACATCGTTTACACGGTCGGCACGGTGACCCGGGACGGCAACGGGCGCGACTGGGCCTACCTGCTTTGGCAAGCCACGCAGCCGGCGCTGATCAGCAACCGGGTCTTTGCCGTCTATGCCAAGCCGGGCGACCCGACGAACCAGGCCCCCTACCTGCGCCAGTCCGTCGTCATGCTGCAAACCGACGCGCGCGTGATCGAGCCGCTGCTGCGGCGCGCGGAAAACCTGGGCGACGGGCTGGTCGCATTGCAGGCCGACCTGCTGCAGATCTTCGGCAGCTTGATGCCCTCGAATGCCATATCCCGCGCCGAGCAATTGTCCGCGGTGATTCGCGGCTCGCTGAACGATGCGCGCGCTTACGCCAACCTGCTCCTCCTGGCGCGCCATCACCCGGGCGTCAACCTCGCGCTCGGCTTTGCCGACGCGGAGATCATCGGGCCGGGCCGCACCACTTTCGAGATCCGCGCCTATGACATGGCCGCGGACAAGGATTTGGCGGTGATTGGCCGCGTCACGGTCGAGGCGGGCCATCCCACCATCCTGCCGCCGCCCGGTCCCCCGGTCCTCGTGCCCGAAGCCAGCCCGATGGGTGATTTGAATCTGAAACTGCGCTGGGGCACGCCCGACGAATTGCGCCGGCTGGGCTTGATGCAATTCGGTTACAACCTTTACCGGCTCACGCGAAGTTACGCGCTCAGCCAGGGCTGGAACGCGGCCAATCCTCCGCCGATCTCGAGCTTAACCGATCTCGTCGTCACGCAGCCCGCCGTGGCCAAACGCATCAACCGCGTGCCGATTACTCCGGGAAAACTCCTCACGCTCGCGGAGGCCGCCAATGTGCTTCCGCCCACCGGCGACACCAATACCATGTTCATCATGGACGACGACGGGCGCGGTCGGTCGAACTACGTCAATTATGGGTTCACCAACGGCGCGCAGTATTTCTACTACGCCACGGCGCGCGACGTTCTCGGCCGCGACGGCGCCCCCTCGCCGGGCTTGCTCGCCACCGTCTGCGATCGGATGCCCCCGATGCCGCCCACCAGCGTGCACGTGCTCAACGATTATCGCTACGACCTGACGACGAAGATGTCCAACCAGGCGCTGCGCGTCACCTGGAAGCAATCGCCCAACACCAACGACCTGACGACCAATTACTGGATTTATCGCTGGACCAGCCTCACGCAAATGCACGCGCTGTCCGCCGACGTCACCCAACACCTCATCGCCAAGGTGTCCCACGCGCCCAACGCCGTCTTCAACAGTTATCTCGACATCGGCCCGGCCTCCCCCAACCCCGCCACCGATGCCGGCGAGACTTTCTGGTATACGGTGCGCGCGGGCGACGCGGGCGCTTGCGGTCAGAACCTCTCCGGCCCCGGCGGCCCGGCCTTCGGCGTCTTGCGCGACCGCCTCGGACCGGCGGCGGGCAGCGGCATCATCGAGATCAATTGTCTGCGGCCGGTGGTGAGTTTGGCGGGACTCAGATATCTCCCCCTGACCAATGGGGCTGACCTGGTGAACTACGATTTCAATCTCACCTGCCGGCGTCTCAGCCCGCGCTTCGAGTGGGCCGAGTTCTACGGCGTGGTCCAGTATGTCGTGACCGGGGCGGGCGCGACCAATGTCACCAACAGTTTCGGGCGTTCCTATTACCTGGGGGACCCGGCGGTCTCGGTCTCCTGGACGCCGCCACGCGCGCTCAACGGCGGCCAGGCTCCGGCCAACAGCGCGACCATCCGGTGTCGCGCCGGATTTTTCGACGGGCGTGTGTCGGACTACGCGGTCCTGACCCTGTTCCGGGACGGCTCGCCCCTCTTGCCCAACGACCGGCTGTTCGCCAACGTGGATTTCGTCGCCGAAGCGCGAACCCTGCGCACGATCGCCGGGGATCCGAAGGACCGTGACTGCCATGAGCACGATCCCAACGGTGGCGGCGGGACGACGAGCAATCTTTGCGTGCACTTGAATCCCTCGACGGGCAGCAAGGAATACCGGCTCTACCGGCGCGTGGATCAGGGCGCGGTCTCCCTGCTACGGCAAGGGCCGGTCACCAATGTGGCTTTGGGCATCGACATATGTGACAACGCCATGCCGGTCAACGGCGGCAACCTCTGTTTCTACCTCCAGTTGCTCGACGAGAACGGCAACCCCAGCCCGATGACGTTGATCGGCTGTGTGGACGTGGCGCCGAACTCGCCCTTGCCCGTGCCGGTCCTGGCGAAGATCATCCCCACCGGAAACAACCTCTCGCCCGGGATGAATCTCTCCTGGTTCTGCCCGCCTTACGGCGTGGATCGATTCGAGGTCCGCATCGCGGGATTGCCCACGCCCCCGGTGACCAACGGTTTCGCGCTCTCCGCGCAGCTTTCGTTCACCGGCGCGCCGCCGGCGTCGATGACTTTTTCCAACTTTGGCACCAACCTCACGCTCTCCTTTTACCCGGCGATCACGCCCAAGGCCGGACCGGGTTTCGGCAACAACGGCGCCGAGTTCGTCGTGCCGTGCGACGTGCAACTCGGCAAGACCTATGTCGTGACCGTGCGCGCGCTCGGCCAGAACAACAACGCCGGCCAGTTCAGTAACGTGGAAACCTTCGTCTGGAATCCGACCAACGCGCCGTCTCCCCAAGTGCCCTGGCCCGCCCGCGGACTGCCGTCCGCCAATCCGAATTTTGCCGGTCTCGCCTTCTTCCTCTCCCCGACCAACGCGGCGGAAGTGTTGCGCACCGGTGGCTACACCGGCAACGGCGTGCTCATCGGCTTCAGCTCGATCGGGTTCTCCAAATTTAGTATTCGCGAAGGCCGGCCCACCGTCTTTGGCGCCTACGATCCCAACGCCGCCCCGTTGACCAACCAGTTTGGCGAAAAAATTTTCCCGTGCGCCCTCTATCGGTTCCAGGTGCCCAACGCGAATTTCCCGGTGACGTCCGGCGATGTCATCCAGGTGTCGCCCCTCATGGAAAACATCGCCTATCAACTGACCGGCGTGCCGGGCCAGACCACCAATGCCATCATCCAGGATCCGTTCGTGACCGCGACCGCCACGACCGTCAACGGCTCCTTCGCCACGCCCGCCATCCTCTGGTTGTGGCTGAAGGACACCCAGCCGCAGATTGCCGGCGCGCGTTATCGCTATGTTTTGGTCCGCTTCAAAGCGAACCGGGAAATTGACCAGCTCATCCCAACGACCGAGGTGGTGGTGCCATGAATCGTGACGAGTCAGTTGTGAGTTCGGTTCCGCCCTCACCCCGGCCCTCTCCCCCGGGGAGAGGGAGAACTATATGCCGCGGTGGGTCAGGATGGAGTGGCTCGGCGGTTGGAGCGTCGAGAGCGCGGCGGACCGACGTGGCAACGGCCAGAGCAGCGCCAGAGTTATTACAACGCGCTGCCACGGTCTCCCTCTCCCCGGGGGCTCACCGTGTCCCACAACTTATTTGCTGGACACCGTGGGTTCAGACCAATCCCTGAGAAAATCGATGACCACGAATCAACTTTCTCTGCTTGGCGCTGCAAACGCCGGAGTCATTCATTTTCGACAGCATCTGGTTCGGCGGCGAGCGCGAATCGGTTTGATGCCTTGCGCCTTTGCGTCTTTGCGTCTTTGCGTTTTAACGGCGTCGGTTCCAACGCAGAGACGCCGAGGCGCAAAGACGCAGAGCGGACTTGGCCAAGACGCGGTTGATTGGATCGGTCGGCCGCGCGCGATCGCCGAGAAGCGGAGCGCGAGATTCTTGACTGGTGAACCGTGGACGGCGAGTCGGTGGAGCGAACGGGGATGGGCCGTTGAGGCCAGTGTCAATGGCAACGTCCTCGGCGGCTCATCCCCGTCGCGCGCCTCTGTCCTTATCCGTGAAATCCGTGTCATCCGTGGTCAACCTCTGCTGGCCAAGCTGGACGACCTCACTCACCAAATGCTTGGAGCATTGGAGGCGATGTTCAATGTACTCATTCTGGGAAACGAACAGTCTGAGGCGACCACGGATGTCGCGCATAGCACGGCTATTTACCCGTGCAACGCTTCAACCGGTGCTCGGGCCGACCGCACCGAGGGCATTGCTTCGCTCAACCCTGTGGGCTGGGTTCTGACGGACCGTTGGGCCGCAACGATGGCGGCTTTGATACCCACGGTGTCCAGCGCAAAAGATATTGGTAAAGATGAGCCCCCGGGGAAAGGGAGAAGTATTTGCCGCGGTGGGAAGGAATGGAGTGGTTCGGCGGTTGGAGCGTCGAGAGCACTTCGGCCTGACGCGGCAACAGGTAGAGCAGCGCCAGAGTTCTCAAGACGCGCCGCCACGTTCTCCCTCTCCCCGGGGGAGAGGGCCGGGGTGAGGGCGGGCGTTTATGACTCCTGAACATTTACCATGAAACGATCCGCTTCCTGCCTGTTGCTGCTGCTGCTTGCCGCCGCGTTCGGAACGGCTCCCGCCCCGGCTTTCGTCTACGAGACGGCGGACGAATTGCAGGCCGACGGCGACTTCGACGGCGACGGACGCGGCGACTTGATCATCCTCGACCAGGCCACCGGCAATTACCGCATCGCTTACCAAACGGCGCCCGGCGTTTACTCGTGGGTCTCGGCCCGCGCCAGCGGCATTCCTCACGCGACCGGCCTGGGCCTGGGCAGGCTCAACTCGCTCGCGTTCGATTCCCTCGCCATCACCGGGCCGGAGGCCAACCGCGTCAACGTGATCGACGCGAGCAGTCCCTCGGTGGCCGGCCTGCCGAGCTCCGTTTACCTGCCGTCGCTCGGGCCGAACGCGGTCGCAGGGATCGACATCGGTGGCGCGGGCAACACCGCGCACGACGATCTTTACGTCGCCAGTCGCGAGAACGGCCTTGCGCCTTACCGCGAAACGCTCCTGCGCAACGTCGCCACGACCAATCGCGTCGTGCTCGCCGATAATTCGTTGCCTTACCTGCGCGAACGCGCCAATCCCGTGCTGTTGCACACCAACCGCCCGCCGCGCCTCGGCTTCTTCCAGCGCAACACGGCGGTGAATCTCGACCTCCTGAGCATCTTCGACCTCGCCAGCGGCGCTCCGGCGCCGGTCGCCTCCGCGGCCGCTTCGCGCGCGCCCGCGCCCGCCGAATATGTGACCGGCCAATTCGTCCGCACCAACGCCTACACGCAGTTCCTGCTCTATCCGCCGAGCGGCAATTATTTCTTCGAATACCAAATCGTCGAACAGCCTCCGGGGACTTACGCGCTCATCCCGACCAACACGTTTACGCTGAGCAACGCCATCGAGCGGCTCGTCGTCCTGCCCGGCACCAACGACACCAAGCTGCTCGTGCTTTTCAGCAACGGGTTGTCCGCCGCGGTCTTCAACTTCGATGGCCTGCACGAGCCGACGGTGGCGCAGCCGTTCAACGCCGATCCCGGCGAACATTTCACCGGCGCGGGTGTCCTCGGCAACAGCGGCTTCATGGCTTACTCCGCTCCGCTCGGCCGGAACACGTCGTCGAAATTCAAACAATGGAACTGGACCGGCAGCGGCTACAGCAATGCCGCGTCGGGCGACCTGCCGCTGGTCAACGCCTACACCGCCGCGGGCAATGTCATGCAATTCCGCGGCGAACCGTTCGTGACGAACAACCCCATGCTGCTTCGGCTGGTGAACGCGGGGGATTGGTCGAGCATGCCCGCCTTCTCCGGTTCGCCGGGCAACCTCCTGGTGAAGGTTGAGACATTCGTCAGCGCGACGCAGGGTCTGATCAACCCGACGCCGATCACCCTGGGTCCGGCGCATCCACTGGCCCTCTTCGCCCTGGCCAACCAATACAGCAACATGATCTCCCTGTTCAGCTTCACTCCGCCGGCGGGCGACAAAGTGAGCGAGGTGACGATCGCGCCCGCCCCCGGCCTTTACCCGGCCGCCGTGCAGCTCTCCTTCGCGGCCGCCAATCCGACCGACATGATTTTCTTTCGCCTCGGCTCCGGCGCCTGGCAGACCTGGAACAGCGCGCTGGTGGTGCGTCTTTTCACCAACCTCGTGGTGCAATATTACGGCCAGCCGATGGGCAATTCGGCCAAGTCCGCCATCCAATCCGCCGTCTACGCCTTCACGCCAGGGCCGGCCACGCTCGATTCCGACGGCGATGGCGTGCCCGACTACGTCGAACTGGCCCGCGGCCTCAATCCCAACGGCGGCCGCGACAGTGACGGGGACGGTTATTCCGACCTGGAGGAACTGATCCACGGCACCCTCGCCAACGACAAGACCAGCGTGCCATCGAATTATCCGCACCTCGATGACCAGGCGGCGTTCGACCTCGTCGTCACGCCGCGCCCCTGGGACGGCTTCTCCAATCGTGTCAGCCTCAGCCTGACCGGCACGGTGATTCGCGCCTACGATTTTCAAGGCAGCCTGCGCAGTGTGAATTTCACGACCAATCCGCCGCTGCCTTCCACCCGTCTCACCAACATCGCGATCGTGGCCGAAGACCGCCTCGTCGCGCACGCCACCGAGCTGCACTACCACATCCTCACGACCAACTCGGACACCAAAGTCGGCCGCGAGATGATCGGCCTCGTCCCGCTCCCGCCCCTCGCGCTCCCCTCCGTGCCGTATGTTTACGGCGGCGGCGCCCTGGCCGCCGAAGCCGACCAGTGGGTCAATTCGGCTTCCAACAGCCTCAATCACCTGCCCCGCGGCGTTGCCACCAATTCCCTCACGGTCAACGACACCCTGGAATCGTTGCTCTTCGAGATGAAAGTCGCGCAACTCCTCGGCGCCCGCGGCAGCAACTGGTGGACGAACCTTACCCTCTTCCCGTTCCGCGTGAGCGACGCCGGGCGCACCAACCCGCCCCGGACCACGTTGCTGTCGCTGGAATTGAACACGACCAGCCAGCCCGGCTACAAACTCCAGGCGATCTTCGCCTCGATTCACAGCCTGGTGGCTGACTCCCTCGACCCGTCCGTCGACAGCCTGCGCCAGGTCGTGCAGGACATTTATCGCATCGACAGCCTGCTCAACAACACCAACCCCGCCACCTTCGCCTCCCCCGTCGATGAAATTCGCTCCTTCCTCTGGAGCGGCACGATGGATTCCAATTACCTCTTCTGGGCCACGACCGCCGCGCAATTTCCCACGGCCCTCGCTGGCGCCGGCTCGATCCTCGCCGGCATTGCCCCGCGACCTGTCACCAACCTCCTGCTCGTCGTTCGACCCGACACCCTCGGCGGACCCTGTCGCCTCCTGGACCGGTCGAGTGGCGGCGGGACTTTTGTTCTCCTGGACGCGGCCGGCCGGCCGTTCGGTTTCCCGAACAATTTCCAGCTTCTGCCCGGCAGCCAGGTGGAAATCTCCGGCTACACCGACGTTTCCAATTTCAGCTGCGCCTTCCCCGCCATCGAAGTGACCTCCGCCCTGCTCTGCACCGTGCCCATCGCGACCGACCTGGATGGCGACGGCAATTTGCTGATCGACGCGTGGGAGAAGAGACTGTTCGGCTCCCTTGGCCTGGCCGACCCGTTCGCCGATGACGACGGCGACGGTTACAGCAACCTCCAGGAAATGATCGAGGGATCCGATCCGCATGACTTTTACGGCCGTCCGTCAGTGCTGGCGGTGGTCTTCGGCGCGCCCGGCCTCGAACTGGAGGAAGCCGGCGGCCAGGTTGAATTGCACTTCCACTGGCCCGCGGCTTACATCGGTTCATTCGATTTTGGCGTGCGCCACACCGCGACGCTCGATGCGCCATTTACCGCCCTGCCCGCGAGCGGCCCCAGCCACGTGACGGGCGACGAGTTCAAGATGACCTTCGCCCTGCCCGCCACGGCGCAGCATTTCTATTATCTGACCATCTCATTGCATTGAGCCGGCCCATGAAGCGTAGCTGGCACAAGGTCAAACACGCGGGCTGGCCCACCGCTGCGGTTCCTGAATCGTAACTGTTCAGGTGAGAGGTTGAACCGCTAATCTCCGCTAATCTTCGCTAATGAGACCAAGAGCATTCGGCGGTTGGTTCGTTTGCTTGGGGAGGTGCGCGACACCACCTTCCTAATATTTGTTCCAGTAGCGTTTATTAGCGCCGATTAGCGGTTCCGAATAATTTCCTTGAATCGACCCGGATGGCGTTTGGTATTGAGGGAGCCCGGGCCGGCTACTAGCATCGATTTCCGCACCATGCTTTTTCACACGTGGACCTTCCTGATCTTCATGGCCGTGGTGTTGCCGGTGTTGTTTGCGCTGCGGCGCACGCGGCTGTGGATGCCCTGGTTGCTCGTGGCCTCCTACTTCTTTTACGGCTGGTGGAATCCGTCCTACCTCCTCCTGGTTTTCTATTCCACCCTGCTTGACTTCATCCTCGTGACGCTCATGGACCACTGTCCGAGGGAACGAAAAACGTTCGATTGGTGTGCGCGATTGTTTCGCCTTCAGTTCGACGACTCCGTGTTGCGGCGCGCCTTCCTCGTCACGTTGCTCGTGACCTGCTTTTCCCTGGGCTTGATGTTGGCCGGTCCGCGCACCCTTCGGCCGACCATGGCCATCCTTTCGCTCATCCTGTTGCTGATGGCGGCGGGCGCATTTTTTTCCAGCCGCCGCACCTGGCTGGTGGTGAGCATCGTCAACAACTTTGCCATCCTGGCCTTCTTCAAGTACGCCCGGTTCGTCCTCGAGAACGCCAACGCCGTGCTCGGGTGGTGCCATCTTTCCGCGCGCTTGCCCGACCCGGCCACGCTCATGCCGTTCGGGGCGGCCTATTTGCTCCCGGTGGGCATTTCCTTTTTCACATTTCAATCGCTCAGCTACACGATCGACTTTTATCGAGACCAGATTCAGCGGGAACGCAACTTCCTTCGCTTCGCGACGTTCGTGGCCTTCTTTCCCCAACTCATGGCCGGCCCGATTGAACGCGCGGCCCATCTGCTGCCGCAACTGCAGCGCTTCCCGGCCGTGCGCCTGCGGAACCTGACCGATGGTCTTTCCCTCTTCCTGGTTGGCCTGTTCAAAAAGCTGGCGCTGGCGAATTACCTCTCGATATACGTCGAGCGCGTTTACGACAATCCGAGGGCATTCGACGCCTCGGCCCTGGCCCTGGCCACCTTCGCCTTCGCCTGGCAAATCTTTTTCGATTTCAGCGGCTACACTGACATGGCGCGTGGCGTGGCGAAAGTGATGGGATTCGACCTGATGCTCAACTTCAACAATCCGTACCTGGCGACCGGGCTGGGCGATTTCTGGTCGCGCTGGCACATCAGCCTTTCCACCTGGTTCCGCGATTACGTGTATATCCCGCTCGGGGGAAACCGCCAGGGCCGGCTCCTGACTTATCGCAACCTGTTTCTGACGTTCTTCCTTTCGGGAATCTGGCACGGGGCAGCCTGGACGTTTGTCATTTGGGGAGTGTTGCACGCCGCCGGGATTCTCTTCACGCGCGAACTGGAGCGGTCGGCGTTCTATCGCGAACGGGTGCCGCGCCTGGCCAAACAACTGGCGACGTTCCTCTTTGTTTGCCTGGCCTGGATTTTTTTCCGCGCCGGCTCGCTGGGCAACGCCACGCTGATTCTCTCGCGCATCGCCACGGCCGCGTGGCACGATCCCCAGGCACCGGCCCTCATGCTCCTGCTGGTCGGAGCGATCTGGCTGTATCAATTCCTCTTCGAGTCGCGCGGCAAAGAGATTCTGCAATCCGGCTGGGTCCGCGTCGGGGGAGCCGTTTTCATGATCCTTTACCTCTGCCTCTTCGCCACGGAAGGCGGCGCGTTCATTTATTTCCAATTCTGACATGGCTCGGGAAATCAGCAGCACTTCCATCACGACCAGCGGCGCGCTGGTCCCGGCACCCCGGCCGGCCGCGGGCGAGGCGCGCTTCGTCAATGGCATGCGCCTCGACGCGCGCCACTGGCTGACCGTCGCCGGGATCGTCACGGTGATGCTGCTCGCCGCGCCCTGGCTCTGGCAAAGGGCCGAGCGGTTCGAGACCGGTCCCGATTATCGAATCCCTTACCAGCTGAGCAAAGGCTACTGGCTCTACGAACGGGCACTGCAACGGATCGCCGCGACGAACATCCCGGTGATCGGCGATTCGGTGATCTGGGGCGAATACGTCCAGCCCGATGGCACGCTGTCGCATTTCCTCAACGAACAATCCGGCCCGGCGACAAAATTCGTCAATGCCGGCGTCAACGGCATGTTTCCGCTCGCCCTCGAGGGGCTCATTCGTTACTACGGCGGACCGCTGCGCCATCGCAAAGTCATGCTGCACTGCAACGTTCTGTGGATGAGCAGCCCCAAAGCGGACCTGAGCACGGAGAAAGAGGAACGATTTAATCACACCGATCTCGTGCCGCAATTCTTTCCGCGCATTCCCTGTTACAAGGCCGATCTAAACCATCGGCTCGTCGCGTTGCTCGAGCGCCACTTGACCTTCGCCGCCTGGGCCAATCATTTGCAGACGGCTTACTTTGGCCAGAAAAACATCCTGACCTGGACGCTCGAAGAGGACGGCAGCGATCCGCCTCATTGCCCGAACGCCTACAAGAATCCCTTCGCGCAGATCACGCTGGCCGTTCCGTCCGAGCCGACCGTCGATCCCGAACGGGGGACGAACAGTCCGCGCCACAAACCGTGGTCGACCACCGGGGAGGGTTCGACGCGTTTCGCCTGGGTGGAACTGGATCAGTCCCTGCAATGGGCCGCCTTCCAGCGCCTGGTGAAATGCTTGCAAACGCGCGACAATGACGTGCTCGTCCTGCTTGGCCCGTTCAACGAACACATCATGGCCGAAGAAAACCGTCTCGCGTTTCGCCGGGTTCGTGACGGGATTGCGCGCTGGCTGGAGCAGAATCACGTGTCCTGCCTGGTGCCGGAGCCACTTCCCAGCAGGCTTTACGTGGACGCCAGCCATCCATTAACCGAGGGCTATCAACTCCTCGCCCAACGTCTCTACCGCGACGCGACGTTTCGAAAATGGAGGAGCGCGCCCGGAGCGCGGGCGGTCCCCGCCCGCAGCGGATCGCCCTGACCTGAGAGCCCGGATCGTAACTGTTCAGGTAACTATTCAGGTCTGAGCTTACTTTCGCCCTCACCCCGGCCCTCTCCCCCGGGGAGAGGGCGGGCGTCTATGACTCCTGAATAGTTGTCCTGGATCGCTCCACCGCACCTGTCGTGGTGACGCGCTGCGCCCGGACCGCGAGCCGTCCCGGCTCGCAGCGCTTGGCTCGCAGCCGAAGGCCCGAAGCATTCCTCCGCGTCAGTCCTGGCCACGCGCTGCGCCCGGGGACCGGGCGCGCTCCGGGCTTCACGGTGTGCCCTTGCGCGCGCAGCGAAAACCGTAGATGTCGTATCCGAAGCAGACATCGGCATAGCCAGGATTTTCGTTGTAGCGATATCCGGATCGGCAACTCTCGGCGCCGAATCTCCAGGCGCCACCGCGCAGCACTTTGTTTTGACCTTCGCCCGGTCCTCGGGGGTCTTGCCGGGGCGCCTCCGCGTAATAGTCCACCTGGTAGAAATCGTTGCACCATTCCCAAACATTCCCGCAAATGTCATACAGTCCCCACGGATTGGGCTGCTTTTGACCAACCGGCCGCGGGTGTCCTCCGGCGTTCTTGTCAAACCAGGCGTAATCGCCAAGCTTGACCGGCGTCTCGCCGAAAAAATAGGCCGTGGTGGTGCCCGCCCGGCAGGCGTATTCCCATTCCGCTTCCGTGGGCAGCCGGTAACCGTTCGCCTCGAAGTTGCATTTCCAGCTCTTGAGATCGTAGCAGGGCTGAAGTTTTTCCAGTTCGGAGCGTTGATTGCAAAAGCGCACGGCATCGGACCACCGCACCTGTTCGACCGGATTCTTGTCTCCTTTCCACCGGGAAGGATTCGTGCCTGTTATTTTCTGGAACTGCTCCTGGGTCACGAGGCGTTTGTCCAGGTAAAACGGGCCAACGACGACTTCGTGCGGCGCGGCGTCGACTTCATCCTTGTCGCCCATGATGAACCGGCCGCCTGGCAGCAGAACCATCGCCGTTTCCGAGTCCTTTCCCGACTCTTTCCGGCTGGTGCTCTGCTTCGGAGGGGCGGGTGGCGCTTCCGAGCCATTGGAAGAAGCCTTGCGTTCACACCCCGTAAGCAGGGCCAATGCGCCGGACACGATCACGAAGACCAACCTGGGATCTCTGCTCCCGAATGAGCAATGAGCAGTGAGCAATGAGCAATGAGCAATGAACCATCCGACTCGCTCCGGACATTGCACATTGCTCACTGCACATTGCACATTGCTCATTGGCACGAGAACTACGGCAAGTTCATGGGTAGCGTCTCTGGCTTTTCGCCACGCGTTAGGACCATGAACCGCCTAGACTTGTCACTGGTAACTGGTAACTGGAAATTGAAAAACATGGTCACGTTCGGGAAGAGCATCTGCAAATCGCCAGTTACCAGTGACAAGTTACCAGTGACAAGTCGGTTCACGGAAAAGCTCAATACTCCGCCCAAATCTCATACCCATCGGCGTTCCGCAGCGTCTGCTTGCAGCGTCGGCGAATTTCCTCGGCCACGGCCACCGCTTTAGGCTCAGAGACACAGCCGTAACCGGCTTGTTGCGCCAGTTTCCTGGTGATGGCATGACACTGTGCGACCACGTAATCCTGCGCCCCGCCCATCGTTCTCCAGGCCTTGAGGAGATCCATGTAGGCTTTGAGGTTGTTCGGCTCTTTCCGGCGGGTCAGGGCCATCGTCTGGCGGGTCAGTTCATCGGCATACTCCAGCGATTTCATGTTCTCTTTTTGCACGCTGTATTCCTGCGGGATCTGTTGCGCGATCGGCTCCAGGCTCTCCAGGAATAGCTTGAGTTCGGGAGCTGAATTTCCTTTGGCCTGCAGGAATTGGATCGTCTCATCGGCAAACTGCCGATACTCGTCGATCCGGCTGACGTGACTTTTGACAAAATAGATCATGTCCGCCAGTGCCCCGTCGATCTGCTCCTTTTTCGCGACTTCTTCTCCCGCCTCGAAGATCGCCTGGATCGCCTCCGTGCAGCCACAAGTGCAAGCGCGACGAACGCCCTCGCCGCCCCTGCGGTGATGAGTGCGCAGCTTGCGTCCGGCGATGTCGAGGATGGGTTCGCTCGCTGACCTGCCCAACGTCGCCTTCAGGATATCCACCGGCGTAGTGACCGAGAACGGCGTGTCCTGTCCTTCCAGGAAATAGATGAGCGATCCGCCTTTGGGAGGCACTTTCTTGCTCAGATGATAAAAGGCGTTGTCCCCATCGAACCAGACGGGGTAGCTGTAGGAGCCGGGCACCCCGCGCCAGACCTGGCCTTTGCATTCCCGGAAGGCAAAGGTGGTTCTCACACCCGCCTCATCCAATTGGGTCGTCCATCTTGCCGGAAAAGGTCGTCGCCACTGGATCGCCACGTCCTTCTCCAGGAAGGAAGGCTTCAACTCTTCGCGATGCCAGATCCCGGGCGCGCTCAAGGCTGCCAGGTAGAAGCTCTGTCCGCCGGGATCAAAATCAATCGCCTCGATCCGGCGCTTGCCCTCGGCTCCCTGGCTCGGGCGCAATTTTATTTGCTGCGTTCCTTTCGGCCACGTCATGACCAGCATGCTGTCTTCGCCTTTTTCCAATCCAAGAAACAGGTTCTCCGAGGGGAGGCAGAGGGTATTCGCCGCAGGATAATCGGCGGGGCCAAATATCAGGTCATCGCCCACAAAGCCGGGCACGACTCCGTACTCGACCTGGCTGAGCAGAGTGATCCCCTTCATCCTCTCCGCAGGTTTGATCTCCACGATCTCCGTCTTGCCGAACGTGAAAACGGCCGACGCCTCCGCGGATCCCTGGCCCGAAAAGAAGATTCCCAAGGCCACTTCGTCACCCGCGTTGCGCAGGAGTTCGCAGTGATGGATCTTCGCGGGCGCAGTCGCGGATTGGAAAGGAGCCAATTGCAGGATTTCCCGGCCGGCCTGGTCGCCGGGCGCCTCGGCTTTGGCGTAGATCACCACGCGCCCTCGAGCCGCCCAGAACACGGCGACGAGGCGGCGGTTCTCGACGACGGCATCTCCTTGGAAGGTGTAATCCCTGCCATAATATCCCGGGTCGGAAGCGGCTTTGGGCGGGTCAGCCTCCAGCGTGAGAAGTTCCCTGGGCACGGCCCTCCAGCCCGTTCGATCGGCGATGTTGACCGCGTCGGTGAAGGGCGAGGAGGTGTCCCAGATGACGACATTGGTGGCGGCTTCCAGTGGTTGGATGGCGGGCGGGCCGGCCGTGATGGCGAGCAGCACAAGCCACGCGGTTCTTTGCCAGAGCGATTGGCCCTTCCTGAGATCGTGATCCGACTTCATAAATTGTGTTTTTCGATGAACTTTCCGTTCGTAGTCCCGCCTTCAGGCGGCCCGTTCGTAGTCCCGGCTTTAGCCGGCCCCGTTCGGGTCAGTGCCAGAGGCACTCGGAGCCGCCTGAAGGCGGGACTACAAACGGGCCGCCTGAAGGCGGGACTACAAGCGGGCCGCCTGAAGGCGGGACTACGAGCAACGTCGGCTGCTACTCGAGTTCGTGCACGTCGTGGAGCACGCCGCGCGGGACGCAAACCACCAGCACCTTCAACTCGCCCCAGGCCTTGTGCTTCACCCCACGCGGCACATAAACGACGACGCCCTGGTGGAGTTGGATTTCCTGGTCGTCGAGCCGCATCCGGCCCTGGCCTTCGAGCACGTAGTAGATCTCGTCCGTGCGCTGATGGTAGTGCAGCTTGGCGTCGGTGATTTGCAGGTGATGGACCTCCGCCGCCGCGCCGTCCTGCTCTTCCAGGAGCGGGCGGATTTGGCCGCACGTCTCGGCCCAAGGTCGCACCTCGGCCACGTCGCGCCGCAGAAAACCAGCATTCATGCGAGCAGTATCATTTCTGATGAAGTTTTGTCGCCCACAGAAAATACTCGCGGAAAAGCAAACTCCTCCTGGCTCAAGGCACCTTCGGCGTGAAGTTTGGCGAGCCGTTCGATTTCCTGGGCCAGGTTCATGGTGTTTCGCCTCGGAGAGGCCTAAGCTGAACGAGCCTATCCGGCGCGCCACGCAGAGACAAGCGTGGAAAAATGGAACAGAAATTAAACAGACATTATTGAGCTGGTGAAGCCTTTCGTCATTTGCCCCTTCCCTGCTCATTCATGCAGAGGTTAACCACGGATTACCCGGATGCCACGGATGGAAGAGCAAGCGCAGGTTGGAGGAAGTTCATCGCACTGACCTGCCGGTGGGCCGGCTTTCCATGAACCGTCGCACCCGGAGCGCGCCCGGTCCCCGGGCGCAGCGCGTGACCAGGACCGGCGCGGTGGAACGCTTCGGGCCCTCGGCTGCGGGCGAAGCGCTGCGAGCCGGGACGGCTCGCGCGCCGGTTCATGGTCCCAACTCGCGCCAAAATTTTTGCGGTGTTCCCTTCCCACGAAAGAGTCCTCCCGTGCACGTCCTCCAGGATTCGCGCGGTGCCACGCCTCAAGGAGGCAGGCTTCTAGCCACGGAGTGGCGTCAGAAAGTAGCCCACGGCGTGAGCCGTGGGAGGTGGCGGAATCGAGGCGAAGCCCCGGGAGGGGCGAAAGAACAAGACTGACGATTCTTTCGCCGCTCCGCGGCTCGTGTCTTTCATCGCCGTTTCCCCCACGGCTCACGCCGCGGGCTATTTTCTGGCCGCCACTCCGTGGCTCAAAATTTCCAATCCGAATGGGAGGCGGGCACAAAACTTGAATTGCGTCTCTGATCTCAGAGTGTGTTGCTAAATTCCTCGCTGGGTGGCACAGGCGACCCGCCGGACGGAACGGGAGTGACGGTGCGAGCCAATCAAGGCCTTTTCACAAGATAAGCCGCGACCGTTCCGGTCGGCGGGTCGCCGGCCGGGGCGGGCGAGTCGCCCGCGCCACCCATTTTCGAAACACGCCTTCAGGGGCGCATTTCATCTTCGTCAGCCCGCGGGAATGTGATATGCGCCTAGACGGAGCGTCGAATCGGCTTGCCCTTGGGCGGGACTCGTGCAAATAACATCACCGATGTTGCCGAGCGAGCTCGTCCGGGCACGGGTGTTGGTGGCGGCGCGATTTTGAATTGAGTTGAGGCTCCTGCGCGCGATCCGTGTGAGGGCGCCGACATCGCGCAGATCGCGGGATAGAATCGTCTGTCGCGCCTTGGACATTCGCCGGCCACGGATCGGCCTGGCAACGACGGAGAGATGGCTGAGTGGTTTAAGGCGCGCGCCTGGAAAGCGCGAGTAGCTAATCACTACCGGGGGTTCGAATCCCCCTCTCTCCGCCAACTCTGGCTCCAACAACTTCCGCAAATCTGCTGCAACAGTTCCGCGCGCGTGTTGAACAAACTACTTCGGACGCTATCCCTTTTCTGGCTTTGCTGCTGGACGACTTGCGCGAACGGCGCCGATACGAACGGTTTGCGGCACCGGGTGACTGTCGTCGCCCTCCCACCGCAGGATCTCTCGAAAGATCCTGACTCGGCCCATTGGCGATACTCGATTCCCGAGTTCCTGGACTCTCAGCTTAAGGAGGCAAGTGCAAGGCAAGCCACTCTCTATTCAAGAAGCAACTCTCCGTCGGGCGATCTCTGTCGATCCTGGGTCGGCGCAGGCACGCCGTTATCTGGCGCATGTTCTACTTCTTCAAGACCAGCTCGACGAAGCAGCAGCATCCGCGAAAGTTGCCACGGGGCACTAGGAAAGCCGGAAGAAGCTACTTGGAGTTTAAAGAAAGCGACAGAACTTGCGCCCTACGATGCCATGATTCGGGCAGAGCTCGGGCGCAGATATCTTAATCATGGAGAACCGGACAAGGCGGCGGCGGAACTCAGAATAGCTGAACGTTACGACACGGACAGTGATCCTCAACGCGCACGCGCGTGGGGCGAAGTTTACTCGCTGCTGAACGAAGTGCCGTCGGCCGTGAAGTATTACGAGAAATACCTGGCAGGCGCAAGAAAGGTGGCCCTGCCAGCTTCACAGATAGAGCGAGCCGACCAGATCCTCACGGATCTCAAGTCGCGTCTTACGCCGCATGCGGTCACGACCGCACTTCCCCACGCTTTTACACCCGAAGAGTTGCGAGCTGCGCTAAAGGAAAGATTGACGTCGGACGAATACCAATTAGTTAGGATCCCATTTGCGAGCACTCCCAAAATCAACGAATGGGCAGAGCAGCTGGTGGGGGACGCGCGCGACGACATGGAAAAGGCGAACTGCTTGTTCCGCGGGCTTATACAACGCATTAACCTCATTCACGAAGTTCATTGGCGCACGGCGGAAGAAGCATTCACGGACTGGTCAGATCCGAAGGCGGCGATTACGTGTCAGGATTACACGCTAATGTTCCGTAGCAAGGTCACCTATTAGGGCGAGACTAAGTTTGGACCGCTAGCCGTTGTCGTTCTAGGCCGGCTCAGGGAATCTACCCGGATGATTCGGCCAGGCCGATTGGCGACAGGAAGCCCGGCTGCTTCGCTT
>WNGF01002756.1_pt1 | contig 24354 bp, 22 predicted proteins | sample 5400641 | NCBI WGS metagenome assembly WNGF01 (sample SAMN13153371, study PRJNA577476) | soil metagenome | isolation source: 80 cm soil or saprolite under grassland replicate 2 | place: USA:California | collected 2016-06-15 | reverse complement strand
TAGTGCCAGTTCCACCAGCCATAGAAGAAGTAACTGGCAACAACCATAAAGGTCTTCCATAGCTTTGGATGCGGATTGAGCAGCCAGTGCCCAAGGAAGACGATCCCGAAGAAAACGGCGAAATCAATGGTCGGAAACAACATTTCCCGGCCTCTTTCCTTGGCGCAGCTTCCGGGCGATCTCCCTGCCGGTCGGGCGCTAGCCACGCCTGAACCGAGGTCTGGGGAAGGCGGCAGCCCTCTCCCCGACCAGCGGGGAAGGGCCGCATATTAGCGCGTATCGCCGATCCTGCAAAGCCCGGATCTTCGCGATGTCAAGTCATGTTTCCCTGCCGTCCGGTCCACGTAAGCTGTCTGTCGACAGGACATGATCGCTCGGCTCATGGGAGGTACGGATGGCTGATGGCGAGCCCGGCGAGCGGACCGAGTCCGACAGCATGGGCACGATCGAGGTCCCGGCCGACAGGTACTGGGGAGCGCAGACGCAGCGCTCGCTGCACCACTTCTCGATCGGAGGTCCGAGAGAACGCATGCCAGAGGAGATCGTCCGTGCGCTCGGCATCCTCAAGAAGGCCTGCGCCCTGGTGAACCTGGACCTCGGCAAGCTCCCGCCGGACAAGGCCGAGCTGATCATCCGGGCAGCGGACGAGGTGATCGAAGGCAAGCTCGACGAGCACTTCCCTCTGTACGTCTGGCAGACCGGATCGGGCACCCAGTCGAACATGAACGCCAACGAGGTCATCTCCAACCGGGCCATCGAACTGGCCGGCGGGGAGCTCGGGTCGAAGAAGCCGATCCATCCCAACGACGACGTGAACATGTCGCAGTCGTCCAATGACACGTTCCCCACCGCCATGCACATCGCCGCCGCCCAGGCGGTGATGCACAACCTGATTCCCGCCGTCCGGAGCCTCCGCGAGGCCCTGGCGAAGAGGGCGGACGAGTTCTCGGACATCGTGAAGATCGGCCGAACGCACCTGCAGGACGCCGTCCCCCTCACCCTGGGGCAGGAGTTCTCCGGCTATGTCTCTCAGCTCGACGATTCCCTGGAGCGGATCGAGCAGTCCCTTCCGGGCGTCTACGAGCTGGCCATCGGGGGCACCGCGGTAGGCACGGGGCTGAACTCGCCCAAAGGATTCGGGGAGAAGGCCGCAGCCAAGATCGCCGAGCTGACCATGCTCCCGTTCGTCTCTGCCCCGAACAAGTTCGCCGCTCTGGCCGCCCACGACGCCCTGGTCCACACGCACGGAGCCGTCCGGACCCTTGCGGTCTCGCTGATGAAGATCGCCAACGACATCCGGTGGCTGGGAAGCGGCCCTCGTAGCGGGCTCGGGGAGCTGGAGCTGCCCGAGAACGAGCCGGGCTCCTCGATCATGCCGGGGAAGGTGAACCCGACGCAGTCCGAGGCCATGACCATGGTGTGCTGCCAGGTCTTCGGCAACGACGTGGCCATCACCGTGGCCGGCTCGCAGGGCAACTTCGAGCTGAACGTGTTCAAGCCCGTGATCATCAGCAACTTCCTGCGCTCCGCCCGGGTCCTGGCCGACGTCTGCCGGACGTTCACGGAGTTCTGCGTGGAGGGACTGCAGCCGAATCGCGAGCGGATCACCGAGCTCGTGAACAGTTCGCTCATGCTGGTCACCGCTCTTTCCCCGAAGATCGGCTACGACAAGGCCGCCGAGATCGCCAAGAAGGCCCATCACGAGGGCACCACGCTCAAGGAGGCTGCGCTCTCGCTCGGCTACCTCAGCGAGGCCGAGTTCGACGAAACACTCCGGCCGGAGCGGATGGTCGGGCCAGACGAGTCCTGAGCTGCTCTCGTACTCACGGCACGCTCGGCGAAGGCTGGGGCCGCAGCCGAAGCTGTCGTAGCGACATGGGGAACAGCAGCTGATCGTCCGTGGGCTGCTCGCCCCGCGAGTTCACGATGGCCGCATCGAGGACCAGGAACGGGACCGGATCCTCGAGGAAGCCCACTGCCTCGTCCATTAGCTGGTGCGTCCCCGGATCGAAGAACAGCACCCAGCGGGGGCACTGGTCAGCCACGCACTCCCCGTGGTCGGTGAAGTCCAGGGCGACGGCATTTCTCCCGACGGGGTCCTCGGCGTCGACCTCACGCGTCACGCCACCCAGGCCTGCGGCGACTTCGAACAGCGCCGCCCGGAGCTCCGGCAGCGCTTGGGGGGAACGCTCGAAGTCGAGCAAGTTCAGGATGGCCCGCCACATGGTGTCCCCATACCGATCGGCTCGATTTCGGAGCTGGACCTCGAGGATCTTGGGGTCGGTGGACAGCGACGAAAGATCATCCTGGTAGGGAAGAGGGAACTTCCCTGTGTCGTAGACGCCCTCGGGCGGGTAAGGGACGTACTTGTCCGGTCGGTTGGTATCGAAGCGCAGCTCCCCCGAGCCATCGGGCGCCCACCAGGTCTCCTGGGTGATCCGCGAGCCGTCGCCGGTTCCAAGAACCGTGCCCTTCAGATAGAAGAACTGCCCCGGCCGCAGCTCGAGGGGTCGGTCGGGGGTCCATCCGCTCGACATGCCGGCTCGGCCATGGCCGCTCCAGACCCTTGCAACCGCGAACAATGATCCTCCTACTGCGGCCACGAGCAGCACGATGGCGATGCCCGCGGCCGTCAAGCGCTCGCGGTGCCGCTTCGTCTCCCGCCTTCGGTACAGTCGCTCCAGCGGGTCCACCGGAGGCTGGACCGCGTGGCTCGCTCGGTGCACACGTTCGCTCACCTCCTCATCCGTCTTCATCGAGCACCTCCCTCAATCTGGCGCGACCGCGAGCGGCGAGCACCCGGACGGTGACGGCGCTGATCCCGAGGGCCTCCCCGGCCTGCGCCGACGAGAGCCCCAAAACATCCATCAGGACGACGGCCGCCCGTTGCCGAGCGGGGAGAGGGGCCAGGGCGCGGATCACCGCGTCCCGATCTTCGATCTCCGACAATTGGTCGTCGGAGGGCAGCTGCCGGATGGCCTTGCGAAGTGCCACGCTGGCACGGCGCAACCGGCTCCGGAACACGTTCATCGCGGTGCGGTACAGGTATCCATCCAGGTTCTCTGCGGCCTGAATTTCTGGCCAGCGCTCCAGCAGGCGGAGGAACGCGTCCTGCATGACCTCCTCCGCTTCGTGGCGGTTGCGGGTTACGAGCCAGAGCGCCCGAAACAGCGGCTCGTGGTGCTCAAGGAAGAACACCTCGAACTCCAGCGGAGCCTCCGCCGAACGGCTCTCCGTCGCAGTCGCGCTCGCTTCCATGCGCACCATGGACGTTCAGGGCGGCGCCGAACGTTTACGCCAGCCGGCCCAACCTCACGCTCCGAGGGAGAAGAACCCGATCCGCTGGTAGCGGGTCCCAGACCGGAACAACACCTTTCCCATGTAGCGGCCGGGAGCGATCTGGACGAGCTCGTCCAGGATGTGGCGGATGAGGGTCGGGTTGGCCTCGAAGTCGTAGTCGATCTTCAACACGCTCACGTCTCGATCGAGCTTTCCGGGTCCGACGCAAGTTCGAAAGGGGAAAGCCTCCAGCCGGCTAGGCGTGTTCGCCTCTGGGGCGTGCCTCGGGAACAGCGCCCGCAGCCACACCCGGGTGGCGGTGGTGGGAGTGAAGCAGTTCAGGCCCGTCCCCGTGCTCGGGCTGAACCTCTTGCCGAGCCACGGCATCGACGCCTGAGCGATCCGCATCACCACGCCGTCCCACGGGCCCCACGTGGACGTGGCCAGAAGCCGGCCCGTATGGAAACCGGACGGCGGCGGATCGGGGGCGACCCCGCCGGCGAACATCGCGTCCATCCGGCTGATCACCTCGGCTCGGTTGCGGCCGGGGATCATCCGCTCGGCCAGCCTGTCGAGCTCGTCCGAGGGACCTCGGACGTCGACCACGCCCTCCCGGGCTTCTTGCACTATCGCCACCCCCCGCGGATGCTAACGCCTGGGTGGGGCTCCCAGGTAATCCCCAGAATTGGGGAATTGTCCTCAAACGAGGTGGGGAGCGTGGGGACGAAAGGTGGGTCGAATACCGAGCCGGAGGGCGAGGAGGTCGGCGTCCTGGTCGACGACGACGATCGGGTGATCGGAACCGCTCCCCGCGGCGAGATCCGCACGAGGAACCTGCCCCACAGGGGCGTGGCGATCATCGTCCGGAACCCAGGCGGCGACATCTACGTCCATCGACGCACCCCGGCGAAGGACGTGTTCCCGGACATGTACGACATGGTGGTCGGGGGGATGGTGAGTGCGGGCGAGTCCTACGAGGAGGCTGCACGCCGCGAGTTGGCCGAGGAGGTCGGCATCGAAGGAGTCGAACCGTCATTCCTCCTCAAGCACCGCTACCGCGGAGACAAGAACAACGCGTGGATCTCGTTCTACGAGGTCGTGTGGCCCGGCCCGATCCGCCACCAGGAGGAGGAGATTTCCTGGGGCGCCTACATGACCGAGAAGGAGATCGTGGCCAAGTTGCGTGAGTGGCAGTTCGCGCCTGATCACCTCGAGGTGTTCGACCGCTATCGGTCGTGGCGGGCAGGAGGCGACTCGGGCTGACCGCATGGGTTCCGCGAGCCCAGGCCACATGGGCGCCTACGAGGTCGGGATGCTCCGGGCCCTCCTCGAGTACGGCATGGAACCAGACCTGGTCGTGGGCAACTCGGTGCCAGGGCGAGGATCAGCTCATCGACTGGCTCTACGGGTGGTGGAAGCGGATCGACGACTGGATCAAGGAGCACGTCGAAGCCGACCGTCGCGCCCTGGCAGACAGACCCGCCTGAGGATTACTGGATACAGAACTCGTTGCCCTCCACGTCCTGCATTACGACCCAGTACTCCCCCATCTCGTTGACTTCCCCTGGCCTGAACACGGTCGCTCCCGCCGCCACCAGCCGATCCGCCTCCGCATCGATCCGCTTGCGGCGCTCGTCCAGGGGAACGGAGCCACCGCCGGCCACGTTCAGGTCCAGATGAACTCGATTCTTGACGGACTTGGGCTCGGGCACTTGCTGGAAATAGAGGCGCGGCCCCCTGCCGTCGGGGTCGACGACGGCCCCGGCACTATTCCACTGATCCTCGGGCACGTTTACCGCCCGGAGGAAGTCCTGCCAGGTCGCGTAGCCCTCGGGCGGGTCCTGCTCCTTGTACCCCAGAGCCGTGGCCCAGAACTTCATCATCCGATCGGGATCAGCACAATCGATGACCACCTGGACGGGGATCGCCACTTCTGCCTCCTTTTCACATGGGGCGAGGTCTGGAAGGATGACATACCGTACCGACACGAGGAAACCAAATGAGCACCATCGCTGCCGATACCAAGCTCGACGAAACCGCCCTCACCGCGCTGGCGGGCTCCTTCCGAGGACAGCTCGTCCGTCCAAGCGACCCCACCTACGACGAGCACCGCAAGATCTGGAACGGATCCATCGATCGGTCCCCGGCCCTGATCGCCCGATGCGCGGGGGTGGCCGACGTGATGGCCGCGGTTCGGTTCGCCATGGACAACGGCGTGGTCGCGGCGATTCGAAGTGGAGGCCACAGCTTCCCCGGCCACTCGGTATGCGACGGAGGCCTGGTCATCGACCTGGGGCTGATGAAGGGGATACGGGTCGACCCCGAGGGGCGGACGGCGCGGGCTCAGGCGGGCGTTCTCCTCGGCGACCTCGACCGGGAGACACAGGCTTTCGGACTGGCCGTCCCCGCCGGGATCGTTACCCACACCGGGCTGGCCGGGCTGACGCTCGGGGGTGGGATCGGATGGCTCATGAGGAAGTACGGCCTGACCGTCGATCAGCTATTGTCCGTTGACCTGATCACCGCCGACGCCGAGTTCGTGAAGGCCAGCGAGAGCGAGAACCCGGACCTCTTCTGGGGGGTGCGTGGGGCCGGCGGCAACTTCGGGATCGTGACTGAGTTCGAATTCCGCCTCAATCCGGTGGGGCCCATCGTGCTCGCCGGGCCGATCTTCTGGCCGATGGAGGCGTCGCCGACGGTCCTGCGCTTCTACCGGGACTGGATCACCGACGTCCCGGAGGAGCTCACCACCATCGTGGTCCATCGCATGATGCCCCCCCTGCCTGTCATCCCCCCGGACCTGCACGGGAAGCCCGTGGTCACAGTCATCTGCTGCTACGCGGGACCGGTGGAGGAGGGAGAGAAGGTCATCCGGCCGATGAAGGAGTTCGGATCGCCGATCCTCGACCTCTGCACTCCGAAGCCGTTCACGGCCCACCAGGCAATGTTCGACCCCTCGTTCCCACAGGGCTGGTGGTACTACTTCCGGTCTTGCGACATCGCCGAGCTCACGGATGAGGTCATCGACATCGTCGCCGAACGGGCCACACAGATGACCTCACCGCTCACGGCCTTCCCCATCTTCCAGCTCGGGGGCGCCATCTCCCGCGTGGGTGAGAACGACACCGCGTTCAACGGCCGCAGTTCGGGCCACACCATCAACATCAATGCGACGACCGCGACTCGAGAGGGCTTCGACGAGGAGCGGGAGTGGTCGAAGGGGCTGTGGTCGGCCCTCCAGCCGTACCACACCAGCGTCTACGTGAACTTCCTCATGGAGGAGGGTGAGGAACGGATCCGCCAGGCTTACGGAGGGGAGAGATACGATCGGCTGAAGGCGCTGAAGCGGCGCTACGACCCGGACAACTTCTTCCGGCTCAACCAGAACATCCCGCCGAACTAGTTGGCCGGGGACTTCGTCTTCGACCGAGATACCTCGGTGTCGCCTGCCGGAACCGGGCGATGGCGGGCGCGGATCGATCCGAAATGGAACATCGCGGGGACGCCGAACGGCGGCTATCTCGTCTCGATCGCGCTCGATGCAATTTCGCGAGCCCTGCCGCACCCCGACCCGTTCGCCGTGACCGCGCACTTCCCCAGCCGTACCGAGCCCGGTGAGGCCAACGTTGAGGTCGTCGTAATTCGATCCGGCCGGGCCCACTCGACAGCCAGTGCGAGCCTGGTCCAGAACGGTGGGACCCGCGTGCACGTCGTGGCCACGTTCGGCGACTTCGAAGCGCTCAGCGGACCGACCATCGTGCGGGAAACGCCTCCATCATTCCCTTCCCCGGACGAATCCGTACCTGCCAGCGGGCCGGTGGCTCCGGACTTCATGAAGCAGTTCGACCTCCGCCTGACCCCCGACACGGCAACGTGGGCAACGGGGACGCCGAGCGGTGTCGCCGAGATGTGCGGCTGGATCCGGTTCGGCGACGGGAGGGCCCCAGACACCAGATCACTTGCCCTGTTCGCCGACTCCTTCCCGCCGACGGTCTTCAACGTCGGCCCGGCCATGTGGGTGCCGACCCTGGAGCTGACCGTGCACGTGCGCGATAAGCCGGCCCCCGGGTGGCTGCAATGCCGGTTCCAGACCCGGTATCTGATCGAGGGATACCTCGAGGAGGACGGCGAGATCTGGGATTCGGGCGGACGCCTGGTGGCCTTGTCCCGCCAGCTCGCCCGGGTCCACACGCAAGAAGGCTAGGACTCCGCGTCCCTGTCCAGGTCCAATGAGCAGGAGTTGATGCAGTACCGCAGGCCCGTCGGCTTTGGCCCGTCGTCGAACACGTGGCCGAGGTGGCCGCCGCAGCGCTTGCACGTCACCTCGGTTCGGACCATCCCGTAGCTGACGTCCTTATGGAGCTCCACGTTCTCCATGTTGACGGGCTCGGTGAAGCTCGGCCACCCGGTACCGGAGTCGAACTTAGCGTCGGACCGGAACAGCTCGGCCCCGCAGCCCGCGCAGCGGTACACGCCGTCGTCGTGGACGTTCCAGTACGCACCCGCGAACGCGCGCTCGGTGCCCTTGCGCCGCAGGACCTCGTACTGCTCTGGCGTCAGGCGCTCCCGCCACTCTTCGTCGGTAATCGGAATCTGCGTCTCCATGTCTCTTCGCTCCATTCCCAGTAGCTCGATTGCCTTCACACGCTACAACAGACTCGCGGAGCGACCTGTTCCGCCCCCGAGCCGCTGCGGTCGACCCGCCACCCTTGGGAACGACCGTGACCAACGTCTACGAGTTCGACCTGAACCAACTGACCATGCACCTGCGGGAAAAGGGGGCAACCCGCCTATCGCGCGCGCCAGGTGTATGCCGTGTCTAGGAGCCGCCAAGACGCCCAGCCTACCTTGGGCTGCCGTCCAGGTACTTCAACGCCAGCCCAGCGTACAGGGCGATGCCGTTCGCCATGGCCGGTTCGTCGACCATCATGCGATTTGAGTGGTTGGCTGGGGGGTTCGGATCGTCCGGCGGGGCCACTCCGAGATCCAACATGGCTCCGGGAACCCGCTGGAGCACGTACGAGAAATCCTCCGAGCCCATCACCGGGTGCTCCATGATCTCGACGAGGTCCTCGCCGAGCAGGTCCCGGGCCGCATCGACGGCGAAGGAGGTCATGGCCTCGTCGTTCACAGTGGGTGGATAGCCGGGATCCACGGTGAGCTCCCCCACCAGCCCGTGCGCGCCGGCTACGCCCTCCACGATGTGCCGCACGTTCTCCAAGACCGATTCCCTGGTCTCCTCGGTAAGTGCTCGCGCCGTTCCTTCCATCGCGGCTGCCTCGGGAATGACGTTGTTGGTCGAACCCGAGTGGATGCTGGCGATGGTCACAACCGTCGGATCGAACACGTTGAACTTGCGCGTGACCATGGTCTGCAGCGCCTGAACGACTTCGCATGCAACCGGGACCGGATCCTGGGCCAGATACGGAGCCGAGGCGTGCCCGCCTCGTCCCTTCACGGAGATCTGGAGCTTGTCCGACGAGGCCAGAAGAGGCCCGGGCCGAGTGTAGACATGCCCTGCGGTCAGGTAGGAGATGATGTGGATGGCGAATGCCGCCGAAGGCGGGGTGTCGCCATCGAGCAGTCCCTCCTCGATCATCACCCTGGCCCCGTGATAACCCTCCTCGCCCGGCTGGAACATGAACAGGACCCGGCCGTGGAGCGCATCACGATGATCGACGAGGAGCCGCGCCGCCTGGAGCAGCATGGCCACGTGCGTGTCGTGGCCGCACGCGTGCATCGCCCCCTCGACCTCCGAGGCGAACTCCAGGCCTGTGTCCTCGGGCATCGGCAGGGCGTCCATGTCGCCGCGGAGAAGGATCGTGGGTCCGGGACGTGCACCTTCCAGGGTGGCCGTCACCGACGTGAGCCGGCTCCCCGTCTGTACCTGCAGCGGCAGTCCGTCGAGGGCATCGAGGATCAACTTCTGCGTTTGCGGCAACTGCAGGCCGATCTCAGGGTGCCGATGGATGCGCCGGCGGACGGCTACCGCGTCTGTGAGCAGTTCCTGGGCTTCGTCCACGAACGTCATGATGGATGTCTCCTTCCGGGATGTGGGCCCCGGGAGAAGGGTATCCCGTCAGCGGCCCTCGCCCTCGGGCCCCCCGATTTGCAATTCCCCGCTTCGTTCGATATTCTTCGAACAGATCGTTCGGAAAGGATCGAATGCTGATGGTTGTTCGGGTGATGGACCTCACCGGCGGGAGATCCCAGGTGGGCGTGGATATCGTGGCGTCTCCGTGCATCGAGTTCCTGATGAGCCTGACCAAGTTCAGCATGGAGCGCAGTCGGGAGACCTTCGAGGACGGCGGAACCTGGTTCGATGAGATTCGAACGAAGGCCTCCCCGGAGCTTCGGGCCGCGCTGGCCGCCGCCAACGGGAAGAACGGCATGGGGTGGGGAAGCCTGGCTGGGATCCCTCTCGGGCTGGCACTGCAGTGGCCCCCGGATCAGAACATTCCGGAATTCATCGATCGCATGGAAGCGCTCCCGCCTCGAGAGCTCTGGCTGATCCTGGCCGGGTACCACCTCCCACCGCTGCGCCAGGACGTCGGAACCGAGGCGTACCTCCGGGCCGCCGACGGCGACCCCGAGGCACGAGGGTCGGTCTTGCGAGCCGCCCGCAAGTGGGAGGACGAGGTCGAAGAAGAACCCCCGTTGATGACGATGACGGCGCAACAGACCAAGCAGAGGGCCCTCACCGCGCTACGCCTCTGGTACAGCGAGATCTTCGCCGACGACGAAGAGGAGGCCACCAGGATCATCGAGCGCGACGCCGCAGCCAAGCGTTCCTTGGCGGCAACAACGACGCCCGAGAAGCTCATCGAGATCGCCACCAACGGCGTGGAGTTTCGGGGCGAGCGGTGGGTGCGGCGTGTCGTCCTGGTCCCGCACGTGGCCATGCGGCCGTGGAACGTGTTCTCGGCCTGGGACGACCGGTGGATCATCTGCTACCCGGTCGCCGACGAGAGCATGGGGAACGCCGAAACGGCAGCCCCGGCGCGCATGCTCCGGCTGTACAAGGCGCTGGCCGACGAGAAGCGCCTGCGCATCCTGAAGAGACTGGTCGCAGGGAGCGCCACGCTCCAGGAGCTGGCCGATTCAGTGAGCCTGGCCAAGTCCTCCGCTCACCATCACATGGTGATCCTCCGATCGGCCGGCCTGGTCACGGTCACCGATGACCCCCAGAGGCTGTACACGTTGAGGACGGACGTCATCCCGGAGGCCTCGGGACTGCTGTACGCCTTCCTGGAGGGGGCTTCCTCATGAAAACGGCACGCGGCCGGAGCCTGTGGCGCCACGCCGACTTCATGAAGCTGTGGACCGGCGAGACGATCAGCCAGCTCGGGACCCAGGTCACCCTGCTGGCCTTGCCGCTTACCGCCATCCTCATCCTAAAGGCGTCTCCCTTCCAGGTGGGGCTGCTCGGGACGGTTGAATTCCTCCCGTTCATCCTGGTAGGTCTGCCGGCAGGCGTGTGGGTCGATCGGCTCCGGCGCCGCCCGATCCTGATCGCCGGTGACCTGGGCCGGGTCCTCGCCCTCGGCTCCATCCCGATCGCCTATGAGCTGCATGTGCTGCACATCGTCCAGCTGTACATCGTGGCCTTCGTCACCGGCGTCCTCACGGTGTTCTTCGACGTCTCGTACCAGTCCTATCTCCCCTCGCTGGTCGAGCGGGGCGAGCTGGTCGACGGGAACGCGAAGCTGGAGATCTCCAGATCGGGCGCGCAGCTGGCCGGGCCCGGGGTGGCGGGTGCGCTGATTCAAGCTCTCACGGCGCCCGTGGCCATCCTGGCCGACGCCATCAGCTACCTGGGCTCCGCCCTGTTCATCTTCCTGATCCGCATGAAGGAGCCTCCGGTCGAGCATCACCGCCCCGACGGCATGAAGCCCAGGATGCGAAGCGAGATCGGCGAGGGCCTCCGCTACGTCTGGGGCCACTCATTGCTTCGCCCCATCGCCTTCTGCACGGCCTCGTCGAACCTGTTCAGCCAGATGGCCATGGCGGTGCTGCTCATCTTCGCCGTCCGGAGGCTCGGGATGTCGCCGGGCGCGATCGGCCTGGCGTTCGCCCTGGGCAACGTCGGGTTCCTCCTGGGGGCCTTCGCCGCGGTCCGGGTGGGCCGGCGGCTCGGGGTCGGCCGCACGATCGTGGGCGCCGCGATGCTGTTCGGCCTCGGCTATCTCCCCATCGCCCTGATGACCAGAGCCATCGCGTTCCCGCTCCTGGTCGCAGGGATGTTCATCCTCGGCTTCGGAGGAACCGTGTACAACGTCAATCAGGTGAGTCTGCGCCAGGCCATCACGGCCGATCGGATGCAGGGCCGGATGAACGCCACCATGCGGTTCATGGTTTGGGGCACCATCCCCATCGGGTCCTTCGTCGGCGGGATCCTCGGTGGGACCATCGGGCTGCGGCCGACCCTGTTGGTGGCGGCCATCGGAAGCCTTTTCTCCTTCGTCCCCCCGCTCCTATCGCCGGTGCGGAAGCTGGAACGGATCCCGGAGATGCCGGCCGAGGGCCCCTCAGTCGAGGAGACTCTTTCGGTGACGGATGACGGAGTCATCGAGGCGGGCGACGTGCCACACCCGGTCGCCGAGGCACGATCGCGAGACTAGGCTGCTACGAACTCTCTTCGGCGATCACGTCATAGTTGCCGTAGGTGACCTCGCCGTCCACCAGCTCGCCCATCTTCTTGGCCATGGCATCGGTCTCTGGCCGGGCCGAGTTCTCCATGGCCTGCTCGTAGCTCTCGAACTCGGCGATCACCAGGTAGGCGTTCGGACGGTCACGGTCCTTGAGAACCGTTGACCTGATGAAGCCGGACGCATCGCCCCCGGACTCAGCGCTGTAGTCGTCCATGACCTTTCTCATCTCGTCCATCTTGCTGCTGGTGAAGGAAATGGTCTGGATGAACTTCATTGCTTGCTCCTTTCTCCGCTGGACCTGGCGGCCACTCGAGTGGGCACCATCGTTCTCCTTTTCTCTCACATCGATCGGTCAGTCGTCCGGGGAGACGTGTCCATTGCCGGCCGCCCGCTCGCGAGCGGTGCGCTGGAGCAACACCGCGTCCACCGCCCGGTCCAGCAGGCCGCTCAGCTTGGCGAGTCGCTCTCCCTCCGACCGCAGCTCGAGCAGCTCCTGCTTGAGCTCGGGGGTGAAGTCGATCACGGCCGCGATCTGAAAGGCCACGCTCCCCGCGCCCGGATCGAAGTCGTCCGGCTGGGCCCCCGCAGCCTCCGCCAGACGCCGGTAAGCCCGGAGACATTCGGCCAGGTCATCCTGGACCGGGGCGTCCTTCTCGTCCTCGTCGGAGAGATCCTCGATGATCGCTGTGTCGAACGGCCGACCCGACGTGACCTCCACGATGCGGAAACGATCCTTTCCCTCCACCATGATGTTGAGTCGGCCGTCGGGAAATCGCTCCAGAACCTCGACCACCTCCGCCCTGGTCCCGGCCGCCCGCATCCCGTCGTCGTCTGCGAAGACGAGGCCGAACTCACGATCGGCCTGCAGGCATTCGCCGATCAGTTCCCTGTATCTCTCCTCGAAGATGTGCAGGGGGAGGCGCTCGGTGGGAAGCAACACGACGCCCAGGGGAAACAGGCCGATCTCGGACATCATCCCAAGCCTAGACCTCAGGCCGTAGCCTTGCCCTCGTGCCAAGCCCGAGCGATCTGTCGAGGGAGCGAGCGCGCCGTTGGTGGCAGACCAAACGGCCCATCGCCTCGCTCGAGCGTGGGGCTGCCTTCATCGACGACGTCGGGTTCGCCCTTTTGTTCCCCTCGCGGGGAGTCGAGCTCCCTTCGCTCTTCCAAGCGACAAGCGAACAGCCCGCCGAGGGGATCGCCGGGCTCACCTGGGGGCCGGACGCCGAACGGGTATGGGGGTGGAAGGACGAGCTACCACGCCGTGGCCTGGCCTGGTACGGGAGGCTTCTCAGAGGCCGGCCTTCGTTCCTCTCCCCGGCTCTCCTGGCGGACCTGTACCCCGGGGCCGGCGCGCCGGAGGACTTCACGGACGCCCGCCTCGGCCCCGAGGCTCGTCGAGTTGCCGAAATCCTGCTGCTCTCTGGACCGACGTCCACGGCGATGCTCCGGGAGGCGCTCGGAGCGAAGGGGCGACGGGGCCAGGCCCGGTTCAACCACGCGCTCGACGAGCTCGGCCGAGCCCTGGTGGTGACGCACTTCGGTACCGAGGATCAGGGCACGGGCTGGCCCGCGGCCGTGCTCGAGCTCACGGCGCGGGCCTTCTCGCTGCGAAAGGGGCGACGAGGAGGAGAGGAGGCCCGGCTCCGAGCGGCTGGGAGGTTCATCGACACGATGATGATGGCCGAGCCGAAGGAGCTGGGCCGGGCCTTCGGGTGGAGCGCCCACGAGGCCACAGCAGCCTTGGAGACCCTGGTCGACCGAGGGCAGGCCATCCGAGATGGCCAGGCCTTCGTCCCGCGGCGACGACGCTGACGGTCGCGCTGATTGGGAAGACGGAAGGCGCAGCGTTGGTTCTGGTTGCTCGAGAGGCGGCGAAGTCTCATGCTATCGGCGTCTCGCTACGAGAAGGGGGCTGGTGGGCGAGCCATGTCCAATGCTGCGCTGGAGCCTGAAGCTTCCCGCTTGGTCCTGAGCGGCGTGGCCCGGGTCGGGGTGATCCTGGCCGCGGGCCGGTCCGAGCGACTGCACAGGCTGACCGGGGGCCGTTCGAAGCTTCTCCTTCATCTGGGAGGGCTTCCGCTGATCGAGCGGGCCATCCGAACGCTCATCGCGACCGGCTGCGAGCGCATCGTGGTCATCGTCGGGTACGAGGGAGACGCCATCGCCGCGGCCGCTCGGAGAGTCGCTCCTGATCGGGTGGAGGTGGTGCGGGCTCTCGACTGGCAAAAGGGGAATGGCGCCTCCCTGGCGGCAGCCGAGGACACCCTTCGAGGCGAGGAACGGTTCGTTCTCGTATGCAGTGACCACGTCTTCTCCCCGGGCGCACTCGAGGGGCTCGTCCGAGCTCGGGGGCCGGCGGTTCTGGTCGACCCCTCTCCAGATAGCGCAGCCTGGCACGAGGGCACTCGGGTACACATGGAGGGCCAGAGGGCTCTCGCCTTCGGCAAGAGCCTCGAAGACCCCGCCATCGACTGTGGGGCATTCGTGCTCGGACCGGCCGTCTTCTCGTCCCAACGACAGGGCGCAGCTGAGGGCGACAACTCATTGGCCGGAGCGGTCACTCGCCTGGCCTCCACGGTGGCCGTCAAGTCCGAGCCTCTGCCGGAAGGGAGCTGGTGGCAGGACATCGATACCCCTGAGGACCTTCGTGCAGCACGGCGGCTCCTCAGGCGGTCGCTCGCCAAGAGCACCGACGGTCCAGTCTCCCGCTACCTGAACCGCCCTGTCTCCACGCGCCTGTCCATGGCGCTGGCTCCCCTTCGCCCTTCGCCGAACCTCCTGTCGGTCGTGGCGTTCGTGTTCGGCGTGCTGGCTGCTTGTCTCCTCGCTGCGGAACGGCCCCTCATCGGAGGCATCCTGGTCCACCTCCACTCGGTCCTCGACGGCGTGGACGGGGAGTCGGCCAGGCTCCAGCTGCGAACCAACCCGCGGGGAGCCACCCTGGACAACGTGCTCGACCGCATCGTCGACGCCGCGATCGTGGCGGGACTGGGGTGGTGGGTCGCGTACAACTGGTTCAGTCCGCGTACGATTCTGCTCCTCGGCGCCATCGGCTCGGCGTGGGCGCTGCTGGCCCAGGCGGGAAAGGAGCGATCTACCGTCCTCGGCCTTCCGGCCCCGACTGAGCGCCTCCTTGGCTACCTCCTGGGTGGGCGCGACGGGCGGCTGTTTCTGGTGACTGCTTGGGCGGTGCTCGGCCACCCCATGGTCGCGCTGGTAGCGTTCTCGGTGGCTTGGGTAGCCACTGTCGTGATTCGGGTCTTCCTGGTAAGGCGCCTCGGGCTGGAGCCCGCCTCGACCACGTGAAGCTCGAGAGCTCCTCGCCCTAGCTCAGGTCGCCCGAGGCCGCGGGCTCGGACGGGGCGTGTACCGGAGCGGGTTCCCTCCTCCAGCTCCGCCTGCGCCGCCATGTGATGTACGTGAGTCCCCCCAACGGGATCTGCACGTAGTAGGTGAGGAAGCGGAATACGAGGACAGCAGCGACGACTTCGGCCTTGTTTCCTCCCGCAAGAGCCAGACCGGCCACATACCCGAGCTCAGCGATCCCGATGTTGCCCGGGATGATCGGCACCGCCGAGGCCAGCCTGACCACGGCGAACACCGCCAGGGCCTGTGCCCAGTCCACCTCGGAGTCGGACACACCGGCGAATCGAAGGCTGGCCAGAAGGACGAGGAAGACCGAGAGGTGGCTGACCGCGGTGGCGATGGTCAGGACCGGCCAACGCCTGCGGAGCAGTTCGAGCATTTGGTGCCTGAACCGGATGGCCAGGTGCCCCCATCGCTCGACGGGCGGCTTCCCGAAGGCTCGCCTGGCCACCGAGACGACGGCCCCCGCTGTGACGCCCACGCTTTCCGCGAACCGGTCTCTCCACAGGCTCATCGCTAGCGCGAGTGAGACTACGGTCAGGATCGTCGCCCCGATCACCGCCGCCGACACCACGGCTCCTCGGTCGTCGCCGTGGACGATGAGAATGATGAGCGCGATGACCGGCAGGGCGAGCTTCATGAGAATGTTCCAGATGCCGGTCACCAGTGCCTGCAGGGCGATCTCCGATCGGCGGAAGCCCCATGACCGGAACATCGCGTAGGTCACTCCGACGGCCACGGCTCCCCCTCCCGGCACGGTCATGGCCACCGAGGTCGAAGACTGGTTGACCACGGCCGCCTGAGGAAGAGACAAACCGGGCAGCCCCGCCATGGTCACAGGCCAGTAGGTGACGATATTCCACAGTGTCGCCGCGACCAGGAAGACGTACTCCCAGGCGGTCAGGGATCGGATCGAAGCCCACACCTGATCGAAGTCGGCCACGCGAGGCAGGATGACGCCGAACACCCCCGCCACGACGGCAACCACCAAGACGGCCTGCAAAACGCGGCTGAGACGCTTCACCGGGCCTCCTCGTGATCTCGAATCGATCGCTGTTCGTGGAAACCGCCTGACCAGGCGTCCTCCTTGCAATCTTCACGCAGGCGATTGCCACGGTCCAGCCATGCGCCCAGGCCATGTCCGCAACCCATGGGGCCCAAAGTCCTCGACACCTGTCACCGAGAACACGTACAATCCCCGAACACATGTTCGAGACCCCGATCGGAGAAGGCAGGGCCGCTCGTGGTACCTGGGTGGACGGGCTGAACCCCTCTCAGCTGGAGGCCGTCACCAGCGGGGCCGGGCCGACTCTGGTGGTCGCCGGGGCGGGCACGGGCAAGACGCTCACCCTGGCCTGTCGCGTGGCGTACCTCATCGAGCAGGGCATCCAGCCCGGCCGGATCCTGCTGCTCACCTTCACTCGGCGGGCGGCGCGGGAGATGCTCGAACGGGCCCGGCGGATGACCGGCGAGACCTCGATGGGGAAGGTCTGGGGCGGAACGTTCCACGCTATGGCCAACCGTCTCCTCAGGCTGAAGGGACGTTCCATCGGCGTGCGCCCCGATTTCACGGTGATGGATCAAGCCGACGCCGCAGACGTGATGGACCTGATCAGGGACGACCTCGGGTTGGGCGAGCGTGAGCGGCGATTCCCTCGGAAGGACACCATGACCGCCATTTACTCCAGGACTGTCAACACCGGCGTGGGACTCGGCGAGACGGTCAAGCGTTGGTTCCCCTGGTGCCAGGACGAGTTCGAAGAGATCCGGTCGATCTTCCAGCGCTACACGATCCGGAAGCGCGACCACAATGTGCTGGATTACGACGATCTCCTTCTGCACTGGTGCGCCCTGGCCCGCGCTCCCCGCCAGGGCAAGGCGGTGGCCGGCATGTTCGACCACATCCTGGTCGACGAGTACCAGGACACCAACGCGATCCAGGCCGAGATCCTCCGGCACATGGGCAAGGGGGTGGCCGGCCTCATGGCCGTCGGAGACGACGCACAAGCCATCTATTCCTTTCGGGCGGCGACCGTGCGGAACATCCTGCAGTTCCCCACGGACTTCCCGGGGGCCAGGGTGGTGAAGCTGGAGCAGAACTATCGGTCCACCCCTCCCATCCTGACCGTCTCGAACGCTGTCATCGCGCTCTCGCCGAAGCGCCACGAGAAGAATCTGTGGTCGGAGCGGGAGGGGCGGCGAAGGCCTGAGCTCCTCACCTGTCTGGACGAGGCCGAGCAGAGCGACGCGCTGTGCCGCCGGGTCCTCGACCACAGGGAGGAGGGCGTCCAGCTCAAGCGGCAGGCGGTGCTGTTCCGGGCGGCGCATCACAGTGACCTACTGGAAGTGGAGCTGACTCGCCGGAACATCCCGTTCGTCAAGTTCGGCGGCCTGAAGTTCCTCGAGTCGGCGCATGTGAAGGACGTGCTGGCCCTGCTGCGGATACTTGAGAACCCTCACGACGAAGTGAGCTGGTTTCGCGTCCTCCAGCTTCTGGAAGGGATCGGCCCCACGTCCGCAAGAAGCCTCATGGCGGAGTTGGGCGTTCGAAGGGAAAAGGGACCCGAGCCCTCCCCGTTACGACGGTTGCTCGACGATGCACCGGATTGTCCGCCGGCCGCCACGGAGGGACTGAGCGCTCTTCGTGCCGCTCTCGACGATTGTCTGGAGTCGGGATCGGGCCCCTCGAGAGACGTCGAACGCTTCAGCCTGTTCCTACAGCCCCATTTCCTCAGGCGCTATCGAAACCCTCGGGAACGGATGCGTGACCTGGAGCAGCTCGCCCTCTTGGCGAGTGCCTACCCGAACCGGGCCCGGTTCATCACGGAGCTCACGCTCGACCCACCCGCATCCACCTGCGACCTTGCGGGCCCGCCCCTGCTGGACGAGGACTACCTCATTCTGTCGACGATCCATTCTGCGAAAGGGCTGGAATGGGACGTGGTCCACATCATCCATGCGGCCGATGGCATGATCCCCTCCGACATGGCCACGGGAAGCCCTGAGGAGATCGAGGAAGAGCGCCGACTCCTGTACGTCGCCATGACCAGGGCCCGAGAGATGCTCCACGTGTACTTCCCTCTCCGCTACTATCGCCGGCCGCGTGGGCTGGAAGACGGGCATGGCTACACGCAGCTGACACGGTTCCTGCCACCCTCGATCCAGGATCTGTTCGACCGGAGGGCGGAGTATGTCGCGGACGATGAGGACGTCCCATCGTCCACAGCGTTGGGTTCGGCGAGCGGAGTGGATGAGTTCCTGTCCGCGCTGTGGAAATAGTGATTCGAATCAGCGATCGAGCTCGGCTGCCGCGGACCGGATGATCTCCGCGGCCTCCTCGACACGGTCCCGGTGCGTCCGGTGGGAGAGAATGCACGCCCGGATGATGAACTTCCCCTCGATCATGGTGCTCGACAGGAAGACTCGCTTTGACTGGTTGATCCGGTCGAGGAGCTGACGGTTGAAGCTTTCCGGATCGCCCCTCGAAGGCCTGTAGCGAAAGGCCACCACTGACAGGTCCGGCTTCCACGGCACCTCGAAGCCGGGCGTCTCCACGAGTGATTGGTACAGGAACTCCGTCAGGTCAAGCTTTTCGTCCAGCGCGGCCCTGAACGCGCCCACGCCGTGCAGCATGAGCGGTAGCCACACGCGGAGGCCCCGGAAGTCCCGGGAGAGCTCCGGCGAGTAGTCGGCGAAGTTCGGGATCTCCTCCTCGGGGGCGAGATCCTGGAGGTATTCCGCTCCCACGTGATGGGCGTCCCGAAGGAGTTTTCCCTCCCGGACCAGAAGGCTCCCCGTGCCATAGGGAAGGAACATGCCCTTGTGCGGATCGAGCGTGATCGATTGCGCGTCCGCGACGCCATCGAAGAGCCGCCGCCCCCGATCGGTCAGCTGAAAGAACCCTCCGTACGCGCCGTCCACATGGAGCCACAGGTGCTGTTCCGTGGCGATCTGCACGATGGCCCCGATGGGATCGACCTTCCCCGTGTTGGTCGTACCCGCGCTAGCCACCACGCAGAAGGGGAGGAGGCCCTTGGCCCGGTCCTCGCGAAGGATCTCGCCCAGCCGATCGACGTCCATGGCCAGGTCCGCGGTGGTCGGGACGACCCTGATGGCCCGGTGAGGGAAGCCCGCCAGGACTGCGGCCTTGGCCACCGAGGCGTGGGCCTGATCCGTGACGTACAGTGTGCCTTTCACAGAGTCCTCGCCGAGGAGCACGTGGCGGGCAGTCACCACCGCTGAGAAGTTCGCCATCGATCCTCCCGACGTCAGGATCCCTCTGGCCTCGTCGGGATAGGCGAACAGGTCCGCCAGCCACCTGATGATGTCCTGCTCGATCTGGGCGAACCTGGGGGCCGCGTGCCACACGTTCACGTACCGGTTCACGCCGCACGCGAGGAAGTCGGCCAGAGCCGCCGTGTACAGTCCTCCACCCGGTATGTAGGCGAGGTAGCCAGGGCCTGCCGTGTTGAATCCTTTCTGGGCGCCAGCCTCTACTGCTTTCAGCAGAGGACCGAATGCATGCCCGTCATCGGAAGGCAAGGGTCGCGTGCCATCGAGGTCGGCCAGCTCGAGGTCTGAGGCCGGCGCCGTGGGAAGTCCCTCGATGAATCGGCCGAGGAACTCGAGAGCTGCTTCTCCCATCGCCCGCATCTCCGCTGGGGACGGCTCGAGCGGATACGCCTGTTCCATGGGACGACAGTATGGGGGGTCGGAAATCCTTTTTCGTTCCAAGGATGCATACCTCAGCGACGGTAGCCTAGCGAACCGTCCCCCAACTGACGTATCGATTGTGCGCCCGTCGACCGGGTAGCCTCTGCGCCCCTGGTGGCGGGAAAAGGAGCAACCTTGTCCACGCGCCCCGAGCGCCCACGACGCAACGTGACCACGTTCTCGAGCCTGCGCACGCGGCTGATCTTCTTCGTACTCCTGGCATTCCTCCCCGTCCTGGCCCTCCTTCTGTCGTCCGGACGAGTGATCGATCAACGCCCCACGGCACTCACGCTGGTGGCGCTGATGTTCATCACCATCGGGGGAGCCTCCGCCGACCTCTTCATCGTGCGCAGGGTCAAGGCGCTCGTGGACGCCACCAGGCGGGTCGCCGAGGGGGACCTGGCGGCGCGGATCGGCCCTCCCTACGGGCGGGGGGAACTCGGGCATCTGGCCCGGGCCTTCGACGAGATGGCACTGGCGCTGCAGGAACGCCAAGGTGAGGCGGAGCGGGCCAGGGCGGAATTACAGGCCAGCTTGCTGGTGCTCCAAGCGAGCGACGAGGAGCGCAAGCGTCTGGTGGCCCATCTGACCCAGGCGCAAGAGCAAGAACGTGGACGGATCGCCTCCGACATCCACGACGACTCCATCCAGGCGATGACCGCTGTGGGCATCCGCCTGGAGACGCTGCGCCGGCGGCTGACCGAGCCCGAGCAGCTTCGGGTCCTCGAGGAGTTGGAGGAGACGGTGGTGCTCTCCATCGCCAGGTTGCGCCACCTCCTGTTCGAGCTCAGGCCTCCCGTCCTGGACCGGGAAGGCCTCGCCCCTGCGGTACGGGTCTACCTCGACGAGCTGAGCAAGGAGACCGGCCTCGCTTACGAGATCGACAACCGACTGATGGTCGAGCCCACCGAGGACACGCGCCGCATCCTCTACCGGATCACCCAGGAGGCGTTGACGAACGTCCGGAAGCACGCTCGAGCTCGCCAGGTGACCGTGGCGCTCGATGAAGAGGAGCATGGCTTTCGAGTCAGGGTTCGGGACGACGGCCAGGGATTCTCCATGGACAACCGGGAGGAGCAGGCGCCGGGGCATCTCGGGTTCACCGCGATGCGCGAGCGCGCCGAGCTCGCCGGTGGGTGGTGGCGCGTGGCCAGCGCTCCCCGCGAGGGGACGACCGTCGAATTCTGGCTCCCCTCCCGGGTGGCGCAGCGGCGCCTCGAGGAAGAGGGCGCCAGACGATGACCGGGATCCGGGTCCTGATCGCCGAAGACGAACCGGGAGTCCGGCGGGCTCTCTCCGAGCTCATCACCGACGAGGCGTCTCTCGAGCTCGTGGGGGCGGCCGGAAACGCCATGCAGGCTGTGGAGCTCGCCCAGGCCCACCGACCTGACGTCGCCCTGGTCGACGTGAAGATGCCGGGGGGCGGGGGGGCCAGAGCCGCCACGGGCATCCGGTCGAGCTCTCCCCAGACCCGAGTCCTCGCACTGTCGGCCTATGACGATCGCGACAGCGTTCTGGAAATGCTCCGGGCCGGGGCAGTCGGCTACCTCGTGAAGGGGAGCTCCCCCCGACAGATCCTCGACGCCATCCGGGCGACCGCGCGAGGGCAGGGAGCTCTCTCGGCCGAGGTCGCTGCCGGCGTGATCCAGGAGCTGGCGGGGCAGCTCAGAAAGGACGAGGAGCAGGCGCGGCACCACGGCGAGCAGGTCAAGTCGATCAGGCGGGTCCTCGGCGGCAAGGGCCTGGCCATGGTCTTCCAGCCTCTGGCCGATCTGCGAACTGGAGCCATCGTGGGGCTCGAGGCCCTGGCTCGATTCGACCTGGGGCGATGGCGCGCCCCCGAAGTGGCGTTTCGGGAAGCGGGCCAGGTGGGGCTCCTGGTGGACCTGGAGCTGGCGGCGATCCGATCGGCGCTCGGCCAGATCGACCGGATCCCCGCCGATGCCTTCCTCTCTCTCAATCTGTCCCCGGCCACCGCAATGTCCGAGCGGTTCCTGGACACGGTCTTGACCTCATCGGCCAGCCGCGTGGTCATCGAGATCACCGAGCACGCCCAGGTCGACGACTATGCCGCGCTGAACGAGGCGCTGGCTCTGCTCAGAGAGCACAAGGTCCGCCTGGCGATCGACGATGCGGGCGCGGGTTTCGCCAGCCTCCAGCACATCATTCGACTGGCCCCGGACTTCATCAAGCTCGATATCACGCTGACTCGCGGTATCGACGAGGCGCCTGTCCGGCGTGCGCTGGCGACGGCCCTGATCTCCTTCGCGTCCGAGATCGGCGCGGCGATCATCGCCGAGGGGATCGAGACCCGGGGCGAGTTCGACACCCTACGCGCCCTGGGCGTCCCGTTCGGACAGGGCTTCTACCTGGCTCCTCCAAGCCCGACGAACTCCCCCATTTCGGGTATTCCTTCCCTCCGGAGGTCTGACTATGGTCTTGCGGATTCCCCTGCTTGATGCGGTCTCGAATCCCTTGGTCGAGCCATGGCGTGTCCCCCCGCGAAAGAGAGGAAACAGGGCGTTGCCCATCCGAGTCCTGGTGGCCGAGGATGCACCGGTCGTGCGCACGGCGCTGGCCGCGCTGATCTCGGCTGATCCGGCTCTCGAGCTCGTCGGCATGGCCGAGGACGCCGTCGAAGCCATTGAGCTCGCCCGGGCAACCCGGCCAGACGTTGCCATCGTCGACGTGAAGATGCCGGGCGGAGGGGGCTCCCGGGCCACCCGGGAGATCCTGTGGCACTCGCCCCAGACCCGCGTGGTCGCGCTGTCCGCGCGAGCCGAACGCGACTGCGTGCTCGAGATGCGGTCGGCAGGAGCCGCCCGCTACATGCTCAAGGGGGTCCCCGCGGACCAGATCCTCCGGACGATCCGGGACTGCGCCCTCGAAGCGCGCCCGCGGCGGGTCGGTGGCGGCCCGGCCCTGGCCACCGCTGGAAGGATCCAGTCGCCCTGGGTCTCCGCCTGATCGAAGCAGTCCGGGGTCCCTGAAGAACCGCCCGATCAGGCGGGGAACCTGAGCGGTCCATCCGGCCTGAAGCCATCGGGGCACCATTCTGGGTCTTCCCGACTCGCGCCCCATCGGGTACGCTATCGCTCCACCAGTGCGGCCCCACGCTGGGGACCACCCCGGCCATCCGGTCGGGCAGGCCCGCTCCGCGGAGGTCGGACGGTCGTCCGGCAAGGGAGGACACCGGGCAGTCCTCCCTGCCGGACTCTTTCTTGCTCCCGCTATCCTTCTCCCGGTACCCGCTGGACCCTTCTTTTCTCCTCCCGCCATCATGGACAATAGGGACCCAGGTCGAAGGAGCCGAACGGTGAACGTGATGGACACATTCCTCGATTCCGTCGGGAACACACCGCTCGTCCATCTTCACAGCGTCACCCGGGGCATCCGAGCCACCGTTCTGGCCAAGTTGGAGATGCTCAACCCGGGGGGGAGCGTCAAGGATCGCATCGGCCTGCGGATGATCGAGGCAGCCGAGCGCGCGGGCCGCCTCCGGCCGGGCGGGACCATCATCGAACCCACGTCCGGGAACACCGGGCACGGCCTGGCCATAGCCGCCGCCATACGGGGCTACAAGTGCATCTTCGTGATGCCGGACAAGATGAGCCAGGAGAAGGTGGCCCTGCTTCGCGCGTACGGGGCTGAGGTGGTGATCACACCCACGGCCGTGGCCCCCGAGTCTCCCGAGTCCTACTACCGGGTGGCAGATCGGCTGACCGAGGAGATCCCTGGAGCCTTCCAGCCCAACCAGTACTTCAATCAGGAGAACCCGGCGGCTCACTACGAGACGACCGGCCCCGAGCTCTGGGAGCAGACGGAGGGGAAGATCGACGTGCTGGTGGCCGGCGTGGGGACCGGGGGCACCATCACCGGGGTCGCACGCTACCTCAAGGAACAGAAACCCACTCTCACAGTGGTCGGGGCCGATCCCGAGGGATCGCTGTTCTCGGCGGCGCCTGGCGAGGAAGCCAGGCCGTATCTGACCGAGGGCATCGGGGAGGACTTCTGGCCCGACACCTTCGATCCGACACTCGTCGACCGGTGGGTCCGGGTCTCGGACCGCGACTCGCTTCTCACGGCCCGGGCCATCACGCGGCAGGAGGGCATCCTGGTGGGGGGCTCATCGGGCACGGCCATGTTCGCCGCGCTCACGGTGGCACGGGAGCTCTCGGAGGACACCCTGGTCGTAGTCATCTTCCCCGACACTGGCCGCAACTATCTCTCGAAGGTGTACTCGGAGTCGTGGATGCTCCAGTACGGTTTCCTGGAGCGGGAAGAAGCGGTCCGCGTTGAAGAGGTCCTCTCGGCAAAGCACGGGGAGATCCCGCCGTTGGTG
>WNGF01003481.1_pt1 | contig 24363 bp, 22 predicted proteins | sample 5400641 | NCBI WGS metagenome assembly WNGF01 (sample SAMN13153371, study PRJNA577476) | soil metagenome | isolation source: 80 cm soil or saprolite under grassland replicate 2 | place: USA:California | collected 2016-06-15 | reverse complement strand
GGTTGCGCAGGTGCTGCTCCCGATGGGTGTGAACCTCGCCGTCGGGCTTGGCGACGACCGGGAACGTGCCCAGGCCTCGCACGAGGCGGGAGCGCGCCTCTACGACTCGATCACGCGGGGTAGCGAAGGTCAGGCGGGCGCTGAGTGACATGCTGCTCGCGGCACGGCCATCGCAGGTACCCGAGCGGGGGTGCGCCATGCAGCGAGCAGTCTCGGATGTGACTCTCGGCGACGTCCGCCAGACCGCGATCCCGAAGAACGACAGCGCCGCCTCGAACTAGTGTCGGGCGGTCATCTCAACGCTCCCCCCCAGTGCCGAGCGTCAACCCAGACCGCCTGACCTGCTGCGTTCGGGTTCCTACAGTGTTCCGTCCGCCTCCGCGTGGAGAAACGGGGAGAGATCGTGGAGTCAGTTGCCGAGCCCCTTCCTTCTCAGCGCGACGCGTGTCGTCCTCATGGAGAGAGTTTCCGGCGAGCGTTATCTCCACGCGAACGTCGCGCGGCTCGCACAGCAGTGCGCGCTCAGGAAGCGGGGTGCGAGCCGGGTGGACCTGTGAGCACCGTGGGGACGTACTCGAGCAGCTGGAGTCTGCCGTCGAACTTTCGGCTGGCAACCATCTCGAGAGTGACATCGGGATACCCGTCGTAGATACGGTCGCGGCCGGTGCTCCCGGTGATCACGGGGAAGACGACCACGCGGAAACGGTCCACCAGGCCTGCCTCGAGGAGCGACCGGCACAGGATCAGGCTGCCGAGGGTGCGCATCGGGCTGGTGCCGTCCCGCTTCATCTCCGCCACCGCCTCGACCGCATCTCCGGTCATGAGCCGCGTATTCGGCCACGTCAACGGCGGCTGCAACGTCGAGGAGAACACGACCCTGTCCGCTCCGGCGAGCTCGGTGATGGCGGCACCCTCGTCGGTCATCGGCTCGTCGGACGCCTCGAACTCGGCGGCGAATCCGGACATCAGACGGTACGTGTTCGCGCCCATCAGGATCGTGTAGTCGCGTTCCGGTTGCTCGCCGAGCCAGGCGAGGTACTCCGGTCCTTCGACTCCCCACCATCCGGGCCAGCCCTCCGCGGCGCCGTAGCCGTCCAGCGAGGTGATGAAGTCCACGAGCAGTTCTTGCATGGAGTTCCTCCTTCGTGCGTCAACGGATCGTCGAGGAAGGTCGGGTTTCACGCCGTCGGTCCACGAGTGACCGCGCCCGAGGGCTCACGCCACACGCGTGAACGTCACATGCGTCACTCCGCTGGGCGAGGAGGTGGTCTCGAGCTGATGGTCTTTCTCGAGGCCCTCCAACCCCTCCCACAGGCGCGCGCCTCGGCCGAGCAGGATCGGCACCACCACGATGTGCATGTGGTCGACAAGCCCCGCAGCGAGGAAGGCGCGGATCACGGTGGCGCCTCCACCGAGGCGCACGTCCAGCCCGTCCGCAGCTTCCCGAGCGGTCTCGATCGCCTCTCCGGGGGACACGTCGAGGAAGTGGAATGTCGTGCCGCCCTCCATGTCGATCGACGAGCGCGGGTGATGGGTGAGGACGAAGACCGGTGTGTGGAACGGCGGGTCGGAGCCCCACCACCCCTTCCATTCCGGGTCCTCGTGCCATCCCGGGTAGCCGAACTTCCCGGCACCCATGATCTCGGCGCCGATCCCCGGCTCGTGCAGCCGCGCGAAGGCGTCGTCGAGGCCGCGGGTGCCGCCGGGCTCGCCGACCATCTCGCGCCAATACCGGGTCGCGAACATCCATTCGTGCAGTCTTTCGCCGGCGTGGCCGAACGGTGCGTCGTGGCTCTGAGGTTCGCCGGTCCCGAAACCGTCGAGCGAGATGGAGAAGTTGTGGACGCGGACGAGTGACACGCCTGACCTCCTCAGGAATCCGGGTTCAACTTGGCTGATCTTGCCTTGGGATGTCGACTCTCACTGATTGCGGCCTCTGTGTCACATGGTGGCGGTCGCATGCTGCGGGCGGACAGTCCGGCTGAGCTGGTTGACGAGGCGGCCCGGGACCGGCTTAGCCCATATGACCCCACTGTCGAGCAGCAACCCAGATCACCCGACCTGCGGCGTTCGGGTTCTTACAGTGTTCCCTTCGCCTCCGCTACGGATCGCGCGCTAACCAGCGCGTTTGCGACGAAGATGGCAGCCAGCCCGTCCGGCCGGAACGCCTCCGCTACGGATCGCGCGCTAACCAGCGCGTTTGCGACGAAGATGGCAGCCAGCCCGTCCGGCCGGAACCGCGGCCGCGGGCCCGGATAACCAGTTAGCCACACCAGTCTTCGCGGAACTGGACAAGTCTTCCTTCCTCCTGCTTTTCGGCGTCGTCCTCGCCCAGCAGTGGCAGCGGCTGACCGGTGGCCATCCTGGCACCGAGCCGTGACCCACCCGCCCGAGCCGCACTCCGTCGGGCTCCGCGAGTCCGGCCTTCCTGATGTTCTCCGACGGAGAACCTCGGACCGAGTGCCAGCACGGGTGCCGCCGAGACGATCGAACCGGGGCTCGGGGGCGGGCCCATCATGGAGCCCTCCAGAGCTCCCCGCCGGTCGAAGGGCGCCTGGCGCTGAAGAAGGCGGTTCCCCGAAGATCCGCGAAGAACTTGGGAAACGAACCCCTGGTGCCGGGGTAGATATCCGCAACGAGGACGGTTCCTGCTTTGGTCCCGTCGCTCCTCCACGGCTCGATCCCGTGCGCGCCGTCGTACGCTCGGAAGTAGAAGATCCGTCCAATCACGAGATGCCAGGCGGGCCTGGACGAGCCCTTGCCCGGCCGGATGTCCTTGACGAGGACGGTCCCCGCCTTCGTGCCATCGCTCTTCCACAACTCGTTTCCGTGCTTGGCATCGTCGGCATCGAAGAACACGGTGCCCCCGACATCGCGAAGGAACGAAGGGTTCGAGCCGCCCGGCCCCGGCACGATGTCCTTCACCATGACGGTGCCCGCCTCGGTCCCATCGCTTTTCCACAGCTCGCCACCGTGCGTGCCGTCATCGGCACCGAAGTACAGCGCTCCGGAGTCGACGAGCCCGGGAGAGGAAGATCCGGGCCCGGGATTGATGTCCTTTACCAGGACGGTTCCCGCCGCGGTCCCATCGCTTCGCCACAGCTCGTCCCCGTGCGTACCGTCATCGGCATCGAGGAACAAGGTCCCTCCCACATCCTTGAGGAACCCTGTGCCCGAGCCGGCCGCTCCTGGGTTGATGTCCTTCACCAGGACGGTTCCCGCCGCGGTTCCGTCGCTTCGCCAGAGCTCGTCCCCGTGCGTGCCGTCGTCGGCAGGAAAGTACAAGGTGTTCCCAAGGGCGACGGGATGCGCGATGCCCGAGTCTCCCGCTCCGGGATCGATGTCCTTCACCATCACGGTGCCGGCCGCGGTCCCATCGCTTCTCCAAAGCTCCTGCCCATGCGTGCCGTCGTCAGCGACGAAGTACAAGATCCTCCCGAGCGTAGCCAGCGGTCCGATGCCCGAGCCAGCCGTTCCCGGGTTGATGTCTTTGACCATGACTGTGCCCGCCTCGGTCCCATCGCTTCTCCACAGCTCGTTGCCGTGTGTGGCGTCATCTGCACCGAAGTAGGCGGTTCCCCCGAGGTTGGCGATGACCCCGATGCCCGAGCCCGCCGTTCCCGGGTTGATCTCCTTCACCAAGACGGTTCCCGCGTCGGTCCCATCGCTCTTCCAGAGCTCCTGCCCGTGCCTGCCGTCGTTGGCGGAGAAGTACATGGTGCCGTCGACCGTGGCGATCGGCCCGATGTCCGAGCCCGCCGTTCCGGGGTTGATGTCCTTTACCGTTCCCGCCGGGAGCTGGCGCTCGGCGCCGCTGAAGGCGCGGATCGCGGCTCCGATGGCGGCGGTCGCGAGGATGAGTGCTATGGCAGCGGATGCGATCCTCCGGCGGCGCTGCTTGTGGTCCCGGCGACGGAGCAACCGCTCGAAAGCGCCGGGCGGCAGATCGACGGTGCTGGACTCGCGCTCGAGGATCTCGGCGAGCTCATTCATCGATGCTCTCCATGGTCTTCTTGAGCGCCGCCCGGCCCTGGAACGCCAGGGCTCGGACGGTCGCCGCGCGAATGCCGAGCGCGCGCGCCGTCTGTTGAGTGCTGAAGCCCAGCATCTCCGTAAGCACGAGCGCGGCCCGCTGCCGCGGTGAGAGCTGCGCGAGGGCCTTTCGGACGACGTGGCGGTCGTCAGCGATGGCGAACTCGTCGACCGCGGGCCCAGCACCCAGCGCTCGCTTGGCGGCCATCATCGCTCGCTGGTATCGACGCCGGAAGACGTTCATCGCCGTCCGGTACAGGTACGCGGTTGGATCGTCCAAGTCCTGGGTGCGATCCCAGTGCTCCCATAGCTTCAGGAACGCGTCCTGCATGATCTCCTCGGCCTCGGCCCGGTTCCCGGTCACGAGCCACAGCCGTCGAAACAGCGTTCGAGACTCCGCCTCGTAGAACGACTCGAACGAGCGCTTGTCCGCCACCTCAGGGGGGCGCGCTGAAACAAGACTCGAGGGCTCGTCCACCTCGGGAGATGGATACGCGGCGGCCGCGTTTCGTTTAGGAGGGTGAGGGAACTTTGGGCTGCCCGAGCCCAACATCGACGCCGAAGCCTCCTACGGCCTTGAGCAGAGTCCCAGCCTACGCCCCTGCCGAGATCCGGAATCCCGAACAGGCAACTGAACGTGCCACCGTTTGGAAGTAGCCGGATTGCCTCTTCTGACCACCGGGATACTTCTTGCACGCCGCTCAAGGGCTCACCGGTTCGGCCACAGCGTTGGTCTTCGGGGCAGGACCTAAACGTTTCGTGGTTCCCACGTATCCATCTGAAGACCTATTGGTCCTTGGGGTGCCTTGAGGAGGGGATTCAAGTAGACGTAGCCGCCCGCGCGGAGGAAGCGAGCGGCGAGGCGCTTTGTGGAGTGCGGCGGGCAAACGACGGAAGCCTTGCTTGCGGTGCATCGAGAGATGTGTCGTCCGATCAGAGAGGTGGGCATATGACTGCTGATCGCGGTCACCCTAGGCCGCGATCGCCCCCCGGTGGATCGGGAATCCTGTTGCCCGCGGGCAGAATGTTAATGCGCCCCGGGCGGGCTCTCCGATGGAACCCAAGTGGTACATGCGCCGCACCCTCGGAGGCCGGCCCCTATTCGCAGGAGCGGAGGAGACCGATGAGAAGGCTGTCAGCATCCAGGGCCTCAACGGCTGTCGCCGTGGTGGCCGCGATCGTCGCGGTGCTCGCAGTGATGTTTCCGGGGCTCGGCTTCGGCCAGACCACCTCGAGCCACGGCGGGTCGCCGAGCGACGTTTACACCCAAACCGACCCTAACACCTGTCTGGCCGCGGGCCGCAACGGCCAAACCGCCATGGAACAATTCTTCGACCTCGCAGCGGAGTCGCACGTCGTCGTCTACTTCACGTCCGAGTGGGCAAGGTTGAACATACGCCAGGAGGGTCACATCAGTATGGGGTTGGATGGACGACCCGAAACTGAGGTGCCGTTCGAGGGGTGGCGGTTTTCTGGCACCGTAAGTACCCGCACGAGTGGGACGGTGATGTGGACGTTTGACAACGTCGCCCCCGGACACCACAGAGTGAATGTGTTCGGACGTGTTTCCTCAGCGGGAGATACGAATACCTCCGCAGACCTGAACGCGTGTGCGCTGACGGTGTTCGTGACTCCGGTTGCGTAGTGCGCCGATAATATGACCGGTGTCTTCTGGAGTGGTACGCGGCAACCTCCAAGGCCCGAATGAAGACCGGCGGGATTGCTGGGTCGTCAGAAGAAAAGGAGAAGAAGGGGTTGGGATCGTCCACCCAGCCTGGAGCTTCGACGGAGCCAACTACCCGGAACGAATCCACATCGAAGAGGAGGATCCGACCCCCGCTCGGCGCAGCCCAAGAGTCGCGTGGCTCGCGTGAGCGAATCGCATAAGACACCGCACACCGGCTCTCCGAGGCGTCGCAACGAAGAGCATTGATGAAACTACCGGATCTGTCGTTGCGCAGCCGGACTGCGTCCGTGACCGTCAGCCGAGCGGGGTCAAACCGGAGAAGCTGGTCGTGCTGACCGATCCAGACCTCATTTCTCCTCGGCAAGAACTCCACCGCGGTGGGCTCACCCCACCCAGAGCCGTACGGGCGGTGACGGCGTCATCGACCACATCGACGACGAGCAGCTTCTCTCCGTATCGCGTGTGCGACAGGAGGACCGTCCTGCCGTCCCCGAGGGGGGTCAGCCGGTAGTCGTCACCGTCACCCAAATGGGGGGGGAACGACATCGAGGCGGTGCACCGCGACGTCTCCTCCACCCGGCCGGAGGACGAGCGGGAAGTCGCACCGACGAGGACGACCGTCCAGAGGGACCAGCGATGGCGGGACCTCCCACGCAGACGAGTCGCCCTCGAGTTCCAAGCGATCATCTGAGTGATCCTCGCGACAGCGATGTCGGTAAGGGGGTCCGCGAAACCTCGGATGATCACCCGAGGCAGTTTGCCTTGACCAACAAAGGCATCCGCTTCTGGAGCCTCTGGCCCGTCGATCGGCTGACGGATAAGGGCGAAACGACCTTCCGGCCAAGGAACGAGGGAGAAGAATCCAGTCGGTCCGACTGCATGGTCCTCCACACGATTCGACGCGATCCCGACGATTCGAAGCGGGGGACCCAACCATGATGCCGCGAGAACCGTCCCAAACCCATGTGGTCATGGCCTACGGTGCTCTCGTCGTGTCTCACGACCAGTCCAGACACGCCCAGAGTTCTCCTCCTCGAGAGATCGCACGGTCCTGAGCCGATTCCCGCAGGCTCCTCTCTCCAGGTTCCGGCGGATCACGATGCTCTCTTCCGGCGTGGGCTCAGACCAGGATAGGCGGATGGCCCCCCGCCGTTGGCACCTGGCGAGGGGACTTGACCGCTTGAGTGACCGCTCAGAAGACCGCTCGACGGACCGCCGGCAAGTGCCCCTGTCATCTCGGGGCCGATGGACGTGAGTTCCTACGCGGCCGTTTGATTCTGGAGGGCCTGAAGGAGCGGAAGGCGGTTCACACATCGTCCAGCTAGGTCTACTTCCAGGGCTTAGTCGAGCTCGGTGCGCAAAGAGGGCCCGAAGACCTCGGAGAACTCCGCCCCAGCGACCCTCTGGTCATTCACGTATTGAGGCGAGCGAACAGCCATTCACACAACACGCCAGCGAGTTGTACCGGCTAACCCTCCTTCCGGATGCGGTACGCCGCGGCGTCCTTGCCATCCTCAATGAGGGCATCGAGAGCCGTCTGCGCCTCGGACTTGCTGGCAAAGGACCGAATGGTCACCCATTGAGTCCGATCTTCGTGACGTCGCTGAACAACGAATCCGCGGCGTCGGCGCGCGGCCTTTGCGGCCTGCTCACTCCACAGCCCGGCCCCGAACAGCTCTTCTGATGGCGTACCCATTAAGCAAGCTCCTAGCCGCGGCCCGTCAACACCATCGACGATTCAACACCATGATCAGCGTGGACTCAACACTAGAAGGCGACATGAGTGGTGGGTATTGCCTTGCACCCTTACAGCTGCTCCCAATGAGAGGCGGGCGGATTGAACGATGCAGTTCGGGAGTGCGGGTTTCAGCGATCCTCAACGTCATGAAGGTGCCAATTGAAAGGGAGACTCCGGACCTCAGCAGGGTCACCCGTCCCGATGATGTTGCGGAACTGCATGGCCCGCTCGAAAGCCTCATGCGGGCTCACTGCATCCACGAACAGCGTGAACGACACGGCGTAGCTACGGCCTTCCTTCATCCCTGGCCCAACGTCAATGATGCCCAGCCCTTCGTACAGCTCTTCCTCGTTTGTTCTCACCCTGCCCCCCGGTGTCATGGCCCTGGACTCATTGCTTGGGTATCTCGTTCCCTCTGACAACCGATCCCACACCTCTTCTCTTCCACAAACTGGAAATGGCTGGAGTGGATGGCAGACCGTGGGCACGGCCTGCTTGCTCTCGGCGGAGCCGGCGGCCTAGGGTAGCGGCGAGGCCGCTCGTGGGAGTGGGTAACGCCCGCCGCCGGGAGAATGGGGCGGCGCAACTGGACCGGTCCGCCCGCCACGCGCTGTTGCTCGTCCCGATGGCGTCCATCGATGGGGGTCGCGCATGGAAATGGCTCCAGGTATTCACCGCATCGGGGACAAGAGCATCATCAATGCCTACCTCGTCGAAGAGGCAGGGCAGGTCACCGTCGTCGACGCCGGGGTCTCCGGGCTCTACGGCGCCCTCCCACGCGAGCTCGCATCGATGGGTCGAACAATCGCGGACGTTCGCGCGCTTGTCCTCACGCACGGGCACAGCGACCACATTGGCTTTGCCGAGCGCCTCCGCGTCGATCGGCAGGTCCCCGTCTCGATCCACGAGGCGGACGCAGCCCTGGCTCGTGGCGAGGTACCGAACCCCGCGAAGGGCTATGGCCCGACGAAGATCGCTCCGCTCATGGGGTTCCTCTGGTTCACCCTCCTGCGCGGTGGGCTCCGCACACGGCACCTTGGCGAGGTCTCCACCTTCGGTGACGGTGCGACCCTGGACGTGCCCGGGAGCCCACGCGTGATCCTCACCCCCGGCCATACGCCGGGTAGCGCAGTCCTCCACCTCCCGACGCGTAACGTTCTCCTGATTGGCGACGCGTTCGCGACCTACGCCGTGACGACGGGTGCGCGGGGCCCGCGGATCGCTCCGTTCACGGCCGACGCAGTCCGAGCGCTCGAGTCCTTGGCACGGATCGAGGATGTGCCCGCCGACCTGGTGCTCCCCGGACACGGTGAAGCCTGGACCGGAGGTGTCCGCGAAGCCGCACGGCTGGTCCGCCAGGCCGCTGTGGCGAGCAGCTGAGCGGCACCGATCCTCGTCGCCCTGGCTGGCGCTTCCGCCAACGCATTTCCGCGTTGTCGAGTCGCGTCTACGACCCCGCTGCTTCCGGGCGGCGCCCTTCGGCGAGTCGCTGGACGAGAACGCGCATGACGGCGAGTGCGACACCAGATCGCTCGCGAAGCATGCTTTCGAACTCGTGACGGCCGAGCCGGATCGTCCGGACGGGACCATCGGCGATGAGCGACGCAATCCTCGGAGCCTGCGCGATGAGCGACATCTCCCCGACGACCTCCCCCGAGCTACGCCTCGCAATCTCGCGCTCGGATCCCTCTCCGCCCTGAACCACACGAATCGTGCCCTCGATGACGATATGGAGCTCCTCGCCGACTTCACCCTCGGCAGCGATGACCTCGCCATCGGCGTAGCCGCGCTCCTCGACCAGTTGCGCGACACGCTCGAGGTCCGCTGGCGACAGATCGGCGAACAGGGGCACCTTGCGGAGGAACAGGACGCGATCGACTACCGAGAGTGCCGTGACGGAACCCGGCATGGAACCTCCTTCTCGCCTGGCACGGATGACATCCGCACACTGCCTGATGAACGGATCCTCGTCCGCCAGCGCGATGGACAACCACTCGCGGCTCGCGCTCGGCGGCGGACCCACCGGTTCCCAAAGTGCTAGGAGCGGACGGAGGAGCGCCGGATCGCTTGCCGTCTCGAGCGTCTCGAGCGCGGTGGCTAGCTGCGCCGAGCCGCCATCGAGGTTCTCGATCGCGGTCTCCATCGCTTCTCGCCTGGTTCCCAGCATGGTGGCGGCCCACAGCCCAGACCGGGCGATGCGACGCCCGCGGTCCAGGATCGCGTCGCGGACGAGTCCCGATGCGTCGTCCTCCGCCAGGATCATCATCGCGCGCGCGCGATCGCGGGTGGCTCGCCCGGCCGCTGACCGGACGAAGTCTCGCACCCGATCACCCTTGCCGTTCACCTCGGTCCTGCGAACAGCCTCGACCGCGGCCTCCGCCGTGCGCGAGTCCTCGAGCGCCTTCAAGATATGTTCCAGGCGATCCGCTCCTGCGGAGCCGAGTGCCCGTCCCGCGGCGATCCGAACGCCTGGGTCGGGGTCCGCGAGACCAGCGAGCGCCGGTGCCAGCGTGCGGTCGGGCGCCGCCTCGGCAAGCCGCTCAAGCGCTGCCGCACGGACTTCGGGGGCGGGGTCTGACAAGAGCTCGAGGGCCAGCCGATCTGCCCAAGTAGCTGGGGCGAGGGAAAGTTGTTCGATGGTGGCGCGCCGAACGCTCTCGTCCGGATGCGCGAGCAGCTCCCGAAGCCGGGACGCCGGACGGTCGTCGTCGATGAAGCCCAGTGCCCGTGCTGCGGCTGCCGCGGCGACTGTGGAGTCGAAGTCCTCGATCATCGAGACAACGGCATCGCGCCCGGCCGGCGTGGAGTCGTCGAGGGCCCGGATGGCGGCCAGCCGAACGATCGGGTCATCGTCGTGGACACCGTCCACGACCGTCGGTGGCCGGCGCTCAGTCGGCAGGTCGGCAAGGATCTGGAACGCGACCCGCCGTTCGCGAACGTCCGAGGACCGCATCGATTCGGAAAGGACGCGTGCCGAATCCGCATCCATCATCAGCGCGATGGGCGCCTGCCGTGTCAAGGGGCGCTCGAATACCTGTGGTCGCCCGGCGCGGAGGGCTTCCGCGAGCGCGCCTGCATAGGAACGGCGCATACCGATCGTCGCGAGGACCGTCAAGGCGGCGGCGGCGAGCCCGATCGCTGCGAACTGGCGAAGGGTCAGTGCATTCTGCCCGATGATTGCGACGAGGCCGGCGATGACCGTTCCGACCTGCGTCGGGCCACCGTTCAGGAATGCGCGCGTCTGGTCCCGTCTCGACTCGGGAACGACGTTCGTCAGCGTCTCCCAGCCCGGCGATGCCACCCCCTGAAGCCACGTGCCGAGCGCGAAGCGGAGCGCCACGAGCGTCACGAAGCCCGACGCGAGGAGCAGAACGCCGAAGGCGGCCGTGTACAGGACGGGTAGGACGATCACCATCGCGGCCACACCGAGCCACGCAAAGAGGCGGTTCGTTACGAGCATCGAGACGAGGAACGCCGCCAGGGTGACGCCGGCCCAGAACAACCCAAAGAAGCCGGCGAGTTCGTCTGCCTTCGGGAATCGTTCGCTCGCGGCTCGCGCGTAGGGCAGGTACAGCAAGTAGAACAGGATCGAGAAGAAGACGGCCGCAACCGTCATCCACACGAGCAGCCGCGATCTGCGGACGAAGACAAACGCTCCGAACATGTCGCGCAGCGCCGACGGACGCCTCCGCGCGACGCGCCGCACCGGCGACGCCATCCTGGGCCCCAGAACGAGGCGCGAGAGGAGGAAGGCCGCCCCCAAACCGCCCGCCCACACCAGGAGCAGGTTCTCGGCGCCGATCATCCGGGCCAAGGGCCTCGTCAGGACGCCCCCGATGACCGAACCGAGGATGCCGCCCGCCGCGAAGATCGGGAACAATCGCTTCGCCTGCCGAGTGTCGACGACCGCGCCCGCGACCCCCCACAGCGATATCCCCAGCAGGAGCGTCCCGAGCACCGCGGTGACCCAAAGCACGAAGTAGATCCACCGGACGTTCGTGAGGATCAACGCACGTTCGGCAAGGAGAACTGCGCCGAGAGCGAGGGGCGTAGAAAGGTACGCCCGACGAGGGCCGAGCCTGCCCAGCGTTCCGGTGAGGGCGAGCATGACGACGAACGAGGCACCCCCCTGGAGCAGGTACATGATCGGGAGCGCCTGTACCCCGACCCGATCGAAGAACAGAGCGTTGATCCCGCTCTCACCGACCGCGAACGACATCATCGCCACGAACGCCAGGGCGACCACGAGTCCGGCAACACGACCCTCACCTTTCTGGATGCGTAGTAGGCGCGAAGCGAGTCCCATATGACCTAGCACCTCGTCAGGGGCAGAAGGCGTTACTCGGCATGATCCGGCACGGCTTCGAAAAGCTTCACGGGTCGGGCGATGCCCTTCAGCTCGAACTCCCCCACCTCGATCACCTGGAAACCCTTCGGCGAGACGCTGCGGACGAGGTCATCTCCGACGAATACTTGCCCGGCCCCGGCTTGCGACGCGATCCGGGCAGCGATGTTCACCGTGCGACCGAAGTAATCGCCCTCGTCGTAGATCATCGGTCCCGCGTTCACGCCGATGTGGGCCGGTGGGAGACCATGCGGGCGGACGTCCTCGACGATCTCGAGGGACGCTCGGACTGCATCGCCCGGATCGCGGAAGTGGAAGAGCACCCCATCGCCGAGCATCTTCACGACCTCGCCGCGGTGCCGCGCCGCGATCTCGCTCACGAGCTGCGCGAGCGTCAGCGAGACTTGGGCTGCCACCTCGTCACCGGCCTCCTCGGTCAGCCTCGTGTAGCCGGAGAGGTCGGCGAACACGACCGCCTCGACACCCGGAGCTGGCCTCTGACGTATGCCCGCCTCTTCGAGCGCCGTCTCAATGTGATCGAACTGGTGCTCGGCAAAGAAGGTCTCGGCGTGACGTCGAAACAACCAGCCCAGCATCTGCTCGCCCGAGTGGCCCATCCGGACTCCGACCTCGCGGAGGGCGGCTTCGAACGCCTCGTTGTCGCGGAGGCCGCGGCGTCGGAACGGCTGTTCGATCGTGTTGTGGAAGTAATGGGTCTGGAACTGAGCTACGCGCCGCGCGCTGTCCCCCCAAATGCGCACTGCACGCAGCACGTCGCCCTCGCCAACGCCAGCTCCAAAGAGGACGGGAATGGCCTTGATCATTGGGTGATCTTCCTCTCGCACCTGCTCGTCGGAATGCGGGCGCGGCAGACCGATGGCCACATAGAACCTCTGCAAGGTCTCGAAGGGGATCCCCATTTCTTCGCTGAGCTGCGCGAACGTCTGATCCAGGCGAGGGAAGCGGCGCACTGCGCTCTCAACGTAGCCGAGGGACAGATGTCCGGACGCCAACGCCTCGGCGAGCCCGTCCGCGTCTATTCCCTTTGCTTCCAATTCCAGGACGACCCGCGCTCGCATGACGTCGCGACGGGGAAACGTCCCACGTTCAGGCTCAAGGATGCCGAGGTCCGCCAGCTCTCGAACGCGTTCGACGCTCGTGCCCGCCCGCTCGGCGAGTTCGTCCTCGCTTAGCCGGTCGCGCTCCATGCCCGACGGAGGGTCAAGCGATGTACGAGATCGGATCGGCCACGAACGCATCGTGGCAGGCCTGAGAACAGAAGTAGTACATCTTCCTCTCGTACTCGGCCGTCGACGCCGCGTCGTCTGTATCGACGCGCATCCCGCAGACGGGATCTGTGGCCATCGCCATGGCATCCTCCTTTCGCCGAGCCCCCATCCTCGTAAGCGTGCAGCCTTCGGTTGGCCGAGCCTACGCTCCATGGTTAATACCCGGAGAACAGCACCTTCACGTCGGGCCGATCCAGGAAACTCGATCTGAGTTCTTCCTCTTCCACGCTCGCAGCTATCTGGTCGACGAGGCGCCGGGCTTCGGCCCGGAGCTCTCTCGCCGCCTCCACGTTCCCCTGGACGTCAAGGATCTCGCTCAGCTCCCGAACGATCTCCCACAGAACTCGCCGGTGCCCGCGCGTCTCCGCCTCCGACCGGGCCTCGCCGAGCACGCGTTGGGCCTCGTCGCCCATCCCTGCCGAGGCGAGTGACATTCCCTTGAGCAAGAGGGCGTCCGTTGCCAGGTGCCGGACCTCGAGCCGGCGCAACTGGTCGAGGATCGTGTCGGCGATCTCAACGGCGCGAGCGTGCTCACCTCTCGCCAGGGCGATGCGGCCGCGGACGAGCGCGACGTGGATGGTGGCCGCGGACCGAAGGGGATCCGGGAGTAGCTCGACCTGGCTCCCCCCGACGGCGGCTTCGGCCTGGTCGAGCTCGCCGCCAAGAAGGTGGAGCTCCGACTTCGCGCCCATCACCCATGGGACTGCGATCTGCATCCTCTCCCTCGCCACGTCGAGGGCGACCCGCACGAGCTCGTGGGCCCCCTCGAGATCGCCGAGGTACGCGTGGACGTACGCGAGCTCGGCGCGGGTGGTCGCCTGCGGAGGGATGAACCCGGCGGGCTCGGCGATCGCGATGCATTCCCGCATCATCGCCATGGCCCTCCCGAGCTCGCCGCGATCCACGCAGATGCCGTAGATGTTCATCAGGCTGTACGCCTGGCCCCACAGGTTGCCGATGTCCTGGGCGATCGCGTGGGCCTCCTCGGCGAGGGCGAGCGCGTGCTGGTCGTTTCCGGCGAGGCGGGCGACCGCCGCCGAGCTCGCGAGGTTTTCGCTCAACATCGGGAGGTTGCGGAGCTCGCGCCAGAGCCCCCGCGCCTCCTCCAGGCTTGCGCGTGAAGCACCCAAGCCACCGATCGCGACGTAGGGACGCCACAGATCGTTCAGCGTGAACGCCATCTGCTCGCGCGCGTTCAGCTCACGCGCGATGGCGAGCGATCGCTCCCCGGCGTCTACGGCCTCGTGGAGGTCTCCACCGCCGTACACGTTGAGGATCATCAGGTTCCACAGGGTCTTGGACTCGGCCACGCGATCGCCCAGCTGACGTGCGAGGTCGAGCGTGCGTTCCGAGAGCGCTCGACCGCGCTCGGCATCGAACTTCGGGGTGGGCGTCGAGAACAGGGTGGCGAGCGCCAGATCGGCGCCCAGAACGGCAGACCCGTCGCCCGCATCCTCGGCGAGCGCGCGCCAGGACTCGTCGTTGGCAACGGCGTCGTCGTAGCGCCCCGCGAGCTCGAATGCCCGGCCGCGACTCGGGAACAGACGGAGCTGCTCCTCTGAACGCTCGAGCCGCCGAGCGGCGTCGATCGCGTTCGTGTAATGGGTCACCGCGTCGGCATTCGCGTAGAGCTTGGCCGCGTGATCGCCCGCGAGGGTGGCGTAGCGGAGCGTCCGGTCGTCGTCGCCGGCCTCCTGGAAGTGCCGAGCGAGCAGGGACGCGAACTCCTCGATCCGGTCGCTGTACAGCTCCTCGAAGACCTCGCCCACCTGCCGGTGAAGCGCTCGCCGGGTGCGGAGCAGGATCGTGCCATACGTCGATTCCTGGGTCAGGCTGTGGTGGAAGGCGTACTCACGCTGGGGGATCCGCGCCGTCTCCGTGATGAGTCCCGCCCGCTCGAGGGTTCGTAGATGCTGGTCGAGGTCGTCGCCACCGGCCGTGACGGCCCGCAGGACGGGTTCGGGGAAGGAACGCCCGATGACCGACGCGAGCTGCAAGGTTCGTCGGGTAGCGTCGTCGAGCGTGTCGAGCCGCGCCGTGATCAACGCCTGCAAGGTGGTCGGAATCGTGAGGTCGTTCTCGGGATCGGATCCCTGTTCGATGACGGCTGCTGCCAGTTCCTCGACGAATAGCGGGTTGCCCTCCGTCCGCTCGATGATCTGGGTTCGAACGGCGTCGGAATGGTCGCGTTCGGGCAGCAGCTCGTCGATCAGCACGCCGCTCTCCTCGTCGGTGAGCGGAGACAGCACGATCTCGGCGGACCGGTGAGGGTACTCGGTCTCGAGCCACTGCTTCAGCCGCCACGACGGCGCACGCCGGTCGGGTCGGAACGACACCAGGAACAGGCAGGGCAGCTCGTCGACGAGCTTGGCGGTCTCGATGAGGAGGTCCATGTAGGCCTCGTCACACCAATGCAGGTCCTCGAACACCAGCAATCGCGGTTCGGAGCCGAAGAATCGGGTGGATCCGACCACCAGGTCCGTGATGGCGCGCTTGAACTCCTCGCCCTCGAGCAGGTCCTCACCAGGCTCCCCCACTCCGAAGAGCGATCGCCAGACGCGCATGTGCGGTTCCAGCCACTCGCCCGAGTCCTGGATGATCCGCGCGAGTTTGGTCCGGACGACCTCGGGAGGGTCCGTGTCGTGTACGCCCGCGATCCTCGCCACGTTGCGTCGATACTGCGCGTACGGTCGCGCCGTGTCGTACGAGACGCACTGCCAATACTGCCACATGCGACTGAGGTGCCAGACGTCGTCTTGGGTCTGAGGTCGATGACGATCCCAATGATCCTGGACCTCTTCGATCAACCGGCTTTTGCCCAGACCAGCCTCCGCGATCAGGGACACCACCTGGCCTCGTCCGTCGAGCGTCTCGTCGATGGCGCGCCGGAGCTCCGTCATCTCGCGCTCGCGCCCGACGAGCGGCGCCACACGGCCACGGAACATCGGCCCCAATCGTGCGTTCCTGGCCACGACGCGGTAGACCTGAACCGGCTCAGCCTTGCCCTTCACTTCGACGGCGCCACGCGACGCGATCTCGAAATAGGGGGCGACAAGGCGTTGTGTCTCGGCCGTGATCTGCACGGTGCCGGGCTCGGCCGTCTGCTCCATACGGGCTGCGACGTTCACCGCGTCGCCCATGGCCGTGTACTCGAGTCGAAGGTCCGAGCCGACCTCCCCCACGACGACGGGGCCGGTGTTGATCCCCACGCGGACGTTCAGGTCCAGATCGTGATCGGCCTTCATCCTCTCGCGGTACGCGCGGATCCCCTCGACGATCTCCACGCCGGCGGCGACCGCCCGCTGCGGGTCGTCCTCGTGGGCGATCGGCGCTCCGAAGAACGCGAAGATCGCGTCGCCCATCAGCCGGGCCAGCGTGCCCTCGTAGCGATAGACGGGGGCGATGAGGTTCTCGTACGCCCCGTTCATGATCTCGGTCCACTCCTCGGGGTCGAGCTTCTCGGCCATTGCCGTCGAGCCCACCACGTCGCAGAACAGCATGGTCACGATCCGGCGCTCACCCCGCATCGACCGGCCGGCCCGCGCAGCCTCGAGCTTGGCGAGCATGCCTTTCGGAAGGTAGGACTCGAGTCGCGTCTCCCGCCCCATCGAGGAGGCTCGCTCGAGCCGCGCTCCGCAGTTCAAGCAGAACCGAGCTCCATCCGGGTTCGGGTTCGCGCACTCGGGGCAGACCATCGGCCAACGATAGCCCGGACCCCCGGACGCGTGTCTCGCCTCGGACTCGAGCTTGACGTCCTGGGCTGCTACCGCTACCGGAAGGGTTCCTCGCCCGGCAAGCGGAGCCCTTTCAAGAGCAACGCGTTCACCGCCACGAGGAGGCTCGAGCCAGACATCGAGAGGGCCGCGATCTCGGGTCGAAGCACCAGCCCGAAGGCCGGCTCGAATACTCCGGCCGCGATCGGTATCGCCACCGAGTTGTACCCGATGGCCCATCCCAGGTTCTGCCGTATCTTGCGGAGCGTTCCACAGCCGATCGCGAGGGCGGTCGGCACGTCGAGCGGATCGGAGCGCATGAGGACCACGTCCGCCGTCTCGATCGCGACATCCGTGCCCGCGCCGATGGCCATACCAAGGTCGGCCTGGGCGAGCGCGGGGGCGTCGTTGACGCCATCCCCGACCATCGCCACCTTCTTCCCCGCCCTCTGCAGCTCCGCGATCCTGGTCGCCTTGTCGACCGGAAGCACTTCGGCGATCACCGTCTGCACGCCGAGCTGGGCGGCGATCCGTTTCGCTGTTGCCACGTTGTCGCCTGTGAGCATGACCACCTCGACACCGGCATCCCTCAAGGCGGCGACGGCCGCGGCGGATGTCGGCCGAGGTGCGTCGGCGATGCCGATCAATGCCACCGCCGCCCCATCCAGGGCCACGCAGACCACGGTGCGCCCGGTGGAGGCCAGATCCTCACGACGGATCTTCAGGGAGCCGAGGTCGACCCCTTCCCGGTCCATCAGGCGTACGTTCCCCACCGCGACACGATGGCCATCCACGAGGGCGATCGCGCCGTGTCCCGGGACGTTCTCGAACTTCTCGGCACGAACGTTCGGGATCCCCTTCGAGACGGCGTGCTTCACCACGGCTTCGGCAAGGGGATGCTCCGACTCCCGCTCGACGGCAGCCGCCAAGCGAAGGACGCCGTCCTCCGTCATCCCGTCCACGACCATGTCGGTCACCTCCGGCTCCCCCCTGGTGAGCGTGCCGGTCTTGTCCATGACAACGGTCTTGATGCGGGCTGAGGTCTCCAGGGCGATCGCGTTCTTGAAGAGGATCCCTCGCTTCGCACCGAGGCCCGTTCCAACCATGATCGCCGTCGGCGTGGCCAGGCCGAGCGCGTCGGGGCACGTGATCACGACGACCGTGATCGCGTAGAGCATCGCCGTGTTGAGTGACTCTCCAACCAAGAGCCAGACCGCCAGGGTCGTTGCCCCGCCGATCAGCGCCACGAGCACGAGCCAGAACGCGGCGCGGTCCGCCAGACGCTGGCCCGGCGCCTTGGAGTTCTGGGCCTCCTGCACGACCTTCACGATCTGGGCCAAAGCCGTGTCTTCCCCGACCTTCGTGGCTCGGATGCGGAGCGTCCCGTTCTTGTTGATCGTCCCCCCGATCACCTCGGAGCCGGGTCCCTTCGACGCCGGGAGGCTCTCGCCGGTGATCATCGACTCGTCGACCTCGCTCTGGCCTTCCTCGACGACGCCATCGACGCCGATCCTGTCGCCGGGACGGACGAGCATCAGGTCACCCACCCGGACCTCGGCCGTGGGGATCTCGACCGTCCGACCGTTCCGGATGACCGTCGCCGTCGGTGGCGCAAGGTCGAGCAGCGTCCGGATCGCGTCGTTCGCCCCGCCTCGCGCCCGCATCTCGAACCAGTGACCGAGGAGGACGAAGGCTGCCAGCACCGTGGCGGCCTCGTAGAACGTGTCGCCACCGCCGGTCAGCGTGACCACAACCGAGTACAGCCAACCGGCCCCGATCGCCACCGCCACCAGCACCATCATGTCGAGCGTTCGAGCCCGTAGTGCACGGACCGCGCCGTCGAAGAAGATCCAGGCCGAATAGAAGATCACGGGGAGGCTGAGCACGAGCAGCCAGACATCGTCGCGGAGCCCGAAGGGTGCTGCGACCTCGAAGTTGAGGACTTCGCGGCCGATCGGCGACCACAGCAAGATGGGGATCGAGAACAGCGCGGCCACGAGGAACCGATTGCGCATGTCTCGGACCATCGCGTCCATCGACATGCCGGCGTGACCGCCGTGGCCCATCATCTCGTGCGGTGACGGCTTCGCCTCTTCATGGGGGATCGCGTGTTCCGCATGCCCCCGAGTGGGCGCGACGATTGGGGACTCGTGACCCGGGTGACCCGTGTGCTCGGCCGGCGCCGCAGTGTCTTCTGAGTCCGTCGCGCCCATTCCGTTGATACCTATACCCTGGAGGGGTAGAATCGTCAACCGGACACGGACGAGGGACGGAGGCAACCGTGGCAACCCAAACTCGGGGGTACAGCGCGACCAAGGATCAGCTGATGGAGCGCCTGGCCAAGATCGAGGGGCAGGTCCGGGGCGTGGCGAAGATGGTCGATGAGGATCGCTACTGCATCGACGTCGTGACCCAGATCAACGCCGTCAGAGCAGCGTTGGACAAGGTCGGACTGGGGCTCTTGGACGGTCACGTCCGCCACTGCCTGATCGGCGGTCACGGAGGCCCGAGCGACCCAGAAGAACAGGCGCAGGAGCTCATGGGAGCCGTCGGTCGGATGGTCTCGCGCTAGATCGCATGGCTCCCCGACGACGGGCGATCGATCACGGCGGCGCCATCTATGTATCGCCCGCCGAGATCGGCTCGCACTTTCGGGATATTCAGGCAGGACCTTGAGGCGGACCCTCGCCCTGCTCGCGTCCATCAGCGTGCTCGGAGCGCTAGCCCATGCGCTGAACATCGCGTTCGGGATGACGTGGGAGATCCTCTGGGCCCTTGTGCTCGGGTTCGCCCTCTCCGCAGCCGTGCAAGCGGTGGTGTCGAAGTCTGAGATGACTCGCCTGCTGCCCGACGATTCAGCGCGAACGATCGCCATCGCGTGTGGGCTGGGAGCCGCGTCGTCCTCATGCTCCTACGCAGCGGTGGCGCTGGCGCGTTCGATCTTTCGAAAAGGAGCGAACTTCACGGCGGCCATGGCGTTTCAGTTCGCCTCGACGAACCTCGTGATCGAGCTGGGCATCATCCTCGCCCTGCTGATGGGGTGGCAGTTCATGCTTGCGGAGTTCGTCGGTGGTCCGATCATGATCGCCCTCCTCGCGTTCGCGTTCCGCCTCACGCTCTCGCCCCAGCGGGTCGAGGAGGCACGTCTGCAGGCCGACCGTGGCCTCGTGGGAGCGATGGAAGGGCACGCCGCCATGGACATGTCCGTGGCGAGCGGGTCGATCCTCGAGCGCCTCACCTCACCCCGCGGCTTCACGGCGATCAGCCACTACTACGTCATGGACTGGGCCTCCGTCTGGAAGGACATCGCCGGCGGACTCCTGATCGCCGGAGCGCTCGCGGCGTGGGTACCGAACAGCTTCTGGCAGTCGTTCTTTCTCGTCGATCACCCGGTGCTCGCGAAGCTGTGGGGCCCGCTCGTCGGGCCGCTCGTCGCGATGCTCTCGTTCGTGTGCTCGATCGGGAACGTGCCCCTCGCGGCTGTGCTGTGGAACGGCGGGATCAGCTTCGGCGGTGTGGTGGCGTTCATCTTCGCCGACCTGATCGTGCTGCCCATCCTGAACATCTACCGGAAGTACTACGGCCCTCGCGTGAGCCTCTATCTGCTCGCGACGTTCTACGCGACGATGGTGGTCGCGGGGCTCGCTGTGGAGACGCTCTTCGGGATCCTGGGGCTGATCCCCGATCAGCGGAATGCGAAGGTCGTCGAGGCCACCGTCACCTGGAACTACACGAGCATCCTGAACGTCGCCTTCCTGGTGCTTTCGGCCGTGCTCGTCGTGCGATTCCTGAGGACCGGAGGTCCCGCGATGCTCCGCACGATGAGTGGGCCTCCCACGGAGCCGATGAAGCACGACTCGGCAGAGAGCTCCAATTCTTCGGCCCGCGTCCACCCTGAGGACCGGGAGTACGTCTGCCCGATGCACCCGGAAGTCGTGAGTCCTACGCCGGGGCGATGCCCGAAATGCGGTATGGGACTGCAGCCGCGCGATGCAGCAGTGGAGGAATAGATTCGGTGGGAGCGCAACCCGGCGACGAGGAGCGCGGAGGGCAGCTCTACATCGGGCTCATGAGCTGGAAGTAGTTGTCGTCCGGGTCGGAGAACGTGGCGACCAACATCTCGGGCGCCCCTTCTGGCTGATACGGTTCCTGAACGACGGTTCCTCCGGCGGCCTTGAGCCGTTCGAATTCGCCCTTCACGTCGGAGGTCTCGATGTTCCACATCACGCGGCCCGGGTAGGCGTTCTTGCCCTTCACCTGATCGTGTGGCCCGACGGAGACGGAGCCAGTGCCGATCTGCCAGCCCTTGAAGTCCCCTTCATCCCAGGCGGGCTTGCCGAAGAGCCTGGCGTAATAGTCCGTCAACCGCTTGGGGTTCTCGGACCCGATCATGATGCTGTTCAGGTTCATGCTGCCTCCTTCCTGACGGAGCCCGGCGACCACGATTATCGCCGCCGCTCGGGAATGGTCGATGGACCGACGTGCGTCCGCAGCCACGTGTTGAGAGGCTTGGAGAGCCGGAAGAAATCGACCACGCGATCCTTTGCTCGCCGGGTTCCCAGCCACGCCGCCGCGGGCCACTCGCGCCACGTGATCAGGCCCTTGTACCGGAGGAGCTCGATCCGGGGATGATCCTTCGGGTACCCCTTCGGGGCGGACTTCAGGACGTCGTGGCCGGTGACCTCGAGTCCGGCTGCGGATGCCTTCGCCACCAGTTCAAACAGTTTGCCACCGGACCGATCCTCGGTCACCGCCGCCCGGTAGCGCTCGAGCTGGTCTGGTGCCATGTGCCACATCCCGCATCCAGCCCCCAGCGCATCGGCCGAGAGCTGAACGTAGCCCTCGCCGATCATCGCGGCGATGTTGGTCTTGTACGGCGACTTGTCCGAACTGAATCGGATGTCGCGATACGGTCGAAAGATCCGGCTCTCGCCAAACTCCGGCGCGAGCTCCTCCAGCAGCTGCTCCATGGGGGCGCGAACCAACGAGTCGTAGACATCCCTGTTCTGTTGCCAATACGTCTTTGAGTTGTCGGCCTCGAGTCCCTCGAAGAACTCGAGAGCCTCCACCGGCCAGCCACGAAACGTCATCCCGCGACCCTCGTGCTCCTTACGCAGGTCACAGCCTATCGCTGGATGGAGCCGGCGGGCCGCCCAGTTCGTCGACGCCGGCTCAGTCGGCGAAGAACCTCTCGAGGGCCGGCGCGACAACCTGGGGGTCCGCCGCGTGCGTCTGACCCTCCAGCGTCAGGTGCTGCGCGTCGGGAAGGACCTCCACGAGTGCACGTACGGCGTTCCGGGCCCATTCTGGGCTGGCCCCGCCCTCCATCGCGAGCGTCGGGACCGTGATGGATGCCCACCGCTTCATCGAGGCGGGGTTGCCCTCCATCGTGTCGCCCATGACGGCGCCGTCGTATGGAAGCGTGTGGGCCAGGGCCTCCATGGCCGGCCACATCGGCGAGGTCCGCATCTGGGCCACCATCTCGGCGGGGACCCCCACCGCCGCGGTCATGAACAGTTCGACGGCGTCTCCCCGTCGACCGGAGGAAATGAACTCCGTCAGCCGCGGCTCGTAGTCCGCGGGCAGCAACTGGCGGCTGTCGTCGACGATGAACGGTGGCTCGTAGACCGCGAGCCTGGTGATCGGGAGGCCGCGGACGGCGCCCTCGAGCGCCAGGACCGCCCCGGAGGAATGCCCGAACACCGACGCGGCCCCGCCGGCCTCCCCGACCAGGGCTCCGAGGTCCTCGACCTCGCGCTCAACCGCATACGTCGCCGCATCCCCGCTGTCTCCCCGCCCTCGGCGATCGAAGGTGAATACCGTGAACCGCGGCGAGAGGAGCCCGGCCAGGGGCGCGCCCGCCGATCGATCGCTCAGGGCTCCGCCGACCAGGATGATCGACGGCCCCCGGCCGACCCGGTCGAACGCGATGGTGGTGCCGTCCTTCGAGCGCACCGTTTCCATGGCCACCGAATCGTACCGGGCCTCGATTACTCACGGACATCCCGGATCGAGCGCCGGTATCATCGCCCCGCGCTCGCACCCAGCCCGAACCCCCATATCAGAGGAGGGACGATGACCACCGAGCTGCTGGTCTTGGGCGGGGAGGGCCGGCCCGCCGCCGACGGCAGGACGTTCGGGGTGATCGAGCCGGGGACCGGCACCTCGATGGCGGAAGTGGCCGAGGCCGGTCCGGAAGACGCCCGGCGGGCGGTCGACGTGGCGGTTCGGGCATTCGACGAGGGCCCCTGGCCGAGGACCTCGGCCACGGTCCGGGGGCGCGTGCTGCTCCGGGCCTCGACGTTGGTTCGGGAGCGGCTGGAGGACCTGGCGCGGCTCGAGGCCCGAAACGCCGGGAAGCCGATCCGCGACGCCCGGGACGAGATCGGGATCGTGGCCGACACCCTCGAGTACTGGGGCGGGGCGGCGAACAAGATCTTCGGGGAGACGGTGCCCATCCAGGATCCGGGGCTCGACGTGACCCTCCGTGAGCCGGTGGGCGTGTGCGCCCTCATCACGCCGTGGAATTTCCCCCTCGTCATCTCGACGTGGAAGATCGCTCAAGCCGGCCTCCTACACGCCGCTGTCGGTACTCCGCCTGGCCGAGATCCTGGTCGAGGCGGGCCTGCCTGCGGAGGCGATCTCCGTCCTTCCGGGGCCGGGCTCGGCGGTGGGCAATGCCCTGGTCACCGACCCCCGGGTGAACAAGGTGGGGTTCACGGGCTCGACCGAGGTCGGGTCGAGGATCATGGCCCTGGCCGCTCGGAACATTACGCGCGTCTCGCTCGAGCTGGGCGGCAAGTCCGCGAACGTGGTCTTCGCCGACGCCGACATGGACACGGCGGTCGAACGCTCCGTGTGGTCGGTGTTCGGAAACACGGGGCAGGACTGCTGCGCTCGCAGCCGTGTGTTCGTCGAGCGGTCCGCCTACGACGACGTCATCGCGGCTATGGCCAAGCGGACCGACGAGCTCAGGGTGGGGCCGCCCCTCGCGGAGGAGACTGAGCTCGGGCCGATGATCTCCGCCGGCCAGCGGGAGACCTCGCTCGAGTACCTGGAGATCGGCCAGAAGGAGGGGGCGCGCCTCGTGACCGGAGGCGACATCCCGCAGGTGGCGGGGAGCGAGGGTGGGTTCTACCTGCGGCCGGCCCTGCTCGCCGACGTCCGAAACGACACGCGTGTGGCCCAGGAGGAGATCTTCGGGCCGGTGGCATGCCTGATCCCGTTCGACACCGAGGAGGAGGCCATCCGCCTGGCGAACGAGACCGAATACGGGCTCTCGGGGTCGATCTGGACCCGGGACCTCGGACGGGCCATTCGGGTGGCGAAGGCCATCCGGACCGGGGTCATCAGCGTGAACTCCTCGCACAGCGTCCACACCGAAGCGCCGTTCGGCGGCTACAAGCGCAGCGGTATCGGTCGGGAGATGGGCATGCACGCGGTGAACCTGTACACCGAGGTGAAGAACGTCTACTTCTCAGAGGGGTCATAAGCGCAGGGGAAAGGGCCGATTCCCGCAGTCGTGAGGGCGATTTCCCCCATCCCCCGACAGGCACGAA
>WNGF01016853.1_pt1 | contig 24367 bp, 30 predicted proteins | sample 5400641 | NCBI WGS metagenome assembly WNGF01 (sample SAMN13153371, study PRJNA577476) | soil metagenome | isolation source: 80 cm soil or saprolite under grassland replicate 2 | place: USA:California | collected 2016-06-15 | reverse complement strand
GACGATCGCCGTTGCCTCGTCGTCGGTCAGGCCGAGTTTGGGCATCTGCGTACCGGGCTTGACGGAGGGTGGATCGAGGATCCAGCGTTTCACATCGTCTGGGCCGTTGTTGGCCACGGCGCCACCGGCAATCGTGGTCCGGGTGGCGACACCCGCCAGGCTCGGGCCAACAGCACCGTTCGCGCCAGCGACACCCGGCACGACATGGCAGCCGCCGCAGCCCTTTTGGGCGACCAATTGCTGGCCCTGCTGTACTTGCGCCGGGTTTGGCGCGGGATCGGAGGCCTCGGCAGGCTTCGGGGGCTCAGTTGGGTTCGCGGCCGCTGCCGTCGTGGCGGCGGGTGGCGCTGGAGCGGTCGTGGGTCTGGCTGTCGACGCGGGCGGCTGGGTTGGTGCTGGCGCCTGAGTTGGGGCACAGGCGGCGCTCACGAGAAGCAGGCCGCCGATTACGATGGCCGAGGACATGGCACGGCCCTGACTCACGTGCATATGTAGACAGCGTAGCGAAGGGTAACGTCAGGCCAGCGGGCGGCGGGTCGTGAACAGTTCGAGCGCCACGGCAATCACCACCGCGCCCACAAAGGCGGGAATCAGCTCAACGCCAGCAATCGCCAGGCCGAGTCCTGGCACGCGCAGCCAGGTGAACAGCAGATGACCCAACCAGCCACCGACGAGCCCTGCCAGCACGGCGCCAAACCAGCCGCCAGGCAGCTTGCCCGGTACGACCGCATCAGCCGCCCAACCGATCAATCCAGCCACGATCAGCGTCATCACCAGGCCGATCAGGCCGACCGTCAACCACATACCCGTCCCGAGTACCAGGACCAACAGGACGAGAATTACCAAGCATCCCATGGCTTGTGTGACGCACGTAGCGTACCGATTGTTGCGCCTGGCAGACGCGCCTTAGCGGCGGCGGGCGTGGATCACCACGTTGCCGCCGACGTTGATCCGTTCCCGAATGTCGAACAGCGCCGACAGCCGCTCGATGCGCCGCGGTGCACGGCCATCGATAAACAGATTGACCGCCAGCATGCCTGAGGGCACGAGCAGCGAGCGGATGCGCCGCAGCACAGGCCGCGTAAACGCGCGCCCGGCCAGGTGTTCACCCCGAAACAAGTCGATGGCGATGAAGTCGAAACGCTCAGCGCACTGCTCGAGGTACGTGAAGGCGTCGGCATGGACGATCTCCAACCGCGGCATCGTCAACCAGCCCGCTGCGCGGGCAGTCTCGACAATGGCGGCGTCGTCGTCCACGCCGACGACCTGCACGCCGTCGCCCCAGCGTGTGTGCAGCAAACGGGCAAGGGTTCCGCCACCGAGCCCGAGGATCAGTGCGCGCCGCGGCGGCCGCGATGGCACCATCGCCGCCCAATACCCGCCGTTGGCCAGGCCATCCTCGGGCGAGATCGATTGCACCACACCATCCACGAGCAGCGCGGCGCGTCCGCCGTCCTCGCCGATACACACCGCCACCCCGGAACGATACACACGCTCTGGGGCATGGAACCTGCGTATCGCCGCGCACGGTCGAAGACCACCATGGCAACGAGCGCTCCACCACCCGATCCAACGAGGCGCTTGCCGTGGATCCTCGTCGGTCTGGTCGGGCTGCTGATCCTCGTAGGCGTCCTGGCGTTCCTGTTCACGCGCCCGCGCGACGTGACATTGAACATTGAAGGCACGCCGACGGCGCTCGCGCGGGCTGCCTCGCCCGGCGTGCCGCCCACGCTCGCCGTGCCGACGCTGCCGCCTTCGCAGCCGACGACGACACCGCAGCCCACGCCGTCGCCAGTGCCGACCAAGCCCGCGGCGCCTACGCCCGCCCCGACCCCGCCGCCAGCCAAGCCCGCGCCGACCCAGCCACCGGCGCAAGCCGCACAGCCCACTCCAGAGGTCAAACCCGCGACGGCCACGCAGCCAGCGCAGCCGCCACCATCACCTGCACCTCCAGCACCGCCGTCGCCCACGGCAATCACCGCTCAGATCGCCGGCCCGGGGGGAGTCGGCAACACGCGCCAGGACCTCGACACAGCGCTGGGCGCGCCGGTCGGCGAGACGCCTCAACATCTGGTCGCCTATCGCAAGAACAACCTCGAATACCACGTCGAGTTCACGCCCGAACCGGGCGGGCGCGCCGCGCTCATCGTCGAGATCCCACAGCCGAGTCCGCCGATGACCCTCGAGATGGCCATGGCTGAAGCCCGCAAGCTCCTGCCGCGCGATGCGCAGCCGCCCGCGCCACCACCCGAAGGCACTGACCAGTTCGTCGTCCAGCGCTTCAGCAGCCAGAGCCTGCTCGACGCGCTTGGCCCGGAGCCGTTCGAGGCCACGCAAACCCCACCCGGCCAGATCATGGTCGTCTATGCCCGTGAGGCGGCGCAGAACGGCCGCATCGTGCGCATTGTGGTCGGCATCGGCAACGACCCGGCCGAACTCCTGGCGCGCGACCGCTGAACCCTAGCGCCGCTTACCTATAAAGAAGAACCCGCCAAGAAATACGACCGACCACACCGGCACACCGTCAAGCCCTACGTGGGCGCCTGGGAGCCAGATCAGCCAGCTCAGAATCATCGCACCGAGTACGGCCAGCAGGACCAGCCCCGGTAGTGAGGTCAAGGCCGTCCACCAGCGGCGCGGGGCCGCCACCTGGGCGGTCTCCAGCGACGGCAGGTCGGCCAGCGGCGCAGCCAGATCGCCGACAGTTCGCGCCCCGAGCGCCCGATCGACCCGCTCGCTGAGCTCGTCGCTCGTCAGACGCCCGTCGACGAAATGCTGCTGCAGCTGCTCGATGACACGCTGGCGATCGGCGTCGCCGACGCGCAGCGTCGACTTTGCAGGCGTTTGAGCGAACGCCGCCTGCGTCATTGCGTAGGCGCGCGTCGCGGGCGACCAGCGCTCACCGGCCATTAGAACCGAGACGATAACACTTCAGCCCAGGTTGGATGTGATCTGCCTGAACTCCTCGGCGCTGAAGCCGCGCATTGTCTGGGTCGTGACATACCCGCGTGACAGGACGGTGCCGATGACTTGTGCGATCGTCTCGTCATTCGGCGCCTCGAACACGCTCACCACGTCGTACGGACCCATCGTGATCGCGTTCGCAATCACTTTGACGCCTAGCTTGTCCGCGACCGGCGAGAGTCGGTCGAGTCGATCGGACGTGTTCTTGATGTCGGTGCGACCCTGCTCGGTGAACTTGCTCAGGACCACGTACAGCGGCATTGACAGCCTCCCCACGAAAGGGTCGCGCCAAGCTTACCTCACGGTTCGAACGTCCACCGCGTGGGCGTGCCGGTGAAGTCGTCCGACTGCAGCGCGAATACCCAGCGGGGTCGCACCCTGAAGGCGCTGTTCTCGTGTGGGTTCAGCATTTCCATGCCGTAGTTCGTCTGGTACTTCGCGTTCTCGATCGCCAGCAGTGTTTCGAGGTCGGACTGCAACGTGATGAGCTCCGCCGAGCCCTCCACCACAACGGGGTTGGCTGCGTCCTCCGTCGTGAGCACGCAGCGCGGATCAGCCATCAGGTTGCGCGCCTTGCGCGACTCCTTCGAGCTGCTGAACCACACCGCGCCGGCGTGCCAAATGGCCCAGACGGGCATGGCATGCGGCCGCCCATCTGGCCAGTGCGTCACCAGCCAGAAGTTGTGCGACGCGGCTAGCTGCTCCTCGGCCCACGCCCACGACAGCAGCCCTGGCCCCTGGTTCGCCGCCTGGATGCCGTAGCCAGGCATATACGGTCGGCTCGCCCGCGGCTCGGTCATCAGCTTGGCGTGGGGTCCCCACGCGGGGCGGCCAGGTAGCCTTCGTGCAACCGCGTCAGGCGCAGCTGGAATGGGCCGATGTTGCGGCTCAGGATGGCCAGGCCGGCCAGGTGAGCTTGCAAGCCAGCGGTCGACGCGCAGCAGTCGACCAGGACGATCGGTTCGATGCCGCTGTCGAACAGGTCCATCGCGATCTTGAGCACGCACATGTCGGTATCGATGCCGACGACGCTGATCTCCTCCACGCGATCGTGTTCGAGCCGCTGGGCGAGTGCCTCGGGCACACCGGTCAGGCCGTGCTTGTCGAATACGTTCGAGTCATTGACGAACCCAGCCACCTCAGGCACGAGCTCGGTCTCAGGTGGCGCCTCCGAACCGTGCCAGTCCAACAACCGCCGATACGGCGAGTCAGCTGAATTGATGAACCTGGTGAAGAGCACGGGCTCGAAGTCGCCCGTCTCAATCAGCCGCGCAACCCGACCGGGAATGTGCTGCGTGAAGTCGTTGATGAACCCCTTCTGAACATCGACAACCAGCAGCGGGCGCGCCATCCCGTGGTCAGAACACCAGACGGCGTTCTCGGCGCATGATCCACAAGCCCGCGGCAACGATCAACAGCGGCCACCACATCTTGAACGACACGCCCGGCAGCGACACGAAGAAGACAAACCCGGACAGCGCCGAGAAGAACAGCGCCGGGATCTTGGCCCAGCCGAAGCGGACGCCGCCCATTGCGTACACCGCACCAAAGCTCAGGGCAATGATCGCCAGGACGAATGCGCCATGCATGAACGCCGGTGTGACCTGGCACAGGAGCAAGGCCGTCCCGAGACCAATCAACATCACTGCGCCCAGGCGCGGCCGCTTTTCCATCGAATTCGTCTCCATCGGTCGATCAGACGCACCAACCACGACTTCGGTTGCGCTCAGCGCGCTACCGTTGGCGCGAGTGCCGGCATGACTTCGGTCGCGAACAGGCGCATCGATTGCTGCACCTGCGCCGCGGGCAGGCCGCCGATATCGAACCAGGCCAGAAAATCGGTCACGCCCTGATCGGCCTGACGGCGCAGCTGGGCGATGCAGCGCTCGGGCGTGCCGTACACGACCCGTTCCCACCATGCCTCTTCAGTCGTCTCGTCGACGTAGCCCGTCAGGTCGTTCCGACCGCCGCGCACGCGCTCTTTACCTAGCCGCAGCTGGGTAGCCACATTGCGCTGCCAGCGCGACTGCCACAGCGCGGCGCGCGCGTCCGCCTCGCGCTCGGTAACCAGGACGTGGCGCAATACACCAATTCGCGAGTCACTATGCGCCGCGGCCCGATACGTATCGATCCACTCGCCGAGAACGTCCCACTCGGTACCGCCGCCAGTCAGCAGGACATCTCTGTACGGCAAGCCAGATGGGCGGATGGGGCTGCTGCAGCGGCCGTGGCAGGACCGTGATAGGGGTGGGAACGGTGTAGTGCCGTCCCGAAAACGTGAAGTCGTCCTGGGTCCACGCCAGGCGCATGAGCTCGAAGTGCTCCTCGAACATCGCCCGGCTCCGGTCCTGGAGAGTGTCGAAGCCGTGGAACTCCAACGGTTGATACCCGCGGCCTAAGCCAATGTCGAGGCGACCGCCGGTCAGCAGGTCGGTCGTGGCGATGTCTTCGGCGAGCCGGATGGGATGCCAGAACGGCGACACCAGCACGGCCTGGCCAAACCGCACTCGTGGCGCGGTCGCCGCCGCGCGGGCGATCAGCAAGAGTGGATTGGCTCCGACCGGCTCCACGCCGGCCCCGACCGGCTCCACGCCGGCCCCGACCGGCTCCACGCCGGCCCCGACCGGCTCCACGCCGGCCCCGACCGGCTCCATGCCGGCCCCGACCGGCTCCATGCCGGCCCCGACCGGCTCCATGCCGGCCCCGACCGGCTGCATCGCGGCCCGGGCGTCGACGTGCCGGACGCGCGCGCAGCGCGAGGAACCTGTTGACGGTCCAGCCATGACAACGCGTCGCGCAGGGTGCGTTGCTGGCATTGACACGGTCCCCGCCGAATTTCGGGAATAGTTGACCCTCCTCCTCGTGTTCTAGACCAGCACGGAGGTGAGCCTTTAGCCGATGCATGTATTCCCCGAACCTTCCAGCACCGACGAGCTCGAGTCCGAGGTCCAGGCCAACGAACCGAGCCATGTGCACATCCCCCGACCGAGTCGCCGCGCCCGCGGCGTCATCGCCGATCAACTGACGTTCAGCTCGCTGGACAACAGTTCGACCCGCTGCAGCTGCGTCGCCGACTAGTCGGCGTCAGCGCGCGGTCCGCGACGTGCTTATTGGGACCTCGTCACAGAGGGCCCAGTAAGCAGACGTGCGCGGCACTTTCGCACTCGCCCTATTCCTTGTGCCCGATACGCAGTACTACCTCGATGACGGCTTTGCCGTTCATGGCACGTACTGGCACGACGACTTCGGCAGCGACGAGAGCCATGGCTGCGGCAACGTCACCTGGACCGACGGTCGGTATCTCTTTGGCCAGACGGCGCCGTATGTCGCCGACGGCGAGCTGACGACGCCGACCGGCCAACCCGCGACCGCCATCGTCATCCTGTAAGCCGCCGCGGCCGGCGGAGGGTCCACGCCCGCCCTGTGCCTCCCCGACTCCTCAATCCTCCCGAAGGGAAACAGCCGGCGCGCTAGCGCGTGCACTGACGGCGGCATACGGATGCCCGGCGGAAGCCAGGATGAAGGTACTCATGTCTTTGGACAATTGGTACACTTCGGCGCCATGGCGGCCGCCTCGCTGAACCGCGCTCAACGCACCGCCCAGGCCGAAACGCACAGCGCGATGCGCCTGCCGGGTGTGCCATCAAGCATCCCAGCAGCGCTGCTGGCGGCATTCCTAGCCTTGCCGCTGCTTGGCCTGCTCATCCGCGCCGGCGGCAACTCCAATCTGGCCGGATCGCTGACGAAGCCGATCGTCATCGAGGCGCTCAAGCTCAGCTTGATCGCCACTGCCGCCGTGCTGGTCATCACGCTCGCCCTGGGTTCCCCACTCGCACTCCTGCTGGCGCGCAGACGCGGACCAATGATCGGCGCACTCGACACGCTTGTCGACTTACCCATCGTGCTACCGCCGGCAGTCGCCGGCCTGGCCCTGCTGCTCACCCTGGGGCGCCGCGGCGTCCTCGGCGGTCCGCTTCAAGCGCTGGGCCTCGAATTGCCGTTCACGACAGCAGCGGTGGTCCTGGCCGGCATTTTCGTGGCCGCGCCGTTCTACATCCGCGCGGCTCGGTCAGGATTCCTGGCGGTGCCGCGCGAGATTGAAGACGCGGCCAAAGTCGAAGGCGCCTCAGGCTGGCAGCTGTTCCGCCACGTCACCGTACCGCTGGCGGCGCCAAGTCTGCTCGGCGGCGCAGTCCTGTGCTGGGCACGCGCATTGGGCGAATTTGGCGCCACGATCATGTTCGCTGGCTCGTTTCCGGGCCGCACCCAGACGATGCCGTTGGCCATCTACGCCGCGCTCGAGAGCGACACCGACGCCGCGATTGGCTTGTCGGTGCTGCTGCTCGGCCTGTCGTTCCTGATGCTGCTGCTGTTCCGCCGCTGGCTGCGCGGCACCGCCGACGCGCGCCTCTGAGCGCGCCGACCTCAGACGCTCCCGCGCGACGTATCGCAGGCGTTCAGATCGCCTGTCTGGTAGCCAGTCGTGAACCAGCGCTGGCGCTGCTGGGATGAGCCATGCGTCCACGACTCCGGCGTGACGCTGCCCTGCGTCTGACGCTGAATGCGATCGTCGCCGACCGCGGCCGCCGCGTCGAGACCGTCCTGGATATCAGACTCGGTCAGCTCGGTGATGTAGCCGGTTTCGAGCGCGTGCTTGCCCCAGATGCCACGCGCATGTCGACAGGGCAATAGAACGGGCCAGCGGCCGCGTCGGCGACGCCGCAGCCGGCGCGCGTCACGCCTGAGTAGAAGACGGTGTCAGCCGCCGCATAGCGCACGCCGCGCCGCGGCAACTCGCCGCCCCAATACTGCTGCACGCTGTTGACCACGCCGACAATGCGGCAGTCGGTGCGCGCGTTGGCGTCTGCGCCGGTGCGGCAGGTCTGCTCGACCTGACTGCCAGCGACTTCGACGTCCGAATACGGATTGACCTGTGTCTGGGGGGTCATGATCTGGCCGCCGCCCAGCACTTGCACGGCGACATAGAGCAGCACGAGCAGCAGTCCGCCACCCCCACCGCCGATGACGATTGGCGAGCCCATGCCACCCCCGCGGCTGAAGCCACCACCGCTGCCGCGCTGGTCCTCCACCTGGGATGGGTCAAGCTGGGCTTTGTCGTTGAAGCGCATCGCCCGGACAGGAATGCAATCCGTGCACCAGCGCCAGCTTCCGCCCCGGTGCGCTGCTACGTCGGTTCGCCGAGGACCAGGATCTTGCCCATTCGGTCGCCGACCGCGATCGTGCCATTTGGCCTGATCGACGGCGCCGTCCAGACGGATTCGACGGCTTCGTAGACCGCGACGGCCGAGCCGTTTGAGGCATCTAGCGCCAGCACCTGGCCCGATGTCGTGCCGGTGTAGAGGGTGCCGCGGGCGTCCAGCGCCGGCGAGCTATAAATCGAGCCATAGACCGGGTACTTCCACTTCTGGGTGCCGTCGCGCGTGTTGACCGCATACATGCCGCCCTTGTTCGCGCCGAAATACAAGGTGCTCCCGTCAGCACTCAAAGCAGCGGTGGTCCAGATGCCCGCGAGCTCACGCTCGGCCTCGTACAGCCACTTCTGCTGGCCGCTGGGATCGATCGCGTAGAAGTTGCTGTTGTTCGCGCCTATGTAGATCGTGCCGTCTGGCCCAAGCGTCGCCGAGGCCGCGCTGCCGATTGCGTCCTGGCCGCGATTGGGGCCCGCGGTGACTGGCATGGCAAGCAGCGGCGTGGGTCCCAGATGCTGGCCGAAGTCGAAGGCCCACTTGATGGTGCCCTGGCTGGCCGTGCCCGACGGCGGAGACACCGCGTACAGACTGCCGGTGAGAGCCGCGACATAGACCGTGCCGTCGTTGGCGACGGCTGGTGCGACCTTGACCGTCTGACCGAATTGGGTCTCGCCCGACGTGCCAATCTGGGCCGTCCATTTGACCCGCCCATCGTTCGAGTCGATCGCCGACAGCAGGCCGGGCACGTTGACGATGTAGATCGTGCCGTCCGGCGCGATGCTCGGAGTGTTCTGCACCTGACCCGCGCCTAGTTCGGCCTGCCACACCACCTGGCCATCCTGCCCGCTGGCGGGCGCGCGAACGGCAAACAATGTGCCCTTGGCGGCGGGGCCAGCGCCCATGGTGAACGGCACAAAGACGGTCTGGCCATCGCGTGACAACGCAGGGGTGGCGTGAAAGGGCGTGCCGCCTGGCGGATGATAGCGCCACGCAGGTTGGAGTTGGTTCGCGGTCGAACCATCCCGCAAAGCGAGCAACTCCCCGGCGAACGTCGTGGCGTAGATGGTCCCGTCCGGGCCAATCGCCCACGAGCTCTGGATATCCGGTATGGCTAGCAGCGAGTCCGGCGGGCGAACGGCAAAGCTGTCGAAGCTGCGCAGCAGCGTCAGTCGCCGTGGGCCATTGTGCGGACTGCGCCCGGAGTGCTGGCTGTCCATCTGGTATTGCGGTTTGCCGGCGACCGCGCCCCCAGCAGCGGCTGCCGCCGCTGGCGACGGTGACGCGACGGCCGCCGCGCCGGGCGATGGCGACGCGGCCGGCTTGGCCGCGGCAGCGGGCGACGCTGCCGGCGAGGCGGCCGGTGAGGCGCCGGCAGCCGCGGGCGACGCAGCCGGCGCCGCGGGCGACGCAGCCGGCGCCGCGGGCGACGCAGCCGGCGCCGCGGCCGGCTTCGTGGGCGCCGCGGCCGGTGCACTGGTCACGGGGATGGACTCCGGTTGACCCTGGCAAGCTGCCAGGAGGCCCGTTCCACCCACGGCTACCCACTGACCCAGCAGTACGAGAAAGTGGCGTCGGCTGAAGTCCATAGTTCCCCGAGCGTAGCCGGTTTGTAAGGACTTGTCGTCAATGCCGTCCGGCTCGGACGAGTACGATTCATGGCTGGGGTGCTGCGAATGCGCCATAGCCGGCAGGAAGTGCTCGGGCGGACCCAGCGAGAATTCGACGCGTTGGACGCGCTGGTCGCGCAGATCGCTTTCGACGATTGGCAGCGGACGGTGCCTCGGCCCGAGACACGCGACCCATGGACGATCAAGGACGCGCTGGCGCACATCGTCTACTGGAAGCTGCACACCATTCGGGTTATTCGCGGCGAGCGTCGGCCGCCCGAGCTACGCGGGCTGGACGTCCCGCGCATCAATAAGCGCGTCTATGAGGAATGGCGCAACCGCGCGCCCGAGGACGTCATCGGCTGGCACCGCCAGGTCCACCTCCAGGCGCTTCAAGCGCTCGCCGAGAAACCGCCCGAATGGTTCGGTCGGCGCGAGCGGGCAGAAGGCTGGCCCTTCGACTTCGACGGCCATTCGGCCCCCCACCGTCACAAGGACATCGAGCGCGCGCGCGCTGGCACGCGCCCTGCGAGCTCATGACCGGTGTCACCACACACGGAAGGAGGAACAAAGCATGGCGATGCTACGCAATGTGACTCCCGTCGGAGTCGGTGACAATCTCGATCAGTTCACCCGAATGGGCGGACCGTTTGGTGAGTGGCGGGCCGGCTAGGCCTGCCCCTTGCCAAAGGGACTGATCTAAAAGGAAGAGGCGAGCCCACGTGCGCTCGCCTCTTTCATGTGCCCCGCCGAATCGGAGCTGAAAATGCCATGCTCGTCGCGAACCTCGGACGCCACTGCCCATACCGTACCCGCCGCCACCGCCACCACCACCCCACCTTCCGCGCGGGCCGCCCGCAGGGCGTGGACCATCGGACGGCACCGCCGGCAGCCGCCTCCGTCCCGCCACCGCCGCCTGCCGAAGGCCTCCGCGCCGGATGGCGCGCGCCGCGCGAGGATCAGGCGAGGTTTGCCGCGGCCGGTGCGGTGTCGCGGAGCTGGCGCTCGTAGAGCGAGCGGTACAGGCCTGGTTCCGCTATGAGCGTGGCGTGGCTGCCGATCTGGACCACCTGGCCGTGCGCGAGCACGACCACTCGGTCAGCATCGCGGACCGTGCTCAGGCGGTGGGCGATTACCAAGGTAGTGCGGCCGCGCATGAGTCGCGTAAGGGCGTCCTGGACCAGCGACTCGGCGTGCGAATCAAGAGAGCTGGTGGCCTCATCCAAAACGAGAATGCGCGGGTTCTTGAGCAAAGCGCGCGCGATCGCCACCCGCTGCCGCTGGCCACCGGAAAGCTTGACCCCACGCTCGCCAACGACCGTCGCATAGCCAGCGGAGAAACCGAGGATGAATTCCTCAGCGTTCGCGTCGAATGCCGCCCGACGAATCTCGTCAGCGCCAGCGTCAGGCCGACCGTAGCGGATGTTCTCCTCGATCGTGCCCGAGAACAGGTGTGTCTCCTGAGGCACGATGCCCACGTGGCCGCGCAGCTCATGCAAGTCCAGATCGCGCAAGTCAACGCCGTCCAGCAGAATGCGTCCAGCAGTAGGGTCGTAGAAGCGTGTCACCAATGACACCAAGGTGCTCTTGCCCGCGCCACTTGGCCCGACCAAAGCCACAACTTCACCAGCCCCAACATCGAGCGAGATGTCGCGCAGCACGTCCTGGTCCCGATCGGGATAGCGGAACCACACGCCATCGAGCGTCACCCGGCCGAGCGGCGCAGGCAGCGCAATCGGGACAATTGGCGCGGGCAGATCAAACGGCGCCTCGTCAAGCAGGTCGAACAACCGAGAGGTCGCGCCCAGCGCTTCTTGAAGTTGGCTATACAGGCCGGTGAACTGGGCGACCGAGGCCGCGACAGCAAACGTATAGAGCAGGAACGCAACCAGCTCGCCCGGCGTGAGCTCGCCTCCCAGGACCAGCCGCCCGCCGTACCACAGTACGGCCGACACGCCAACGAACATGGCCAGCATGATGCCCGGCCCGAACGCGGTACGAACGCGCGCCTGGCGCAGCGCCACACGGAATGCAGCCTGGATCAAAGCGCTGTAGCGCTGCCGCTCGAGGTCCTCGGCCACAAACGACTGCACGACGCGGATGCCGCCGATCGCCTCGGTGGCGCCAGCATTGGCATCGGCCAGCCGGTCCTGCAGCTCGCGGCTGATGGTGCGCGTACGGCGGCCCAAGACCGCCGCCGTCAACACCACGACCGGCACCACGGTGAGCATGACCAGCGTCAGCTTCCAACTGGTCAGCACGACGATGGTGATGCCCGCGAGAAGCGTCAGCGTCTGGCTCAACAGCTGCGCCAGGCTGCCGGAGACCGTCCCCTGCACGCGCGCGACGTCTGACGTCAGGCGCGACGTGATCTCACCTGTCTTACGGCTCTCGAAGAAGCGCACCGGCAGGCCGAGCAGATGCGCATACAGCGCGCGCCGCAGGTCGGCCACCACACCTTCGCCGGCGTAGGCCAGCAGATAGGTTTGCGTCGCATTGAATACGGCCTGGACGGCAGCGGCGACGAGCAGGATGACCACCGCCTGGTCGAGCGCAGTTGAGTCGCCACGGCTGAGCGGCTCGACGAATAGGGCGTCGACGAGCTGGCCGACGACACGCGGAAAGACTAGCGCCAGAGCGCTCGAGATGAGCGTGGCCACGATCGCGATGGCCAGGTGCCACCGATACGGCCCGGCATAGGCCAGCAGCCGCCGCAGTTGTGCGAGCTGCCCGCGCTCGGGGAGGAGTCGTGGTCTGTCGGGCAGCATTAGCAGCGAGCCCGAAGCATAGAACACTGCCGGCGCTGGGCTTCTGACATTTCGGCCAGTGGTTACCCTCTTGGCATGACCACGGAGCGGACGGCACACCCGGGCCAGCGCGCCGAGCCCGGCCAGCTGGTTGACGTCGACGCGCTCCTGCGCGCCTACCACGAACGCACGCCGGACGTCTCGGACCCGGCGCAGCGGGTGTCCTTCGGCACATCGGGCCATCGCGGCTCAGCGTTCAACGCCGCCTTCAATGAGGCGCACATCCTGGCCATGACCGAGGCCATCTGCCGCTATCGGACGCAGCAGGGGTACGACGGGCCCCTGTTCCTGGGGCGGGACACGCACGCGCTGTCGGAACCCGCATTTCGCACTGCGCTCGAAGTCCTCGCCGCTCACGACGTGGACGTGCGAGTGGACGCGGACGACGGCTATACCCCGACGCCGGTGATCTCGCATGCCATCTTGTGCGCCAATCGCGGACGATCCGAGCACCTGGCCGACGGCATCGTGGTCACGCCGTCGCACAACCCACCCGAGGACGGCGGCTTCAAGTACAACCCGCCCAATGGTGGTCCAGCCGATACCGATGTCACCGGCTGGATCCAGAAGGAAGCCAACCGTCTGCTCGCCGCGGGCCTGGACGGCGTGCGGCGCACCGCTTTACCACGGCCCCGCCCGCACAACTACATCGCTGCATACGTAGGTGACTTGGCGTCGGTGGTCGACCTCGAGGTGGTCCGCTCGGCGGGTGTAAGAATCGGCGTCGACCCGCTCGGCGGAGCCAGCGTCGCGTACTGGCAGGCCATCGCCCAGCGTTATGGCCTCGATCTCACGGTCGTGAACGAGAGCGACGATCCACGCTTCGGCTTCATGACCGTCGATTGGGACGGCAAGATCCGCATGGACCCGTCGTCGCCATACGCGATGGCCGGCTTGATTGGACTCAAAGACCACTTCGACCTGGCGCTGGGCAACGACGCCGACGCAGACCGCCACGGCATCGTGACCCGCACAAGCGGCCTGCTGAACCCAAATCACTATCTGTCGGCGGCGATCGCCTACCTGTACAAGCATCGGCCAGGCTGGCCGGCGGTGGCTGCCATTGGCAAGACGCTGGTCAGCAGCAGCATGATCGACCGTGTCGGCGCTGACCTCGGACGGCGCGTGCTGGAGGTGCCTGTCGGCTTCAAGTGGTTCGTGTCGGGGCTGCTCGACGGCTCGCTTGGGTTTGGTGGCGAAGAAAGCGCGGGCGCCTCGTTCCTGCGTCACACCGGCGAGGCGTGGACCACTGACAAGGACGGCATCATCTTGTGCCTGCTCGCCGCCGAGATGACCGCGCGGCTCGGTTACGATCCGGGCGAGCTCTATCGTCAGCTCACCGAACGCTTCGGCAGCCCCGTCTATCGGCGCATCGACGCGCCAGCCAATCAGGAACAGAAAGCACGCCTGGCGCGGCTTGCTGCAAGCGACTTGCACACGACGGATCTGGCCGGCGACCCAATCGAAACGGTCTTGACGACGGCGCCTGGCAATGGCGCGCCCATTGGCGGACTCAAAGTCGTGGCCCGCAACGGCTGGTTTGCCGCGCGCCCCTCGGGCACCGAGCAGACGTACAAGATCTACGCCGAGAGTTTCGTCGACGACGCGCACCTCGAGCGCATTCTCGAAGACGCCCAGCGCCTGGTCGGAGCCGCCGTCGGAAATACATAGTTTCATGAATAGTCCAAACGCGGCAGACGCTTTAGTCTGAGTGCCCGCTGGGGAGAGGCGGTCGACTCATGAAGCTACTGCTTTGTCTCATCACGCCGGCGATCTACGCGTTAGGCGCCGCGTTGCCTGCCAGCGCCCAGGTCGCCGATACCACGCCCGAGGCGGTCCGGACCGCGTACGAGGCCGCTGGCCTGGTCGTCTCAAATCAGTCGGTCAACCAGGACGGGGTGGCCACCTTCGCCGTCGAGTCTGATGGTCGGATCGTCGTCCGTGCATCCATCTTTCCCAGCGCTGGAGCCGCGCTGGCGGCGCACCACCAGGCGCATGTTCAGGAGGAAGGGAACCGCAACGTGATGCTCGCTTACAGCGACGAGGCCGGCCCGCAGCTCGTTTCGGGCTATGGACTGAGCCTGTGGCGGCAAAACGTCGCGCTCGTCCAGGTCGCGCCGATCGACGACGTCGGCGCCTATCCGCCCGAGGTCGACTGCGCGCCAGAGGATCTGGCCGCCGTACGGCCGCTGCCGCGCACGCTCGTCGCGCGCCAGTACGCCGCGCCGCTGGAGACACTGCTCGGGCTGGTCGCAGCGCCTGCGCAGTAACCACTGGTGTAGCCTGGTGGCGCACCGCCGATGGTTGGGTCGCCCGAGTCGAATCTTGATCTGGCGGCCCTCGCATCGGCATTCTGGGCCTGGCGAGCCGTCACCCAGCCGTCCTCGGGTGATGACATTCCGCGTATCGAGCGACCACCAGATTGGACTCCCGACTGGTCGCCCGATGGTGTTGCGCGGCGCCGCGCGGAGCTTGCCGCGATCCGCCTCGACGTTGTCCAGGGCTGGCGGCGCAACCCGCAGTTCTACGTCCATCAGGCGCTTGGCCCGGTGTTCGAGGCGCTGCTGCCACCTCCGCCATTCGACGCTCGACGAGCGCAGGCCGTTGTTCACCGCGCGGAGTGGATCCTCGAAACACTGGCCGCTGCCCGGGCGAACCTCGACCAGCCCGTCCGTCCCTTCGCTCACATGGCCATTGACGCCCTCAATGACATCGCGCCGCGCTTACGGACTGTTGCCCACGAACTGCGGCCACATGTCGATGCGTCGGCGGCCCTCCAGCGGGCAGCCCATGCGTTGGAGCAGTTCCGTGAGTGGTTGCTCTCGCGCCTGCAGGGCATGGCGATCGAGACGGCGATCGGCCGCGCCGCCTACGTCGGCTTTCTACGCGACGTCGCGCTTAACCCGATGTCGCCCGAGCAGATTGCCGCCGCCGGCCGGCAGGAACTCGAACGTGCGGTCGCCTTCGAAGCGCTCGAGCGGCAGCGCAACCGACACCTGCCGCCATTGACAATGCCGTCGAGCAGCGCAGAGCAGATCGAGCGCGAGGCCGCCGGCGAGGCAATGCTGCGCCAGTTTTGCGAAGAGCACGACCTGTTGACCTTTCCGTCATGGCTGCAGCGCTACCGCAACTTGCCGCTGCCGTCGTATCTCGTGCCGCTGCGCGGCTTGGGCGTGACCGACGATCTGACGTCGCCCACGCGGCTCGACCAGGACGGCATCAGCTACATCCCTGAGCCCGCGCCCGATCTGCCCTACTTCTACCTGGCCATGGCGCGTGACCCACGCACGCTCATCGCGCACGAAGGCATGCACTTTTACCAGCTAGCCATGTCGTGGAAACATCCCGACCCCGTTCGCCGCTACTACTACGACTCGGGTCCGAACGAGGGCGTCGGCTTTTATGCCGAGGAGATGCTCCTGCAAGCTGGGCTCTTCGACGATAGTCCGCGCTCGCGCGAGATCATCTACAACTTCATGCGCCTGCGTGCGCTGCGTGTCTCGGTCGACGTTCGACTCGCGTTGGGAGAGCTGACGATCGATACCGCCGCGGAGGAGCTTGCGCGGCGCGTGCCGATGGACATTGGCACCGCCCGCGAGGAGGCGTCCTTCTTCGCATCCGAGCCCGGCCAGGCGATCACGTATCAGATCGGGAAACTGCAGATCCTGCGCTTTCTGGCCGACGCCCGCCTCCAGCAGGCTGACTCGTTTAGCCTGCGGACGTTCCACGACGAGCTGTGGCTGAATGGCAACGTACCGATCGCCCTGCAGCGCTGGGAGAAGCTCGGATTGCGCGAGGACGTCGATGCACTTGACATGGTCAGCGAGCGCCTGTCAACGTGAGCCAACTTTGGGCTGTTCTGAGCGGTGCAGCCATCACTCGGAGGTCAGGTATGCGTAAATGGTCGGTTTTGTCGTCGTCCCTGCTCACGGTGCTGGCGCTGCTCATGGCCAGCACCCCCGTGGCGGCCGCAGCGCCCGCGGCGCAGACCGCGGCCGATCCGAAGACGCTCGTCGTCGGCGCCTCGTTCGACATCAAGTCGCTCGATCCGGCGCGCGGCTTCGAGCAGATCGGCGGCATGGTCCACAAGGCGACCTACAACACGCTGGTCACGCTCGACGACAACGACATCAGCCAGATCGTGCCTGACCTGGCTCAGAGCTGGGATGTGAGCCCTGATGCGCGTACCTTCACGTTCCATCTGCGTCAGGGCGTCAAGTTCCATACGTCAGACAACACGATGACCTCAGCCGACGTAAAGTGGTCGCTCGAACGCGCCATTGCGATCAAGGGCAATCCGTCCTTTCTGCTCGAGGGCATCACGAGCGTCGAGACGCCCGATCCTGCGACGGTCGTCGTACACAAGTCCGAAGCCGACCCCGCGTTCATCGCCAAGGGCAGCTTCTCGGTTTTCGCCGTGCTCGACAGCAAGACGGTCCAGGCGCACGGCGGCACCAACGCCGCGGACGCCAACACCACTGACACTGCCGAGACATGGCTGAATCAGAACTCGGCCGGCACGGGTCCGTTCGTCATGACGCGCTACGTGCCGGACTCAGAGGTGGACGTTCAGAAGTTCGCTGGCTATTGGAAGGGTGACGCGGCGTTCGATCGAGTGATCTACCGCAACATTCCCACGGCCGCGACGCAGAAGCTCACGCTGCAGGCGGGTGATATCGACATTGCCACGGAGATCTCGCCCGACTCGGTGGCCGACCTGCAGGCCGATCCAGGTATCACGCTAGCTCAAGGCCAAGGCGCGGACATCTTCTTCCTGCTGATGAACCAGAACCCGGCGCTGACCAATGGCGCGATGAGCAATCCGCAGGTGCAGCTCGCCGTCCGCTACGCCCTGGACTATGAGGGCATCAACGCGCTGGTCGGCGGACCGGCTGCGACGCCGGCGACGATCCTGCCGCTCGGTTTCCTCGGCGCCTATGGGACCGATCGGGCGTTCAAGCGCGACCTGGCGTTGGCCGCTGAGCTACTCATCGCGGCCGGCTTCCCCAATGGTTTCAGCGTCGACCTGCAATACCCGACCAATTTCTCGCGCAGTGGCGTCAGCTTCGACCTGGTCGCGCAGAAGATCCAGGCTGACCTTGCCGAAGCGAACATCAACGTGACGCTGAAGCCTGGCGAGATCAATACCGAGCTCGCCAACTACCGCGCGGGCACCGAGGGCTTCGGCTTCTGGCTGTGGGGCCCCGACTATTTCGACTCGAATGACTACCTGGCGTTCCTGCCCGAGGGCATTGTCGGCAAGCGCGCCAATTGGACCAACGGCAATTCCGACGCCACCATCCAGAGCCTGCGCGACCAGATCAACGTCGAGACCGACACCGCCGCACGGGCTGCCTTGTGGCAGCAAGCCCAGGATTACCTGATGCTGCAGGGCCCATTCGCCGTCATCGTCCAGCCAGGCGTCTACATCGCCACCCGCGGCCGCATCGGCAACTACGTCTATAACCCTGCCTGGCGCGTCAATCCCTACGTCCTGAGCAAATCGTAGCCCGCACGTGAGCCATGCAAGCCATAGTCGCGCAGCGCCTCCTACTGATGCTGCCGCTCATGGTCGGGGGTACGTCGATCCGTACCCACATGCCCGTGGGCGAAGACCTGGCGAGATACCTGCCGGCGAGCGCCGAGCTCGCGATTGTGGCCACACTGGTGGGTGTCTTCCTCGGCGTCCCGTTCGGCGTCCTGTCCGCTGTGCGCAGGAACCATCCGATCGACCACCTGCTCAGAGGCATCTCGCTACTGGGCGTGTCCAGCCCGGTGTTCTGGCTCGGGCTGATCGCGCTGTACGTCTTCTACTTCAGATTAGGCTGGCTCCCGGGCCCAGGGCGCCTCGATGTCGGCATGCCCGAACCGCAGCGCATCACAGGCATGTTCACCGTCGACAGTCTCGTCACCGGTAATTGGCCGACGTTCATCGCGAGCATCAGGCACCTGCTCCTGCCCGGTCTGGTCCTGGCGAGCGTCTACCTCGGCCTGGTCACGCGCATGACGCGCTCGAGCATGCTCGAGGTCCTGTCCGCCGACTACGTCCGCACTGCACGCGGCAAAGGCCTGGCGCAAAGGGTGGTCATCTACCGTCACGCGCTCGGCAACGCGCTCATCCCGACGATTACCGTGCTCGGCCTGGCGTTCGGCGACATCCTGGCTGGAACCGTCCTCACCGAGACGATCTTCTCGTGGCCAGGCATCGGCCGCTACGCCTACCAGTCAGCCGTGACGCTTGACTTTCCGGCGATTATGGGCGTCAGCCTGCTCATCGCCGGCGTGTTCATCACGGTGAACCTGGCCACCGATCTCGCCTACGTCTTGCTCGATCCGCGCCTGCGCCAGGCCACCCGCTGAGGGCCACAACGTTGGTCGCCCTCGCGCCACCGCTGCCTGCCGTTCAGCCGGCGCCGCCCGTCGCGCGCTCGGCCCCGGCAACGGTCGCGCGCTTCCTGCGCCGCAATCGATTGGTCGTGCTCGGCGGCGTCGTGGTCCTGGCGTGGATCCTCGTCAGCATTGCGGCGCCTGTGTTGACGCCGTATGGGCCGCTCACGCAGCGGGTCGTGGAGCGGCTGCAGCCACCGTCCCCGAACCACCCATTTGGCACCGACGCGCTCGGTCGCGACATCCTGGCCAGAGTGCTGCACGGCGGACGCATCTCGCTGCCCGTCGGTTTCGGCGTGGTCGCCGTATCACTGCTCCTGGGCGGACTCATCGGCGCCGTGGCCGGCTTCGGTCGAGGCTGGCTCGACAGCCTGCTCATGCGCAGCACCGACATGGTCATGGCCTTCCCCATCATCATCCTGGCCATGACCATCGCCGCCGCGCTCGGCCCGGGCCTCGAACACACCATGATCGCCCTCGTCGCGGTGTCGTGGCCGCGCTATGCGCGGGTCACACGCGGCCTGGTGCTCGCGGTCAAGGAGAACGAGTACGTCCACGCCTCGCGCGCGCTCGGCGCGACCGAGCTGCACGTGTTGACGCGCGTCGTGCTGCCCAATTGCCTTGCCCCAGCGGTCGTCATGGCGACGCTCGACCTGGGCAACGCCATTTTGACCTTCTCAGGTCTGAGCTTTTTGGGCCTGGGCTCGCCGCCACCGGCGCCCGAGTGGGGCGCCATGGTCGCCGCCGGGACCCAGAACTTCGATCAGTGGTGGGTGAGCACATTTCCCGGGCTGGCCATTCTCACCCTGGTGATGGCGTTCAACTTCATCGGCGACGGCGTGCGCGACGCACTCGACCCTCGTTTGCGGCGCAGCGTCTAACCACGCCAGTCGAGTGTTCGGCGTCGACCGGCGACTGCTCATCATTGCGCTGATCCTGTTTGTCAATGCGCTCGGGTCGGGCTTGATCCTGCCCTTGCTGCCGTTCTTTGCCATCGCGATGGACGCCAGCCCTGTGGCCATCGGGCTGCTCATCGCGACCCTGCCCTTGTTCGCCACGCTGGCGGGGCCACCGCTCGGGGCGCTTTCGGATCGCCACGGCCGCAAGCCACTGCTCTTGCTCTCGCTGGCGGGGACGGTTCTCGGCTTCATCATTCTGGGCACCGCCGCCTCATTGCCGCTGATCTTCCTGTCGCGCGCGATTGACGGCGCCTCGGCCGGCAATACCTCGATTGCTCGCGCCGCCATTGCCGACATCACCTCGCGCGAGAGCCGTGTCGCGGGCATCGGCGTGGCTTTCGCCATGGAAAGCCTGGGCCTGATCGCGGGGCCGCTGCTGGGCGGCATCTTCGCGCCGTATGGGTTGACGGTGTCAGCCTTCGTCGCCGTCGCTATCGCCGTCCTGTGCTTCGTGCTCGTGTTGGTTGCCTTCCCCGAAACGCGTGCGACTGAGCATCAGCCGTCGCCCCCACTCGGCGACATGCTCGGCGCCGTGCGCTCGCCACGCACGCGTGTCCTGGTCATCGTCATCTTCGCCGTGCAACTGCTGATCATGATGATGTGGGGCACCCTGGCCCTCTACGCGAACGAGCTATTCCAGTTCGGCGGCTCGGAACTGGGCTATGTGTCGGCCTATGCAGCCTCGGCCGGCGTCCTTAGTCAGGTCGGACTGCTGCGCCTCCTGACGCGCTTGATTCCAGACAAAGCCATCCTGGTCGCAGGGCTGCTGGCGATGGCCGCCGGCCTGGCGCTGATCGCGCTCGGCAAGGTGCCGCTGGTCATGCTGCTGGGCGTTGGCCTCATGGCAGCGTCCTTCAATACCGCCATGCCGACCGCGATCGGTCTCGTGTCCAGGCTGGCCTCCGAAACGGAGCAGGGCCGCGTCATGGGCACGACAGCGTCGGCGATAAGTCTGGCGTCGGTGTTCGGTCCGATCGTGGCTGGCGCGCTGTTCAGCGTCTCGGCGCGCGGCAGCTATGCGGCCGCGGCTGTGGTCGCGCTGGCCGCCGCGGCGATCGCCGTTCGCGGCATCAGCCTGCGACGACCTGCAGATCCCGCCGGTACGTCGTAAGCACTCGGCCGCCTTCAGGGCCGCCGACCACGACCACGTCCTCGGTGCGCGCGCCAAATTTGCCGGGGATGAAGATGCTCGGCTCGACGGTGAAGCACATGCCCTGCTCCAGGACCGATGCATCGCCACGATCGAGGTATGGCGGCTCGTGCACGTCCAGCCCGATGCCGTGGCCGAGGCGGTGCCGAAACCAGTCGCCGTAGCCGCCGTCTTCGATGACTTCGCGCGCCAGCGCATTCACGTCCTGCGCCGTGCGCGGGCCGGCCTGAAGCGCTTCGATGCCGCGCTGAGCCGCCAACATCACCAGTGCGTGGGCCGTCCGATACTCGGGTGGCGGCTCGCCCAGATAGACCGATCGGCCAAAGTCGTAGCAATACCCCCCGACGGTCGAGCCGAAGTCGAAGGACAGCGAGTTGCCGCGCTCGAGCGGTCGTCGACTCGCCTTCATGGCCAGGGGGCGCTTCTCAGCCGGGCCCATCTGCCACACGTTGGTGACGAAGGACGAGCCGTCGGCGCCGTGCCTGACCATAAGTTGATCGATCTCATAAGCGACGTCGAGCTCCGTCTGGCCAGAGTCGGGCGCCAGGAAGCTCACGATCTCCGTCATGGCCTGGTCGACGATGCGGGCTGCCGATTGCATTACCTCGACCTCTTCCGGCTCCTTGACCATGCGCAACGGCGCGATCACGTCTGATGCCAGGCGCACCTCGACGTCCGGCCTCACTCGCCGCAACGCGAGTGCCTGTTCACTCCAGGCGCGGTTCTCAATGGCGATGGCGCCGAGCCGAGGCTCGAACCCGCGCAGCAGGTCGCCCAGGAACGCCTCGGGATCGCCCTGGTCGGGCAGAACGCGTACATCGAGCGACGTAGTCGGCTCGAGGTCGAACTCGGCCACCATGCGCGGCACGGCCAGGATCGGCTCGTGGCGCAGGCCGAGGAAAAGGCCCTGGACCCAGCCGCCCGGGTAGTTGACGTTGCCGAAGTGCGGCCGGTTGCGCCGCCAGCCGCTCAGGTACTGCGCGTTCGCGCCGGGCGCGAGATACAGCAGGTCGATGCCCAGGCGCTCCATTTGTGCGCGTGCCTTCTGGATGCGCTGCTCGTAATTCACTCCATCAGCCCTCGCAGTGCCCTGAGCATCACTAGCGGTATCTCGGCAGGACATCGCTGCCCAGCACGTCGATTGCCTGCAACAGGTCGGGACCCAGCGGCGGTCCAAAACTGAGGTGCCGTGCGCCCATATGTACCAGTCCGTCCAGTCTTGGTATGACATCCGGCGCGGTCCCGACCACGCCGATACGCAGCATGTCCTCGGTCACCAGCCGTGCCGCCCCCAGTGGATCACCTTTTTGCATGCGCGCCTGGATCGGCTCGAAGTCGGCCTTCGTCAAGCCGAGCCGCTGCAGGATTGTCGGGCTCAGCGCACGGCCGTAATAGGCGATCTTGTCCCTGAGCACATGCTCAGCCGCTACGCGATCGTCGCGTGTCACCGAGCACCAGATACACGCGGCCACGTCCACTTCTCGTTGTGGCTGGATGAACCCCATGACCTCGGCGAAGTGCTCAGGCGGAAAGAGCAAGGGCAATCCACCATCGGCCACGTCGCCAATGAGGCGCAGCATGCGCGGGCTCATCGCCCCCACATAAATGGGAATTGGTCTGGCCTTGAACCGTAGGTAGGCCTGGTCGGTCCAGCCCCTGGCGCCGCCAGGCGCCCCCCGCCACAACCTGCGCAGGGTTTCGATCGTCTCCCGGACCGTGCGGACTGGCCGCTCGGCGTCGATTCCTACCCAACCCAGAAAGTCGTCCGCGCCGCTGGATATGCCCAGCAAGAAGCGCCCGTGGCTTAGCTCGTCCAACGTGGCCGCTGCCATAGCCATCTCCGCCGGATGGATCGTGTACGGGTTGACGATGCACGTCCCGATCTGAATCCGCTCTGTCTGCTGGGCGACCGCCGCGAGAATCACCCACGCGCTGCGCAAGAAGAGGTCGTCGCTGACCCAGAACTGGTCGAACCCGGCCTCCTCCGCCTTTTTGGCTAATATCGGGTACAGCTCGACCGGCAGGTCATTGTTGAGCCGAATACTGAACTTCACTCGCCGTCGATCAGCGCATCGGCCTCGATCTCGACCAGTCGCCCATTCACCAGTCCTGCGACCTGAACCAGCGTGTTCGCCGGCCGAATCTCATTGAACACCTGCCCATGCACTCTCGCTACCGGCTCCCAGTCCGCCAGCCGTGCCACATAAATCCGCGTTCGCACCACGTCTTTGAGTGACGCCCCCACCTCGGCGAGCGCGCGCTCGATCTTGGCCAGGATGTACCGCGCCTGCTCCGCCGCCGTATTTCCCTGCACGGTGCCCTGCGCATCGGACGCCGTCGTCCCCGACACAAAGACCGCGTTGCCCACGCGCACCGCCCGCGAGTACCCCGCCAAGCTCTCCCAGGGCGTCCCCGAACCCACCTTCCGCCGCATCCCGAGGCTCACACTACTTGCCCGCGGCGCCAGCGCGCGACCACCCCTTCGCCCGCCGCTCCGCGCTGGGGCGCTTCTACACTGACCTGAGAGTGCCCGGCTGGTTCAAGCCCGTGCGCCTCCTGAGTCGCGCAACTCGGCCAGGGTCCGCGCGTGTTCACAAGGGGGAATGACCCAGCAACGCAAGAACAACAACGGAATTCTGGCAGTGCTGCTCACCGGCCTGATCATGGCCAACGTCGACGTCGCCATCGTCAATGTCGCCACGCCGGCTATCCGTAATTCCTACGACGCCTCCGGCGCCGAGCTGCAGCTGGTCGTGTCCGGCTATGTCGTCGCGTACGCGATGCTGCTCATCACGGCGGCTAGGCTCGGCCAGATGTTCGGCTATGGCCGCGTCTTCACCGGCGGCGCGGCCCTGTTCACGGCAGCGTCGCTCGCGTGTGGGCTCGCTCCAGGTGCGCCAGCGCTCATCCTCGCCCGCATCGTGCAGGGCATAGGCGGCGCGCTGATGGTCGCGCAGGTGCTCACGGGCATCCAGCTGAACTTCGCCGGTCAGGAGCGGGTCAAGGCCATCGGCTCATATGCCATGGCGCTGTCAGCGGCCGCGGTCATTGGCCAGATCCTGGGCGGTGTGATCGTCTCCGCGGACATCCTGGGCACTACCTGGCGCCCAGCTTTTCTGATCAACGTGCCGATCGGCGTGGTTCTGATGTGGCGCGCCCCACGCCTGCTGCCGATGACGGGCAGGGACAACGCTCAGCGTTTTGATCTTCCAGGTCTAGCGGCGTTGTCCCTGGCCGTGCTTACTGTCCTGGTCCCGCTGATCTTCGGCCGTGAGCTGCACTG
>WNGF01002749.1_pt1 | contig 24379 bp, 22 predicted proteins | sample 5400641 | NCBI WGS metagenome assembly WNGF01 (sample SAMN13153371, study PRJNA577476) | soil metagenome | isolation source: 80 cm soil or saprolite under grassland replicate 2 | place: USA:California | collected 2016-06-15 | reverse complement strand
GAGATCGAGCTCGTCGAGTCGGCGCGGGGGGTGACGAAGGAGGTCAGCTTCGGCGTCACCGCCGTCTGCCCCGTCTGCGGAGGGGACGGGGCCGAGCCGGGAACGAGCCTGAACACGTGTCCCGACTGCGGTGGTACGGGCCGGCTGCAGGAGGTCTCCCGCACTGTCTTCGGAGAGTTCCTACGGTCTCAGGCCTGTCCGCGGTGCGGCGGCCGTGGCCGTGTGGTCGAGCATCCGTGCCGCGAGTGTGGGGGGGAGGGCCGCGTGGTCGAGCAGCGGACGCTCGACGTTGAGATCCCGCCGGGCATCCACCATGGGCAGCAGATCCGGGTCTCGGGTGAAGGCCACGCCGGGCCGCGAGACGGTCGGGCCGGCGACATCTACGTGCTTGTCCGGGTGAAGCCAGATCCTCGCTTCTCCCGCGAGGGCAACGACCTCTTCTCCGAGATCGAGCTGACCATGACGGAGGCCGCGAGCGGGAAGACCGTGAACGTTCCGACGATCGACGGCGACGTGGCGCTCGAGCTCGAGCCGGGCACCCAGCCGGGCGAGATACATCTACTGCGCGGCCGAGGCATGCCCGTCTTGCAGGGATTCGGGCGAGGTGACCACCGTGTGCTCGTGAACGTCTTGATCCCCCGCCGCTTGACCGACGAGCAGCGCCGGCTCCTCGAGGAGTTCGACAGGTCCGCGAGCGAGGACACGTACCGCGCCGACGAGGGGTTCTTCGACAGGGTGAAGAACGCGTTCCGCTGACCCCGCTACGCCGTGTGTCCGTCACGGTGCCGCCCGATCGAGGGGAGCAGGCGCGCGCGACGATGCTCGAGCTCTTCCCGGAGGGCTTCGAGGAGGTCGAGCGTCCGAGGGCGCTCGAGCTGGCCGCCTACACCGACGCCGCCGGAGCGACCCGGCTCTGGCGCGCGTTCGGGGAGTACTCCTGGTCGGAGGTCCCGGAGGACTGGCAGCACCGTTGGCGTGAGTTCCACCGACCCGTCCGAATCGGGAGGCTCTGGGTCGGCCCTCCCTGGATCGACCCGCCGGCCGATGCCGTGCCGATCGTGATCGATCCCGGTCGTGCATTCGGTACCGGCGCGCATCCGACCACCCAGCTCTGCCTGGAGCTGATCTCCGAGCTTGCGGGCGCCGGCGGCAGCCTCCTCGACATCGGCTGCGGCTCTGGGGTGCTGTCGATTGCAGCGACCAAACTGGGCTTCGAGCCCGTCATCGGCCTCGACCACGACGAGGTCACGATCTCGACCGCGCGTGAGAACGCAGCCGCGAACGGCGTCGCGGTCGACCTGCGCCTGCTGGAGGCGCTCGAGGACGAGCTCCCGGGCACGGACCTCGTCGTTGCGAACATCTCTGCCACGGTGATCGAAGCGCTGGGGCCTCGCCTCGAAACCCGCCGGCTCCTGACGTCCGGTTACCTCGCGACCGAGTCTCCACGGGTCGAGGGCTTCAGGCTCGGCGAGCGCCGTGTGCGCGACGGCTGGGCGGCCGATCTCCATCTCCGCAGTTAGCCTTCGGCTCCATGGCGACGTTCTCGGTCCAGTTTCTCGGCTGCAAGGTTTCGCACACCGACGCTCGAGAGATCCGCGAGCGATTGCTGCACGACGGCCACCGGCAGCTCGACGAAGAAGCTGAAGTAGCGGTGATCAACACCTGCTGCGTCACACACGAGGCCGTCCGCAAATCGCGCCGTGCTGCAGCGCGCGCCGCGCGGACGCACCGGCGCGTGTACGTGACGGGATGCGCTGCGAATCTCGCGGGAGATTCGTTCGCGGGCCTTCCGAGCAATGTTGTCATCGTCGCCAGGCCGAGCGAGGAAACGCCCGAGCTCGTCGCCGGGGACGTTGGCGCCATTGGGTGTGTCCAGGCCGACGCGCGGCTCGATCGGGTGCGCGCCTTCGTCAAGGTGCAGGACGGCTGCAGCTTCTCGTGCAGCTTCTGCGTGATCCCGCTCGTTCGGGGCCGCTCGCGTAGCCGGCCGGCCGGTGCCGTTCTCGGGGAGATCGGCAAGCGCGTCTCGCAGGGCCACAGCGAGGTCGTACTGACCGGGATCAACCTTGGCTGTTACCGCGATCGTGAAGCCGGGTTCGGGCTCGCGCGCCTGATTCGAGCGGCCGGCGCGGTGCCAGGGCTCGCGCGCCTGCGGCTGTCTTCCCTCGAGGTCAACCATCTGAGCGACGAGCTCGTCGCGGCGATACAAGAGACGCCTGCCGTGTCGAGGCACCTGCACGTGCCGCTCCAATCGGGCGACGACCGCATCTTGCGGGCGATGGGGCGTCGTTACGACAGCGCGACGTACTTGCGCCGCGTGGGCCTTGCGGATGGCTTCAACCTCACGAGCGATGTGATTGTCGGTTTTCCGGGCGAGGACGAAGCGGCGTTCACCCGGACGCTCGAGATCGTGGCGCAGGCGGGGCTGACGAAGGTGCACGTCTTCCCGTACTCGCCGCGGCCGGGCACGCGGACGGCTGCGAAGGATACGGTTCCACCGGCCCTCAAGAAGGAGCGGAGCGCGCGCCTGCGCGCGGCCTCGCAGGCGGCCTGTCTTGCGCACTGGCGGCGGAAGCTCGGCCGGGAGGATGCCGTCCTGGTCGACCGCCCGGGCCGGGGCTACGGCGACGACTATTCGCCGTGGTTCGTCCAGGGGCCGGTCGGCGAGCTTCTCCAGGTCCGGGCGGCGGCGGTCACGCAGGAGGGGATCCTCGCTGCCTGAGGATTGCCTTTTCTGCAAGCTCTACCGCGAGGGCGAGCACGTCCGCACCGGCGAGGGTTTCGTCGCCATCCGGGACATCAACCCGAAGGCGGAGACACACCTGTTGATCATTCCGGAGCACCACGTCGAGACATTTCGCGAGGTCGCGGAGTTCCCGCCGGACGAGGCGAAGCGGATGCTCGAGTTCGTGGCCGACACCGCCCGGGAGCAGGGGCTCGAGGACTATCGCGTCGTCGTAAACGTCGGCGAGGGCGGAGGCCAGACGATCTTTCACCTCCACTGGCACCTGCTCGGAGGCCGGATGAGCGGGATGTCGGCATGAGCTTGATCGGGCGCATCGAGGGCGAGCTGAAGGACGCCATGCGCGCGAAGGACACCGCGCGCCGCGACGCTTTGCGCCTGATCCTGGCCGCGCTGCGATCGGCCGAGAAGGAGCTCCGACGACCGCTCCATGACGACGAGGAGCTGCAAGTGCTGCAACGCGAGCGGAAGAGGCGGCACGAAGCGGCCGAGGCCTTTCGCGCCGGCGACCGTGAGGAACAGGCCGCAGCCGAGGAGGCCGAGCTCGCCATCCTCGAGGAGTTCATGCCCGAGCCGCTTGCCGAGGAAGCGCTGGAAGAGATCGTCGACGATGCGATCGCCGAGGTGGGAGCGACCAGCATGCGCGACTTCGGGCGTGTGATGGCCGACGTGATGCCCCAGGTCGCAGGGCGGGCGGACGGCTCTGCAGTGAGCCAGCTCGTCCGCGAGAAACTCGCCTGAGCCGGCTTTCCGGACCACCTACACTGGACCGGGTGCAGGAGGTTTTTCCCGTCTCGAACGACGTCGCGGCAGAGCTGGCCGGCGTCGGCGACGGCGTGCTCGACTCACTCCGCGAACGCCTGCGTTGCACGATCAGGCTACGCGGGAATGTCCTCACGATCGAAGGTGAGGACCAGCATGTGGCAGAGGCGCGGGCCGTCGTCGACGAGCTGGTCGAGCTCGTCGAAGGAGGGCACGACATCGGCCCCGACACCGTGGGGGCGGTCGTACGCGCCCTGGACCAGGCCGAGGACATCCGTGACGTCTTCGAGGATGTCGTCTGGCGTCACCGCGGCAAGAAGATCGCGCCGAAGACGGTCACCCAGAAGCAGTACGTCGACGCGATCCGCGACCACACGGTCACTTTTGCGATCGGCCCGGCCGGCACCGGGAAGACCTACCTTGCGATGGCGCTGGCCGTTGCTGCGCTGTCGGAGCGGGAGGTCGGCAGGATCATCCTCACGCGCCCGGCGGTCGAGGCCGGCGAGCGGCTCGGATTCCTTCCGGGCGACATGCTGGCGAAGGTCGACCCCTACCTGCGCCCCCTCTTCGACGCGCTGTACGACATGCTCGACGCGGACCGGCTGAACGCGTACATGGAGAAGGGCACGATCGAAGTTGCGCCGCTCGCCTTCATGCGCGGCCGGACGCTCAACGACTCGTTCATCATCCTCGACGAGGCGCAGAACACGAGCCCCGAGCAGATGCAGATGTTCCTCACCCGACTTGGGTTCGGCTCGAAGGTCGTCGTCACGGGCGACGTAACTCAGATCGATCTCCCGCGCGAGCAGGCCTCGGGCCTGATCCAGGTTCCGGACGTACTCGGCTCGATCGACGGGATCGCGTTCATCCGCTTCACGCACGAGGACGTTGTCCGCCACAAGCTCGTCCAGAGGATCGTCGAGGCGTACAAGCTGCATGCCGAGGAGACCGGAACGCAGCGGCGCCGATAGCCGGATGGTGGTGACAATCGAAGTCGTGAACCGGAGCGGCGCAGAGGCGGAGGAGGAGGCCGCGGTCGAAGTCGCGCGGGAGGTGCTCTCAGAGGAGGGGCTCGACGAGGGCGAGCTCGGGATCGCTTTCGTCGCCCCGGAGGAGATGCGCGGACTGAAGCGAGAGCACCTGGGCGTGGACGAAGTGACGGATGCATTGGCCTTTCCGCTCGACGGCCGCGACGAGCTTCCACCGGGCCTTCCCCGGCAGCTCGGGGACGTTGTCTTGTGCCCGCAGGTCGTGGGCGCAGACTGGCGCGGGCCGCTCGTGCACGCTCTGCTCCACCTGCTCGGGTACGACCACGGTGACGCGATGGAGGCCCGGGAGCTGGCCCACGGAGAGACGCGATGAGCGTGCCGACGAGGCCCCGACCTCGGCGGCCCTGGCGCCGCGATGAGGCACGCCGAGCCGCCTCTGCCCGCGACGGGGCGCCGGCGCCACCCGCCAGGCAGACGCTCTCGATCGTCGAGAGCTTCAACTACGCGTTCGAAGGCGTCATCCACGTGTTGCGGACACAACGGAACATGCGGGTCCATGTCGCGATCGCCACGGGAGTCCTGATCGCCGCGCTCGCGCTCGGCGTCTCGAAGCTCGAGCTCATCGCCCTTTTGCTCTCGATTGCATTCGTCCTCATCGCGGAGATGATCAACAGCGCAATCGAGGGAGCGATCGACGTCTCGACCACGTCCTTCGACCCCATGGCGAAACTGGCGAAGGACATCGCTGCGGGCGCTGTCCTCATTGCCTCGGTGAATGCGATCGCAGTCGGCTATCTGGTCTTCTCGGGTGCAATCGCAGATCGGAGCTCGCGGCTGCTCAACCGGTTGCGCGATGCGCCCTCCGAACTGACGCTCATCGCGCTCGTTGTGACGCTCATCATCGTGATCACGACGAAAGTGATCACGCACCGCGGGACGCCGTTGCGCGGCGGCCTGCCCTCCGGGCACGCGGCGCTCGCGTTCGCAGGCTGGATGGCGGCGACGCTCGTCCTCGGAGGGTCGGAGCACCAGTTCCTGATCTCGTCTCTGACCTTCATCATGGCGCTGCTCGTCGCTCAGACCCGCATCGAAGCAGGCGTGCACTCGACGCTCGAGGTTGTCTACGGCGCGCTGCTCGGCGCTCTCGCGACCCTCGTGCTCTTTCAGATCGCAGCGTGAAGAGCGGTTTCGTGGCGGTGGCGGGCCGCCCCAACGTCGGAAAATCCACACTCGTGAACGCTCTCTGCGGAGGGAAGGTCGCGATCGTCTCCGACAAGCCGCAGACGACGCGGCGCCGGATCCGCGGGATCGTCAATCGGGAAGATCACCAGCTCGTGCTCGTCGATCTTCCCGGCTTCCAGCGGCCGCGCGATCCGCTGACCGAGCACATGCAGCGCACGGTGGACCACTCCCTCGAGGATGTGGACGCCGTTCTCTTCGTCCTCGACGCGACGGAGCCGAGCGGAGGCGGCGACCGCTTCATCGCCGAGCGCGTCTTCGGCCTCGGAGTGCCCGTCGTGATCGTGGTGAACAAGGTCGATCGCGTCGACCCTGCTCGCATCGCGGAGCAGATCCAGTCCGCGGCAGCCCTCGGCGATTTCCACGCGCTCCACCCTGTCAGCGCGCGGACGGGCGACGGGGTCGATGCGCTGCGCGACGACCTGCTCGAGCTCATTCCGGAGGGGCCGCTCTACTTCCCGGCCGACGAGAGCAGCGACCTGCCGCTCGAGGTCCGGATCGCGGAGCTTGTTCGAGAACAGGCACTCGCGCTGACCCGCGAGGAGGTTCCGCACTCGATCTCGGTCGAGACCGAGGAGGTGGGAGACAAAGTGGTGAGGGCCGTCGTCTATGTCGAAACTGCTTCCCAGAAGCAGATCGTGGTCGGGAAGGGCGGTGGGACGATCAAGCAGATCGGGATGCAGGCCCGGCCCGAGATCGAGGCGATCCTGGGGCGGGAGATCTTTCTCGAGCTGATCGTGAAGGTGAAGAAGCGCTGGCGGAGGGACGAGGGAATGCTCCAGCGGTTGGGCATATGAGTTACCCGCGCGCGTTGAGTCGGAACAGAACTGGTGCTCGAACACGAATATCCCCACCCGGGTGGGGAGTCGGTCCGCCCGCCAAACAGGCGTGCGGAGGGCTAAGCCCTCCTCCGCACTGTTTTTTAAGGCTCGAGTGACGCGTGGAGGGCGAATTGCGTACGCCTACCGGTACCCCGCGCTCTAACCCGTCGAGGAATCGGACCCCTCAGTGGGAGCGTACAGCGGATTTCCGCGTACGTGTGAGCCCGAATCGAGTCAACTCCGTGCCAATCCAGGCTACGATCCCGGCGTTTCCGATGGCATTCGAAAGCAAGCCTTCCTCTCCAGCATCTCTGTGCGCCGTCAGTCCGCGGACGTCGGCGTGACAGGATCTCGTCACCTCAGCCAGGCGATCTCGGAGGGCGACGGGATCTCGCTTCTCGCACCCGTTGGCGACGCAGCCGCGGCGACGGCCGCCGAGCGCGACGGCGCCGAGGGCATCGTCCTCGCGCACGAGATCCCCGGCGTGCGAGACGCGACCACGCTGCCGATTCTCTGGAGCGCCGCGGCCTCGGCTCAGACGGCGGCCCGCGCGGGCGCGGACGCTTTCGTCCTCCGCGTGGAGACCGACGACGGCGACCGGCTGCACGAGCTCCACCTCGAGGCGCAGGAACTTGGGCTCGAATCCGTCGTCTCGGTGAGCGACGAGGAGCAGCTCGCGCTCGCGCTCGAGCAGGTCGATCCGGAGATCTTTCTTCTCTCGGCACATGGGGACGACGAGCATGACCCGCTTGAGGGTGTCCTCGACCTGCTTCCGGACGTCCCGGCCGGAAAGCTCGCAATCGCAGAGGTCGTGGCCCCGAGCCGCGAGTACGTCCTTGCACTGGAGCGCGCCGGAATCGACGGAGTCATCGTTCGCGCCGGCGACGTTTCCCGCTTCGTCGGGGGATCGCCACCCGAGGTCTAGTAGTGGTCACCCAACGGGGGGCCGTCGCGGAGTTTCCACCCCGTCGAGCGGCGCTGCTGGTACCGCCGCTCGTCCGCCGGCACCCCTGGGCCCTTGCATTTGTCCTGGTCCTCGGCCTTGCCGCCGCGCTTCGCTTCATCGGCATCGACTACGGCACTCCCCTTCCGCTCCTGAATCCGGATGAGAAGTCCATCGTCCCGCGGGCCTGGGAGATGGTGCACGGCGGCGGGGTCAATCCGCACTGGTTCGACTACCCGACGCTGCTGCTCTACGTGCTCGCGCCCTTCCAGGCCTGGCAGGCGGCCCCTTCCTACCTGGATGCGCGGATCGTCGTCGCCCTTCTCGGGTTGGCCTCGGTCGCCGCCTGCGGATGGCTCGGCCTCCGCGCCTACGGGCGAACCGCGGCTGTCGTCGCGGCGTCGGCGGTCGCGGTCGAGACAACGCACGTCGCCTACTCACACGCCGCCGTGACTGACGTCCCGCTCACGCTCGGAGTCGCCCTTGCCCTCACTCTCATGGTCACGAAGCGGATCGAGCTGGCGGGGCTCGCCGTCGGCCTCGCCGTGGCGACGAAGTATCCGGGGGTCTTCCTTCTCGTCCCGCTCGTCGTCGCCGGTTGGAGGCAGTGGCGCCGGCTCGGGCTTGCCTTCGTGCTCGCAGCTGCCGCGTTTGCCGCGTCCAGCCCCTTTTTCCTGGTCGACTTCGGACAGGCGGTCGGTGACGCCTGGCGCGTCCAACGCCTGGCCCATCAGGGATGGCTCGGATTCGAGCACGACGGGATCGCGCCCGTCGCATTCCTCGACCGTCTGTGGGAAGGCTTTGGGCCGGCGCTCGCGATCGCCGTGGTCGGGCTCGCGATCGCGCTCATCCGCCGTCGCCGCGCGGATCTCGTCCTCGGCTCGTTCGTGGTCGTCTACTTCCTCGGCCTGATCCCCGTGCACGCGCATTTCGATCGCTACGTCCTGCCTCTGGTTCCTCCCCTGGCCGTCCTGGCCGGCCGTTTGCGGCGGCTGGCTCCCGTCACGCTCGCGCTCCTGGCTGTGCCGCTCGTATGGTCGATCCAGGACGACGTGCGGCTGACCCGGACGGATACGCGCGCGGTCGCTCGAGCCTGGATCGACGGGCACCTTCCTCGCGGCGCGAGGATCGCGGTCGACCCTTCGACGCCGCCGCTTCCGCGCCTCCGCGTCCTTCCACTCGAGCTTCCCGGCCCCGGCCGCGAGACCGACCCCAACCGCAGCGTCGTCAGGCTCGAGCAAAGAGGAGTGCGGTACGTCCTGGTCACGGGGGCGGTTGCGGACCGTGTCCTCTCCGCGCCGCGCCGGTACCCGGCCGAGGCGCGCTTCTACGCTCAGCTGCGGTCCCGCGCAACGCTCGAGTACTACCGCGGCCCCGGCAAGGGTCTCGAAGGGCCTTGGATCGCCCTTTTTCGACTGTACTCTTAGGCGGTGAGCGGACGCAGAGCATTGCTTGGCGCAGGCCTAGTAGCGGCCCTGGCGCTCGCCGCCAGCGGATGCGGCGGGGGCGGTCAGAGCCCTGCCGCAGAGGCTTCGAAGGCCGGGAAGCCGTCGTGTCCGGCTACCTGGCGTCCGGGCTGGCAGAAGCTCGCGAACCGAATCGGCGTCACCGTCTACTGCCCGAGCTGGATTCCGAGCCCGCTGACGGGCGACATCAAGGGCCGGTGGAGCAGCGGCGCGCAGGTCGACAAGGATCGCAGCTACCTGGCCGGGTTCATCTGGGTCGAGCACGGCGACGAGGTACACGTGAACCTGCGCGGCTATCCAGGCCGGACGTCGGTCCCGAAGTGCTTGAACGAGGAGCAGGTCGGCAAGCGGCTCGCCCGGACGAAAGTCCCGTGCTTCTCCGATCCGAAATGGACGAGGCGGATCAAGGGGAGCGCCGTCACTCTCTACACCGTCAACCGTGACGCCGACCAGTGGCACCTGCTCTTCGCCTGGCGGCGCAACGGCTCGCTCTACGCCCTGAGCGAGCACGTCGCCCCCCCGTTCGGCTACCGGCGGGTGGTTGCAAATCTCCAGCACATGTATCGAAGCCTGGTCTCGATCGAGCCTCGGACCTAGGGATGCGACTGACGCGACGGGAGCTCCTCGCCGGCGCCGCGGCGAGCGCGGTCGCGGGTGCCGGAATCTACGAGCTCGTCGACCGTCTGGCGAGCGCGCCCAAGCGGGCAGCAGCGGCCCGGCTTGCGAAGGAGCAGCATCTACTCCAAGGAGTCCGCGTCATCCGCGATGACGGCGTCGAGGTGGTCGTGCCGCCCCTTCATCACCGGATCGTGACCGCGAAGGTTCGCGCCGGCTCGGACCGCGCCTCCCTCGTTGCCGCCCAGGAGGAGCTGGAACATGCTCTGGCCGGGCTCGAGTCCCGCTACGAGCCCACTGCCGCAGGGCTGGGTGTCACGATCGGATGGGGGCTTCCGTACTTCGACCGCTACGTTTCCGCGCCCGCGAGAGAGCACATCCCGGTCGACCTGCGCGCCACGCGAGCGCGAGGGCGCGAGGTTCGCGCGCTCACCCAGTCGACCCGCTTCCCGAGCGATCCCCCGTCGATGATCCTCGAACACAACGATCTCGTGGTTCTCCTGCGAGGAGACGATGGCTCCGCCGTCGAGGAGGGAGCGAAGAGGATCCTCGGCGTCAGCGTTCTCGAGCCGACGAGCGTCCGGGCCGGCTTCGCCGGCGGCGGGTTCGACGGAGGGGAGAGCTTGCCGAAGCGGATGGCGGTTGCCGCCGGCGTTCCGGGAGCGGACCTGATTCCCAAGACGGCCGAGCTCTTCCTCGGCTTCACCTCCACTCAGAAGCGAGGCCTGGGGCCGCCGCGGATCGCCAATCTGGAGACGCTCGGCTACACGAACGCACGCGGGGGTTACTTCGAGGGAGGCACCCACCTGGCGCTCTCCCACATCCTCGAGGACCTCGAAGGCTGGTACCTCACCTTCAACTTCCAGGACCGCGTCGACACGACCTTCAGGCCGGGGCTCACCGTGCGGGACGGAACGCAGACCGTTCCGCAAAACGAGCCTCAGTCTTCTGCGCAGGTCGTCCACGGATACCGGCGGACGGGGACGATCGGGCACAGCGGCGCGATCCAGACCAGCTCACGGCTAACTGCCGACGTCCGCGGCAGCGACGGGACGCTCTACCGCAAGGGGACGGCGATCCCGCACCGCGCCGACTTCAACACCCTCGACAACCCATTCGCCTGGAGCTCACGGCCCCGGCTCGACAAGATGCGCCACGAGCCGGCGGCGGGCGTCCACTTCGTCGTCTTCAACCCCTCGAGCGACGACTTCCGCCGCAACCGGCTCGCGATGGACGGGATCCTGCCCGACGGAACGCGGCTGCCGTTCGTCCGCGGCGCGCGCGGCCAGGGGCTGAACTCGCTGCTCGTGACCACCCATCGCCAGAACTTTCTCGTGCCCCCGCGGAAGCACCGCTCGTTCCCTCTCGTAGAGCTTCTCTAGCCGAAGAACGCGCTCGCCACTGAGTACCACTCTTCGGGCACCATCTTCAGCTCGGCAGTCGCCTCCTTGAGCGAGACGTCGACGATGCTGTCGCCCTGGAGTGCTGCCATCCTGCCGAAACGGCCTTCGTGGATGAGGTCGGCGGCCTTGAGGCCATAGCGGGTGGCGAGCACACGATCGCGCGGGGTCGGCGTTCCGCCTCTTTGGACGTGGCCGAGCACGGTCACTCTCGTCTCGTAGCCGGTTCGCTCCTCGATCTCCCGGCCAAGCGCCTCGCCGACGCCGCCGAGCCTTACGTGCCCGAACTCGTCGGTGGCAGCCTCCGCCACCTGCCTGCGCTCGCCCGATTCGTACGTCATCTCGTAGCCCTCGCTGACGACGACGATCGAGAAGTCCTTGCCGCGGTCGTGCCGGTGCCGGATCTCCTCGCAGGCCTGCTCCACTGTCACGGGGTGCTCGGGAATGAGGATCACGTCTGCGCCGCCCGCGATTCCGCTCATCACTGCGATCCAGCCGGTATGGCGGCCCATCACCTCGACGACCATGACGCGGTTGTGCGACTCGGCCGTCGTGTGCAGGCGGTCGATCGCCTCGGTCGCGACGAAGACCGCAGTGTCGAAGCCGAAGGTGTAGTCGGTGGCGGAGAGATCGTTGTCGATCGTCTTGGGGACGCCCACGACCGGAAGCTCGTGCTCCTCGTGGAGGCGCGCCGCGACGCCGAGCGTGTCCTCGCCTCCGATCGCGACGAGCGCGTCGAGGCCCTCGCGCCCGAAGTTCTCGAGCACGCGCTCGACCCCGCCTTCGACCCGGTAGGGGTTCGTCCGCGAGGTCCCGATGATCGTGCCGCCGCGCGGGAGGATCCCCGAGATCTCGCGCTGCCCGAGCGGTTCGAACAGGCCCTCCACGAGCCCGCGCCAGCCCTCGCGCACGCCCACGACGTCGTAGTCGCGGGCGAAGGATCGGCGCGCCACCGCCCGGATGACGGCGTTCAGGCCGGGGCAGTCCCCACCGCCCGTGAGCATTCCGACCCGCATCGTTCCTCCTATCATGGCCTAGCGCCGGAGTGGTGTAACTGGTAGGCACGCGAGATTCAAAATCTCGTGGGGCGTAAGCCCCGTGTGGGTTCGAGTCCCACCTCCGGCACTCCTGTAGAGGCGGTGCCGTACGCTTGTCGGTTGAAATCCGCGCCTCCAGCACTAATACTGCCCGGGTAGCGGCGCGATCCGTAGGCGCCGCCGATCGGCAAGGGCAACGGACAGAGGGAGGAAGAGTGAGAAAACGACTTGTGTTAGGAGCGCTCATAGGCGCCGTCGGTTGCCTTGCGCTCGTCGCCACCGGCTGCGGCAAGAAGAAGCCCGGAGGCGGGGGGACGACGACGACGGCGACGACTACCACGGGCGGCGCGACTGCGCTCCCGGCGTCGTCGTGCAACCCGATTGAGGGCGGCGGCGGAGGCACGCCTCAGTTCATCGTCGCGTCCGACCTGCCGCTGCAGGGATCCGGTCGCACCCAGACCATCCAGATGGTCAACGCGATCAAGTACGTCTTCTCGCAGAACAACTACAAGGCCGGTAACTACACGGTCGGCTATCAGTCCTGCGATGACTCGACGGCTCAGGCCGGCAAGTGGGATTCCAGCAAGTGCTCGGCGAACGCGAATGCGTACGCAAGGAACTCGAGCGTGATCGGCGTGATCGGAACGTTCAACTCAGGCTGCGCCGAGATCGAGATTCCGATCGCGAACAGGGCTCCCAACGGTCCGCTCGGCATGGCCAGCCCGGCGAACACCTACGTGGGCCTCACCCACAAGGGGCCGGCGATCGCGCCCGGTGAGCCGGGCAAGTACTACCCGACCGGCACACGCAACTACATCCGTCTGGTTGCGGCGGACGACTTCCAGGGCGCCGCGGACGCGATGCTGACGAAGCAGCAGCTCGGCTTCAAGAGCGTCTACGTCCTGAACGACAAGGAGGCCTACGGCCTCGGAGTCGCAAACGACTACAAGAACGCCGCCAAGCAGCTCGGGATCAACGTCATCGGCTTCACGGCCTGGGATCCGAAGGCGTCGAGCTACCAGGCGCTCGCGACCAAGATCCAGCAGTCCGGAGCAAGCACCGTGTTCCTTGGCGGGCTGATCTGCGAGAACGGCGCGAAGCTGATCAAGGACCTGCGGAGCGTGCTCGGCGCGAACTATCCGCTGATCGGGCCCGACGGGTTCAGCGACTTCACCGCCAACGGACCGGCCGCTGCAGGGATGTACATCAGCGTCGCCGGCATTCCGCCGGAGAAGCTGAGCGGTACGGGCAAGGACTTCATCGACAAGTTCGGAGCCCAGATCGGCACCAAGGTGAACCCGTACGCCGCCTATGCGGCGCAGAGTGCCGAGGTGATGCTGACCGCGATCGCCAACTCGGACGGAACCCGAGCATCGGTCACGGATCAGCTGTTCAAGACCAAGGTCACGAACGGGATCCTGGGAACGTTCTCGATCAACAAGAACGGAGACACCACGAACAACCCGGTCACGGTCTACAAGCAGACCGGATCCGGTAAGAGCGGCGAGGGCACGACGTACAAGACGATCACGCCCCCGCAGAGCCTGGTGAAGATCTCCTAGAGCTCAGACAATCGCCACATAACTGGGGGAGGCTGAAAACTCGGCCTCCCCCAGTTACGCTTCAGCACTTCCGATGGTGAGCGAAGCGCGCCCCCAGCCCTTCCCGCTTCTCCGGCACCGCCCGAGCTGGACCGCGGTTGGGGGTCTCAGCCTCGTGCTGCTCCTGCTCGTGTGGCTGGCGATCAACCTCGCCAAGGCACCGGCGGACTTCATGAATATCTTCCTGATCGGTCTGACGACCGGTGCGATCTACGCGCTGATCGCGCTCGGATACACCCTCGTCTACGGGATCCTGGAGTTGATCAACTTCGCCCACGGCGACGTCTTCATGCTGGGGGGACTGCTCTCGGCCACTCTCGCCGGGGGCCTCTTCGGGCTCACGGACGGCCAGCGCGGGATCGTCGTCTGGCTGTCCGTCTTCGGAGTCTTGGTGATCGCGATGGCCTTCTGCGGGACCCTCAACGCGTCGATTGAGCTCGTCGCGTACCGACCGCTCCGCGGAGCCCCACGGCTCGCGCCGTTGATCACGGCGATCGGGATGTCGTTCATTCTCCAAAACGTCGGCCTGATCTGGAAGGGGCCGAACTACATCAATGTCGTGGACGTGCTTCCGCACTCGAACGTCTTGAGCGTCGGCGGTGTGCACTACTCCTGGGACAAGCTGATCGTGATCATCATCACGGTGCCTGTGCTGGTCCTCTTGGTCTGGCTCGTCGAGCGAACGCGCCAGGGAAAGGCGATGCGCGCCACCGCCCAGGACGCGGACGCGGCCGCGATGATGGGAATCAACGTCAACCGGACGATCTCCTTCACGTTCCTGATCGCCGGCTGCCTGGCCGGCGCAGCAGGTCTCGTCTATGTGCTTTGGGAGACGAACATCCGCTTCGACCAGGGCTTCCAGCTCGGGCTGATCGCCTTCACCGCCGCCGTTCTCGGCGGAATCGGGAACCTGCCGGGGGCTGTTCTGGGCGCGATCCTGATCGGACTGATCCAGGCCTTCAACGAAGGCCTCTCGTGGCACGCGCCGGGCGGCGACTGGACCCAGTCGATCGTGTTCGCGATCCTGATCCTGATCCTCGTGTTCAGGCCGGAAGGCCTGCTCGGGGAGCGAACTCCGGAGGGCGGGTAGAGCCATGCGTGTCACGCAGTGGGTCCCGTCGGCGAAGCGAGCTTGGCAAGGCCTCCCGGAATTGGAGCGGTACGGGTCGATCCTCGGCGTCGAGGCCCTCGCGGTCGGCCTGATCTGGGGCCTGCTCGATCGATCGCTTGCGGTTGGCCTGGCGGTGCTCTTCGTCGTCCTCTGGCTGCCGAGGCTGGCGCCTCTCCACCGCCTCGGGGTGCAGGTCGTCGTCGTTGTCGTGTTCCTGGTCGCGATGATCTCGAACGCTTCGGTCAGGGCTGTTCCCGTCGTCCTTGCCGTTGCCTTCGCTCTGTCGTGGATCCCATGGGTGAGGAGGCTGGAAGGTGAGGCCTCGCCGGGCGCGCGTAGGCTCGTGATCCGGCCGGTCTCGAAATTCGGTCTGGCGGCGGGCGTCCTCGCGCTGGCAATCGCGTATCCGTATTTCGTCGGGCACATGTTCACGATCCCGCTCTTCGGCGCGTTCCCGGACGTCGCCACCGGTGTCGTGATGCTCGTCTACGTGATGATGGCGATCGGCCTGAACATGGTCGTCGGCTATGCGGGCCTCCTTGATCTCGGCTACGTCGCTTTCTACGCGATCGGCGCCTACACCGTGGCGTGGTTCGCCTCGGTCCAGTTCGCGCACCACACCATCCACTTCGGAGCCGTCGGCGTAGGCCCCACCCTTCCGGGCATCCATGTCTCGATCTGGCTCCTTCTGATCCTGGCCGCGATCCTGACCGCGATCGTCGGGATCGTCATCGGCCTGCCGACGCTGCGACTTCGCGGCGACTACCTCGCGATCGTCACCCTTGGCTTCGGCGAGATCCTCCCGCAGGTTGCGCGCAACAGCGACAATTTCTTTGGAACGGGTTTCAACCTCACCAACGGGCCAAACGGGATCACGCCGATCGACCCGCCCGGTTTCGGGAACACGCTCCACGACATCACCGGCGGCGTGCTGCCGAGCAACTATTCCGCGGCGGCGAACAGCGACAACCTCTTCTTCTGGACGGCGATCCTGCTCGTCCTGTTCACGATCTTCTGCAGCATCCGCCTCCGTGACTCACGGCTCGGCCGGGCCTGGATCGCGATCCGTGAGGATGAGGTGGCGGCCTCCGCCATGGGAGTGCCGCTGATGCGCACGAAGACGTGGGCCTACGCGGCCGGCGCGTTCTTCGGCGGGATCGCGGGCGCCTACTACGCGGCCTTCAAGAGCGCGACCTTCCCCCAGGACTTCTTCTTCAACATCTCGGTCTTCATCCTCTGCATGGTCATCCTCGGCGGGATGGGCAGCATCTGGGGCGTGATCCTCGGTGCAAGCTTCCTCGCCTACCTCAACCAAGCCGGCCTCGCGAACATCGGTGCCTGGATGAATTCGAACCTCGGAACCAATCTCGACGTTCCGGCCTACACGTCCGGGATCTTCGGCGTGATTCTCGTCGTCGTGATGCTGTTCCGGCCCCAGGGTCTGATACCCAGCGCTCGGCGCAAAGCCGAGTTCGAGGAAGGCGTGGCGGACCAGCCGCTCTACGACGTGAGCCATTAAGTGGTCGCCGCCGCGAATACGCCCAGCATGGCCGGCTGCGAAGCGTCGCATGCCGGCGTCCTCGGTCGCGCCCGCATTTCGTCCAATGCGAACGCTCCCTGCGTCCTTGGCCTGCTCGCTTCTCGCGCGGCCAAGCCAGACCGTACGCACGGTGGCGACCACTGATGGCGGATCTCATCGTTGCGCAGAAGGTGCGGAAGGAGTTCGGGGGGCTCGTCGCCGTCAACGACGTGGACTTCAGCATCCCCGAGGGCTCGATCGTCAGCCTGATCGGGCCGAACGGCGCGGGCAAGACGACCTTCTTCAACATGCTGACGGGCGTGTACAAGCCGACCGCCGGCCACTTCGTCTTCGCGGGCGAGGACATCACCGGCAAGCCGCCCCACGCGATCACCGAGAGGGGCGTCGGGCGCACGTTCCAGAACATCCGGCTCTTCCAGAACATGACGGCGCTCGAGAACGTCCTCGTCGGAATGCACTCGCGCCTTAAGGGCAGTCTGATTCCGAGCATCCTGAGAACCCCCGGCTGGAAGCGGGAGGAGGCGCAGGCTCGTGAACGGGCAAGAGAGCTGCTCGCGTTCTCCGGTCTGGGGAACGTCGAGGAGGAGATGGCCAAGAACCTCTCCTACGGCGACCAGCGGCGGCTGGAGGTCGCCCGCGCGCTCGCCACCCAGCCGAAACTGCTCCTCCTCGACGAGCCGACCGCCGGGATGAACCCCCAGGAGACGGCCGACTTCACAGACTTCGTCGCCCGGCTGCGCAAAGAGGAGAAGCTGACCGTGCTCCTGATCGAGCACGACATGCGTGTCGTGATGGGAATCTCCGACCGGGTGAGCGTGCTCGACTACGGCGAGAAGATCGCCGAGGGAACGCCGCAGGAGATCCAGAAGAATCCGCGCGTGATCGAGGCTTATCTTGGAACGGGGGCGAGCGCGGCGTGACTGAGACTGACGGCAAGATCCTGGAGCTGCAGGACGTCCACACCTTCTACGGGACGATCGAGGCGCTGAAGGGCATCTCGATCGACGTCCGGGAGGGCGAGATCGTCACGCTGATCGGGGCGAACGGCGCCGGCAAGTCGACCACGCTACGCTCGATCAACGGGCTCAACCATCCGCGAGAGGGCACGATCCGCTTCCAGGGCCGCGACATCACCACCGACTCGCCGCACAACATCGTCAAGATGGGGATCTCGCAAGCGCCGGAGGGGCGGCGGCTCTTTCCGCGCATGAGCGTCTACGAGAACCTCGAGATGGGGGCCTTCCAGCGGGAGGGGCGCGCAGCGATCCGGGAGGACATGGGCCGCGTGTTCGACCTCTTCCCGCGCCTGGCCGAGCGCAAGAGCCAAAAGGCGGGGACACTCTCGGGCGGGGAGCAGCAGATGTGCGCGATCGGGCGCGCGCTGATGGCGAAGCCGAAGCTGCTGATGCTGGACGAGCCGTCGATGGGGCTCGCGCCGATCTTCGTCGAGAAGATCTTCGAGATCGTCCGGGAGATCAACGAGCAGGGAACCCCGATCCTCCTCGTCGAGCAGAACGCCCTCATGGCTCTCGATACCGCCGACCGCGGCTACGTGCTCGAGACCGGGACGATCGCGCTCGCCGACGATGCGAAGGCGCTGCGCCAGAACGAACAAGTACGCAAGACGTACTTGGGCGAGGACTAGCCCGAGAGTCGAAGGAGGGATGAGGGCGTCGGCTTTGCCGCGCCCTCCGGTCTCAGGCAGTTCCTCCGATTAGGGGGAAGTATGGAGGCGCAAGCAAGAAACCGATCCGAGCGTCGCCTCCGGCACGTCCGCGGGCCATCTCCAGCGCTGCCCCGAGCCCATGAGTTGGCACGAACCCGAGCTGCCTCGCTGCGGCGGAGTCGCGGCAGCCTGCGACGAGAACCGCGCCGAGCCGGGAGATAGCGGGCGCGCAGCCCTCCCAGTCCGCATACGGAAGCACTGGATGGCAGCTTCGGCCCGACCGGTAGGCGTCCAACGCGTGCTCGTCGCGCGCCGCGAATCGCTCGGTCTCTGCGAGCCGCTCCGCGTCCAGCCCGGAGCGGCTGGCGCGGAAAAAGGCCCTGTACGGCTGCTGCGTGCCGTGGGCGAACCGGCGATGGAAGCGGTGGAGGAGGATCGCCGTTCCACCGTCCACGATGGGGAAGGCTCCGCGCCAGAGCCGCAGGGCGAGTCCGAGCGCCAGGTAGGCGGCGAGTAGCGGGTTCGGCCGCTCGCGCGGAAGATGAGGTGTTGTCCCGGGAACGGGGATACAAAGCGCGTCCAGCGGCGCGTCCAGGTTGACCGAGCGGGCTTCCACGGCTTGGAGCAACGCCTCCGTGTGTGCCACCGACGGCGGGCCGGCGTAGGCGGCCGAGGCTGTCAGCTCCAACGGAAGCGCGTGCAGAACGCGCCGGCGGGCGGGGGCGGGGAGCATGCGAAAGAGCGCGCGAAGGGGCGAGCTCGAAACTCGCTCGACGGCTTCCCGCTCGTACGGAAAACCCCGAAGGGCGCCTTTGAGCGTCGGGTGGTGAAGGGCGAGTGAGATCCCGACCAGGGGAACGCGTTTCGAGAGCGCAGCCTCGAGCGCAACCGCGATCTCCCAGCCCGGCGCGGCCGAGGCCTCGAGCAGCGAATCCGCGCCGCTCGCCCTCAGCGCCTCCGGCCCTCCCGCGGCGACGAGTGCAGCGGGGCCGCCGTCGAGAACGGTCTCGGCTGCGCTGACGACGAGGACGACGTCCGCCTCGAGCAACTTCGGGTTGACGCGCAACGGAATGCCGGCGGTCTCGCCGATTTCGACGAGCGTCGGGTCCTCCACATCGTGGATCTCGACCCGCCCTCGGAAGCGGCGCGCCAGCTCGGGCGTCACGAGCCGCTCGAGGTCTCGCTGCCGCGCGCGGCGCGTCAGACCACCTGTCACGAGCAGCGTCTGCCGTTCCCCCGGAACGCCCAGCCGCTCGAGCTCCTCGACCGCTGCAGCGAGCGCCTCCTGGCGCGGATCGGCCGTCGAACCGAGGAGCGGGAGCGAAGGATGCTCGACGACGATGGTCGCCCGGCCGCCGGGGACGACGAGGGTCTCGGCGGGCTCGCCCGCAAGCGGAAATCTCAGGGCGTCCCTGACCGCAGCGGCGACGTCGGCCACGGCCTCCCCGGGCGGCGGGGGCGCGAGCACGACCGCATCGTCCGGCGCGTTGACGACGGCCAGCCGCGAGCCGATCAAGAGGGGCAATCTCACGAGGCCGCAGGACGATACCGTTGACCTATGCCGAAGACGCTCACCGGAGCCGAGCTCCAGCTCGACGACGCGCCCGCACGCGAGAGCGAGCTCTTCCTCGTCGACGGCAACAACCTCGCCTACCGGGCCTTCTTCGCGCTCCCGGAAGAGCTCGCAACGACGGAGGGCTTCTCGACGAACGCCCTGCTCGGATTCACGAACATGCTCTTCAAGCTCCTCACCGAATATCGGCCGAAGGGCGTCGCCGTCGCCTGGGACACGCGCCCCGTCCACCGCACCGAGATCGCGGAGACGTACAAGGCCGACCGGCGCCCGATGCCCGACCTGCTGCGCGAGCAGTTCCCGTATCTCCGCCCGATCGTAGAGGCGTTCGGCTATCGCAACCTCGAGTTCGAGGGTTGGGAAGCCGACGACGTGATCGCGACACTTGCGACTCGTGCTGACGAGGCGGGCGTCAAGACGTGCGTCGTCTCCACCGACCGGGACGCCTTCCAGCTCTGCTCCGAGAACGTCTGCCTGATGATGACGCCACGCGGGATCGCGGACGTGCACGTCTACACCCCCGAGCGCGTCGAGGCCCGTTACGGCATCCCGCCCGAGCGCGTCCCGGACTTCATCGGACTCAAGGGCGATCCCTCCGACTCGATCGAGGGCGTCCCGGGGATCGGCGACAAGACGGCCGGCCAGCTGATCGCCCAGTTCGGGACGCTCGAGAACCTGCTCGAGAACATCGACGAGGTGTCGGGCGCGAAGAGGAAGGAAACGCTGCGGGAGTTTGCCGACCAGGCCCGCGAGTCGAAGCTGCTCGCCACGATGCGACGCGACCTCGAGATTGATTTCGACCCCACGGGCCTCGTGCTCGAGCCGCCTGACCGCTCGCAGCTGAAGGAGCTGTTCAGGAAGTTCGAGTTCCGGAACCTCCTGCAGCGGGTGGACGAGTTGGACGCCGCGCTGCCGGCTGCCGCGCCGCAGCTCGTGGGGGAGACGGTCCCGTGGCGTGAGGGCGAGCTCCCCGCGCTGAGCGGTCCTGTCGGCTTCGCCGCCGCCGACCGGCGCTGCGCCGTCGCGATCGGGGACGAGGTCGTGGTCGCTCCACGACTTAGTAACACAGTGTTACTTGATGCGGAACTCGTTGTTCATGACGCAAAAGCGCTCGGGGTAGTGGCTGTTGAGGACACCCTGCTTGCCGCCTACCTGATCGATCCCAGCCGCGCGGACTATTCGCTCGAGGACATCGCGGCGGAGTACGGCTTCGAGATCGTGCTCGAGCCGGCGGCCGAGGAGGAGACTGCGGCTCTCGTTCGCGGAGCAGAGCTTCCCCGGCGTCTGGCCGAGCCGCTCGTCGAGCGCCTCCGTGAGCGTGGTGCGGAGCAGCTCTACCGCGAGGTGGAGTTGCCGTTGACGCGCGTCCTCGCTGCGATGGAGGAGGCCGGCGTCAAGATCGACACCTACCGGATGGGCGAGATCACCGCGCGTCTCGCCGACCAGGTGGAGGAGCTGGAGGCGAAGGCCTACGAGCTCGCGGGCGAAGAGTTCATCCTCGGGTCGACCCAGCAGGTCGCGCGAATCCTGTTCGAGAAGCTGGAGCTAACGCCGGGTCGCAAAGGCAAGACGGGCTACTCGACCGACACACGTGTCCTGCGCTCCATCCGCGGCGAGCATCCGATCGTGGCCGTGATCGAGGAGTGGCGCGAATATTCAAAGCTGCTCAACACGTACCTCGGGCCGCTTCCGAGCCTTCTTTCGCCCGAAGACGGGCGCCTGCACACGACCTTCAACCAGACCGTCGCCGCAACCGGCCGGCTCTCGACCTCGAGCCCGAACCTCCAGGCGATCCCGATCCGAACCGAGCTTGGCCGCGAGATCCGCTCCGCCTTCGTAGCCGAGCCGGACCACCGGCTGCTGTCGGCCGACTACTCGCAGATCGAGCTGCGCATCCTCGCCCACGTCTCCGGCGAGCCGAAGCTGCGCGAGGCGTTCGCGCGCGGGGAGGACATCCACACGGCCACCGCGGCCGAGGTGCTCGGCAAGGACCCGGCGACGCTGACGAAGGACGAGCGCAACGTCGCCAAGATGATCAACTTCGGGATCATCTACGGGATCTCGGCTTTCGGCCTGTCCGAGAACCTGGAGATCCCGCGCGAGGAGGCGCAGGCCTACATCGACACGTACCTGGCGCGCTTCCCGCTCGTCCAGGACTTCATCCAGCGCACGATCGAGCAGGCCGAGAGTGACGGCTACGTCACGAGCCTGCTCGGCCGCCGCCGGCCCGTTCCGGAGCTGCGCGCGTCCAATCGCCAGACACGGTCGTTGGGCGAGCGGCTCGCGGTCAACTTCGTCATGCAGGGCTCGAACGCCGACATCATCAAGGTGGCGATGATCCGGATCGAACGACGGTTGCGTGAGGAGGGACGAAGCGCGCGGCTCGTCCTCCAGGTGCACGACGAGCTTCTGCTCGAGGTGCCCGAGGTGGAGGTCTCCGGGGTGCGCGAGCTGGTCCGCGAAGAGATGTGCGGCGCCTACCCGCTCGACCCCCCGCTTGCCGTCGGCGCCGGGGTCGGCGACGATTGGCGCGAGGCGAAGGCTTAGGCGCCCCGCGGGGTCGCAAAAACCGCGCGGCTATACTGACCGCCGCTCAAAATGGCCAACGAAACCATCGATACAGAGGTAAAGAAGCTCACCGACGAAACCGTCTGGACGACGGACGAAGAAGGTCAGCAGGTTCCGAACTACGAAGCGACCTTCCCCGATATCACGGAGGGGCAGGTCGTGAGTGGCACGGTCGTCCGCGTGGACAAGGACGAGGTGCTCGTCGACGTGGGCTACAAGTCCGAAGGCGTGATCCCCGTCGCGGAGCTCTCGCTCCGCCGCTCCGTCAATCCGGAGGACGAGGTCAAGCTCGGCGACTCGATCGACGCGCTCGTGATGACGAAGGAGGACGCCGACGGGCGCCTGATCCTGTCCAAGAAGCGGGCCCGGTTCGAGATTGCGTGGAAGGCGATCGAGCGCGCCGCCGAGACCGGCGAGCCCGTCATCGGGCGGGTCATCGAGGTCGTCAAGGGCGGCCTGATCCTCGATCTCGGCGTCCGCGGGTTCCTGCCCGCGTCCCTGGTCGACATCCGCCGCGTCCAGGATCTCGAGGAGTTCACCGGCCAGGAGCTCCGCTGCAAGGTGATCGAGCTCAACCGCGCGCGCAACAACGTCGTCCTTTCGCGCCGCGCGGTGCTCGAGGACGAGCGCAAGGAGATGCGCCAGGCGATCCTCGACCGGCTGCAGCCGGGAGACGTCGTCGAGGGGCAGATCTCCAACATCGTCGATTTCGGTGCCTTCGTCGACCTGGACGGGATGGACGGGCTCATCCACATCTCCGAGCTCTCCTGGAGCCACGTCAACCACCCCTCCGAAGTGCTCGAGATCGGGCAGACCGTGCAGGTGAAGGTGCTGGACATCGACCGCGAGCGCCAGCGGATCTCGCTCGGGCTCAAGCAGACGCAGACCGATCCGTGGCAGCAGGTCATGGACCAGTACAAGGAGGGAGACGTCGTCGAAGGGCACGTCACGAAGGTGGTCACGTTCGGCGCCTTCGTCGAGATCCTCCCCGGAGTCGAGGGGCTCGTGCACATCTCCGAGCTGGCGCAGCACCACGTCGAGAACCCGCGCGAGGTGGTGTCGCAGGGCGACACCGTCAACGTGATGATCCTCGAGATCGACGGGGAGCGCCGCCGTTTGTCGCTGTCGCTGAAGCGCGTCGGCGAGGACCTGCAAGCCGAGCCGCGAGGTGATGGGGAGGAGCCGTTGCACGTGACTCCTCACCTCGATCTCTCCGAGGACGTCTTCAAGGAAGAGTCTGAGGAGGGGGAAGCGCCGGAGGAGGCGGCGGAGGTCGCGGAGACCGAAGCCGAGATCGACGCCGACCAGGCTTCGCCGGACGAGCCGGGCCCGGGCGATTCCGAGGGCTCTGCGCCCGAGGCTCCCGAAGAGCCGCAGTAGCTTGGCTCGCCCAGTCGCCGTCGCTGTCACGGGCGGCATCGGCGCCGGCAAGAGCGAGGCCCTCGCGGCGTTTGCGCGCCACGGCGCGGCGGTCATCTCGAGCGACGAGATCGTCCACCGGCTCTTGCGGGACGACGAAGGAGTGCGACGCGCCCTCCTCGAGCGCTTCGGGGAGCGAATTCTCGACGAGGCAGGCCAGATCGACCGTGCGGCGATCGCGGAGGTCGTTTTCTCCGATCGGGAGGCGCTTGACTGGCTCGAGGAGCTGCTCCATCCGCTGGTTGTGCAGGAGTACCTGCGGTGGCGCGAGGCACTGGCCTCCGGCGACGATCCTCCGGCGGTGTGCGCGACCGAGGTGCCGCTCCTCTACGAGGTGGGGGGCGACAGCCGATTCGACACCGTCGTCGCGATCACCGCGCCGCGCGACCTGCGCGCCGCCCGCACCGACGTTCCCTTGACCGGGCGCGAGGAGCGCTTGATTCCCGACGAGGAGAAGGTCGAGCGCGCCGACTTCGCCTATGTCAACGACGGCACACCGGCCGACCTGGATGCTTTCGTTGCGGGGGTGATGGAAGAGCTGAAGGCCCGCGCGTGAAGCGGATCGCAGGCCTCATGCTGCTTGTACTCGTTGCCGGCGGTGCGGCGCTCTATCTCAAGGGCGGCTTGCCGGATTGGGTGGAGCGCTTGCGCTATCCGCTCCGCTACGAGGCGATCGTGAAGGGCCACGCGCGCAACTACCACTTGAAGCCCGCCCTGCTCGCAGCCGTCATTTACCAGGAGAGCAAGTTCCGGCCCGATGCCCGCTCCTCGTCGGGGGCGATCGGGCTGATGCAGCTGCTGCCGGACACGGCCAAGGGGATCGCGGTGCACACTGGAGGATCGCGCTTTCGGGTCGAGGATCTCTACGACCCCGAGATCAACGTCC
>WNGF01004277.1_pt1 | contig 24388 bp, 31 predicted proteins | sample 5400641 | NCBI WGS metagenome assembly WNGF01 (sample SAMN13153371, study PRJNA577476) | soil metagenome | isolation source: 80 cm soil or saprolite under grassland replicate 2 | place: USA:California | collected 2016-06-15 | reverse complement strand
ATCGTCGTAGGATGCTCCACGGACTCCTCCTTTCAGAAAGAGCAGCAATGACTCCGAACCACGTTGGCACCTTGATGCCGTTTACGTGGAAGGAGGAGTCCATCTCATCACTGCAGCGGACGCCGTCGGCTTCGCCGCCCTCGCCGCTGAGCCGCCAACCGTTGGGCCTCTAGCTCACGTGCCAGCACCTACACGCCGCCCGCTCACTTCCGAGGAGCGCCGGACGCTGATGAAGATCTTGAGGTCGCACAAGACGGTCGGCAACGACGTGGCCGGCGGACTGCTCGTATTTATGCTGGTACTCTTGCCCGTGCTCCTGCTCGAGCGATGGAAGCCAGTCCTGAAACAGTACGAGATCCTTGCAGGCGTTGTGGCAGCGGCGGTGGCGGTTGCCGTCGTCGTCCGGATGAGGCGCCATCCACTTCTGAGCCGGGCTCGCAGGAGTCTCGCACTGGATCTTGCCAATGGCGAAGCCGAGGTTCAGCTGCTCGAGTTGGTCGATGCGATCAAGGTCGAGGAGTTTGAGGATGAGGGGAGTAACTATTATCTGAAGCTCAACGACGGTCAAGTAATGTTCCTCTCCGGCCAGTACCTGTACGAACCCGAGGCGAGGGGTACCTTTCCCACAACAAGAATCGCCATGACCTTTGCGCCCCTGTCGAGAGCGCTCTTGGACCTGCGGTGTGAAGGAACGCCATTCGCGCCATCCGCGACTCTTCCGCCTTTCGGCGTCGCTCGCCTCAAGTCTGGTAGCGTTCCAGGAAACGGCGACCTCGTGGCGGTGGATTTCGAGGCTCTGAAGCATCGTGAGGCCTAACACGCGGCTGGCCACCAAGATCGTTCCCAGGCTCGCGACGCTTGAAGGCATTCGTGCGGACTTCGACAGGATTGCCCGGTCAATGGGCGGTGAGTACGATGGCTGGGGAACGCCAGTCGTCAAGTAGCTATTGCTCGTCGGCGCTGCCAATCGCCTGCGACCTTGGAGCGTTGTCTTCCGGGCAACGCGCTCGCGAGCAGCCCCGGGGAGGCGCGAGCTTTGACGAAGACAGTCTCGGCGAGATAAGAACGAGATGCGCGTGAAGAAGATCCTGATTCTGGGAGCGGGATTCGGCGGATTGGAGACGGCAACTGGCCTCGGTTCCGGCATGAAGAAGAGCTATGAGATCACCCTGATCGACAAGAATGAAGCCTTCTTCATCGGGTTTTCCAAGATCGACGTCCTCTTTGGCCGTCGCACGGAGGAGCAGGTCAAGTACCGATATGAGAACCTCCGAGTCCTGGGTGTGCGCTTCGTTCAGGCCACCATCACGTCCATCGACACGGATGCGAAGAGCGTCTCCACGACGCAAGGGACGTTCTCTTACGACTACCTCGTCGTGGCCTTAGGGGCCTCGCTCGACAACCACGCGATCCCCGGATTCGTCGAAAGCGGCGCCCACGAGTTCTACTCCATGGAAGGAGCCGTGCGCTTGAGGCCCATCCTGGAGGCTTTCTCCCGCGGCACCCTCCTGATGGCCGTCTTCAGGCCCCCCTACAAGTGCCCTCCCGCTCCTTACGAGGTGGCCTACCAGCTCCATGACCTCTTTGTACGGAAAGGTATTCGAGACGCCATCCAGATGAGGATGGTCATTCCTGCTCCGCGGCCTGTCGACAACCCCAAGGTGTCCGAAGCCCTCGAGACGCTCCTTGCAGAGCGCAACATCGAGCTGATCCCCGCAACCCCGATCACGGCCATCGATGCCGTTGCGAGGAAGGCCGTCTCCGCGGGCATCACCCTGAACTACGATCTTTTCATCGGCGTCCCTGTCCACACGCCGCCCCAGGTGATCAAGAGGTCGACACTGGGCCAAATGGGATTCATCCAGGTGAGCCCGAAGAATCTGGAGACGGCCGTCCCGGACGTGTACGCCGTCGGCGACGTTTCCCATATTCCCGTGGGCGACAAGATGGTGCCCAAGGCAGGCGCTTTCGCAGAGGATGCCGCCCGGACTGTCGTTTCGGACATCCTCCGCAAGGAAGGGCTCACAGAGGCGCTGGTCAAGTTCAATGCGACCGGCGCGTGCTACTTCGAGCTCGGAAGCGGCCTGGTCGCGAAGGTCAACGCGAACTACCTCGGAGGCGAGAAGCCACAGGTCTCTCTCGAAGGCCCCTCTTCCGAGCTTCACTCAGACAAGCTGCGATTTGAAAGCTCGCGTCGCGACCGTTGGTTCAAGGCCAGTTGATGCGAGCTCGGGCCCGCTTCGCGAGAGACGCGCAAAGGCAGCTACAGCGGACAGGTGTGCGCTCGCCGCTGAGCCGCCAACCGTTGGGCCGTCACATTCGAGGTATGCCTTGAACTTCGATCTGTATGGCCGTCCTCGAGCGCACCCCGAGCCTCCTGAAATCGCTCCTGTCGGGACTGCCCGAAGACTGGACGCGCGCGAACGACGGCCCGGATGCATCGAGCCCGTTCGACGTCTTGGGACACTTGATTGACGCTGAAGAGACGAACTGGATGAGCCGAGCCCATGTCATTTTGGCCCAGGGGGCCAACCGTCGGTTTCAGCCGTTCGACCGATCCCGACATTTGCGCGTCAGCAAGGGAAAGACTCACGAAGAGCTGCTGGGCCTTTTTGCCGAGCTCCGAGCCCGCAACCTCGATGAATTGACAGGTCTCGAGTTGAGCCCACAGCAACTGCAGCTTACCGGCGAGCATCCAGAGTTTGGATCCGTCACGCTCGAGCAGCTGCTTGCGACCTGGGTCGTGCACGACCTCGGCCATATTGCCCAGATAACCCGCGTCATGGCCAAGCAGTATCGCGAGACGGTCGGGCCCTGGAAGGCCTACCTACCAGTCCTGAGCCGTTGAGCAGTGCGGAGCCGCCAGCCGTCAGGCGCCTCTTTGCAAAGGAGCGACGCATGATTCTCGGATCATTCACCGTTCTGGTTCTCCTTCGGGCTGCAGCGGTTGCAAGCGTCGACTGTTCGGCGGTTGGGCCGAGTGCTGCCGCTTGGCCGGTCATGCAGACGGCGGTTTTCGCCATGCAGATACCGCCAGGGTACAAATACGAACCAATCGATACGCGCGGCGGTCTGGCAGGAAGATGGGTTCGCCGGACCGGGAAGGGGCAAAGTTCTATCGGCTTCTTTCTCGGCGTTCGTTTCAAGGCCCAGAGCGAGGGCGTGGCCTCGAGTTGTCATGAAACCATCCATGGTCAGCAAACTCGCATCGAGACCGGGATTGGCCCGGCAGGACGCTACTTCGTCCGCGCGGAATGGCTCAGACCACAGGGGAGTCACGAAAACTGGTATCTGGTGGTCTCGGCTGACGCTGTTGACCCGGGGGAACAGTTGGAGTCCCTGTCGGCGATCCGAACCATCGAAGTCAAAGGTGGCAACGCCCGCTAACCCGCGGCTTCAGCGGACTCGGCGCTTCGCGCTCGAGAATGCCTCGCTGGACATTTGAATTGACTCTTTCGGGTCCGCCTGCACATTGAGCTCCAAGACCAGGCGAGGGGCGGGTGCGAAGCCTCGCCTCCCAAGGAACAGGTTCAGGTCGTGCTCGTTCCAGGCGACCTCGGTGCGCAGGCGCTCGATGCCGAGGGCGCGCAGGTTCTTGACGAGCTGGTCGAGCAGAGCCGTCCCGACGCCGTGTCGCGCCCGGTCCGGGTCGACCAGGATCGTGTCGAGGACCGCGATCGGCTCCGGCAGGCCGAACTCGCCGTAGTGGAGCAACCCGAGAACTGCGCCGACGAGGCAGCCGTCCACCTCGGCGCCGAGCGAGATGCGGATGTCGGACTCTTCGAGCGCCCGCTTCAACTTCCCCTCGTACCAGGCCGAGCGGTTGCGGCCCGTGATTGCCTGGTCCATCCGGACGAGGCGCGGCGCGTCTTCCTGCCTCAGACGCCGGACGAGGATGTGATCGAATTCGCCGTCCATGCGGCACCTCCCAATGCGAGCTTCTCGCGGCGGAAGCCGCCCCAGATCGCCGCGCCCATCGCCCCCGCAAAAGCGGAGAGCGGATGGCGGACGACCTCCACGGCCGCGCCCCGCCGGGCAGCCTCCGGCGAGAGCGCCCGCGCAAGCGCCGCGGCCAGGCCGTCGTCTCCGGCGAGGCCGCCGCTGACGAACACGACCCCCTCGACGCCGAGCGACTGGAGAAGGCGCGCGAAACGCCCCGCCATGCTGTCGTGGATCCCGCGCAGGATGTTCGCGGGCGAAAGCCCCCGCGAGACCATGTTGATGACGTCGGTCTCGGCCAGAACCGCGCAGATCGAGCTGACGGCCTCCGGCCTTTCGGCAGTCAGCGAGAGCGGCCCGATGTCCGCCTGCGAGACCCCGAGGTAGCGCGCGATGTTCTCGAGGAACTGGCCGGAGCCGGAAGCGCACTGGCTCGTCATCTTGTAGCCCAGCACCTTGCCGCGCGCGTCCATGGCCACCGCGCGCGCATGCAGGGCGCCGATGTCCAGGACTGCCCGCGCCCGCGGCTCGAGGAAGAGGGCACCGCGCGCGTGCGTCGTCATCCCGTAGAAGTGGCCGGTCGCGAAGGGGGCGTCCTCGCCTTCCCCGGTCGTCGCCACGTAATCGAGCTCGCGTGCACCCGCGCCCTTGACCGCCGCCTCGAAGGCCTCCTCGACGACCTCGCCGACGACTCGCCGGCGCACCCGGACGACGGCGTGCGACAGAACTCGGTTCTCCCCCTCCCCCACGCGCATGACGACTGCCTTGACGGCCGCCGAGCCCACGTCGATGCCGGCCGTGAGGGTCATGCCGCGGCTCCCCTCCGGGCAAAAGAGGCGGCGCCCAGCGCCCCGGTGTAGATGCTGTCGGCGGAGATGTTGATCGTCCGCTTGCCGTAGTTCTCGGCGACCAGACCCTGCAGGGCCTTGACCGCGGCGGGGTTGCACGCCACGCCGCCGGTGAACGTGAACTCGTCCGCGATCCCGCCCGACCGCGCGAGCAGGCTCAGCGCGCGCAGGATCACCGCGCGGTGAAGCCCTGCCAGGATGTCCTCCCGCTTCTCGCCGAGCGAGAGCCGCTCGCGAAGCTCCGCCCCCGCGAAGACGGTGCAGGTCGAGCTGATCCGGACGGGGCGACGGCTGGCGAGCGCCAGAGGCCCGAGCTCGTGAAGCCCCATGCTCATCTCGTCGGCGATGTACCCGAGATAGCGCCCGCAACCGGCGGCGCAGCGGTCGTTCATCTGGAAGCTCGTGACGATCCCCTGGGCATCGACCTGGATCGCCTTGGTGTCCTGACGGCCGTCTTGACCGGGCTCTGTCCCCCTGCTCGCGCGAGGGCCTTGCCGATGTGCTCGCGAAAGCCGAGCTCGAGCGGCTCGTTCTCGACGCGAACGATGCACTTGTCGTAGAGGCCGATCAAGAGATCGAACGTGACGCCGCTTTTCTCGGCGACATCCTCGGCCAGCCGCGCGTAGGCCGAGCCGGCGGCGTCGCGGAAGAAGTCGGACCGCGCGGGCGGATCCGGCTCCTTAAACCGCCGCTCCTCCTCCGCTAAGAGGCGTCGAAAGATCTCACCGACGGCCTGGCGGGCCGAAGCCCTCAGGTTCGGCGCGATGCTCTTGCCGACCTCCTCCGCGATCCCCTGCAGAAGCCGGAAGCGCGCGGAAACGAACGCCTCGGTGCGCGCCACTTCGGCCGCCAGGTCGTAGTTCGAGCGGGAGTTCGTGATCCCGCGGCCGAGAACTTCCCCCGCCTCGTCTAGGACGACCGCCTTGGTCGTCGTCGAGCCGAGATCGATGCCGACGAAACAGTTCACGGTTCCGCCGTCGCCGCCGCTCCCGCGCGCCTCGCCTCGAGCATCTGAAAATAGCTCTCCAGCCGGTTTTTCAGGTTTGCGGCCGAAAAGTAGCGGGCATCGACGAGGTCGGATTCGATGAAGGCGCCCGGAACGCCTGTTCGCCGCTCCACTTCGCGAAGAATCGAGAGCTGTCCCGCCGAGAAGGAGTTGCACGACTTGACCGAGTGGATCAGGAAGCCGTCGGCGCGGTACTCCCGGACGTAGGCCTCGAGCATTGCGACGCGCGAGGGCAGGTTGAGGTTGGTGTAGCAGCCACTGCAGTAGTCGGCGAGAGTCCCAAGGGGGTCCTCCGGGTCGTGCCGGAAGCCGAAGTCGTACGTGCCGCCGACCTTGGAGTAGGTCGAAGCGACGACGACGGCGCCTTCCTCGGCGAACATCCGCCAGAAGTCGCGGAAGTGCGTCCAGTTGGGCGGACCCTCGACGACCAGGCGGTATTTCTGCCGGTCGAGACGGCCGGCCGGCGTCAGGGGCCCTTCGCCGCAGGCCGCGCGCTGCTCGACTTCTTCGCGCAGCGCCCGATAGTAGGCGACTCCCTCGGGTGTCCCGCGGAAGGCCGAGAAGATCGGGCCGACGTAGTACACCGCGCCGAAGTACGCGTCGATCGGACTCGGCGCTGACTTGGCCGACTGCAGCACCGCCACGAGGTCGTCCTCGGCCAGGGCGGAGAGGGCGAGACTCTTCCGAAGCTTTTCCTCATCGTAGCGGCGGCCGGTGAGTTTCTCGAGCGCCGGGATCAGGCTCTCGCGGATCTGCCGGGTGACGTAATCACGCTGCGCCGGCGTCTGATGTCCGTCTCCCTGGTAGGGAACCTGGAGGAAGACGGTCGGGCAGCCGTATTCCTCCCGCAAGAGCTCGAACCACTTCATGAAGGTGTAACAGCCCGTGTAGGAAAGCAGCAGCAGGTCGGGCTTCGGCAGGCGCGTGCCGGTCGGGCCGATATTGCCGGCCTTCGACATCCCGATGTCGCACTTGACGTAAGAGCAAACGTCCTCGGAGTGCCCCGCCTTCTCCGCCGCGGCGATATAGGCCTGGCTCTTGCCGCGCATGGCCGACTGCAACGCGTTGATCTCGGGCAACACCGGCAGCGCGCCGAAGGAACGAACGAGCTCGGTCAGGTTCCCCGGCACAAAGGTGTAGACGACCGGCTCACCCGTCTCGGGCGCCGCCTCGAGCCGCCGGAAGTGCTCGGCGAGCATCTCCTTCTGCAGCTCCATCGAGCGGTCCTTGGCATCTGCGCCGGTCACGATTCAGGCCCCTCCCCAAAGCTTGATCGAGTCGGCGAAGGTCCCGGCTTGCTCGCGGAACTGCTGAAACTGACCGGTGTTCTCCGCGAACTGGAAAGCGATGCAGGGGATGCCCGACTCCTCGGCGCCGGCGCGCAGCATCGGGCGGTCGAGCAACGCCGGGTCGCAGAAGCTGGCGGCCGCGAAGATCACGCCGTCGGCGCGCGCTTCGGCAACCTTCTCCCGGATGAACCGGCGCTTGCCCTCCGGGTTCCCCTCGTAGAGCGTCGAGGTCTTGACCGCGTGGCGGACGAAGGCGTGCGCCAGGTTCTCGAGCGGGTCGCCGTCGAGCGGGACGTCGGCGCCGATCATCCGGTTGCCGAGGAGAAGGTCGTCGTCCACGATGGAGCAGCCGGCCCTTTCGATCGTCTTGATCAGGCCGAGCGGCGGCAGCTCGCAGAAGGCGCCCACGATGATGACGCGGGCCCCGTCCCGCACGCGCCCGGGATCGGTCTCCGTCGCCGCCAGGTAGGCACGCATCTTCGCCACGAACTCCTCGAGCGGAACGACTTCCCCCGCGCGCAGCAGGACGTAGAGCTCCTCGGTCGGCACGCGCCACGGCGCATCTCGGCGAACGCGGTAGAGCTCCCGCACGAGCCCTCGCGCCTCGTTGTAGGCGGCGGCGGCCTCGCGCAGGCTCACGTCCGTCGCGGGGGCGCCCGAAATTTCCCCGAGGTCGCGCGCGAGCACGTCGAGCTCTTCGCGCCAGAAGCGGGCGGCGAGCTCCGGGTCCGGCACCTGCGGCAAGTCGAGGTACCGAGCGTAGGTCCCGGGGTAGAAGAGCTGCCAGACGCCCGAGAGGTTGCGGATCACGTCGCAGGTCGCCGGGAAGAGCATTGCCGAGAGGAAGGCGAGCCGCCCCGACTCCGCCAGCTCCACGACCGACCGCGGCAGGTGACAGATGTAAGATTGGTAGAAGGCGTCGCCGCGGATGATTTCGAGGCGTTCGCCGCCGCCGTGGACGCCGATAGGCAGCATGCCGCTCGCGCGGATGACTTCGCGGGGAGCGTAAACGGGCAGATACCCGGCCGCCTTACAGCCGGGATTCTCGTCGAGATGGCGCCGCATCCGCGAAAACTCCAGGTCCTCGCAGACCTCCGTCGCCCAGTCGACGATTTCGCGCCGCGTCAAGCGTCGCTCCAGACCGGCGGGCGCCGCTTGAGAAACGCCGTGAGGCCCTCGATCGGGTCGCGGTGAGCCATCAGGTCGTCGAGGTAGAGCCGTTCGAGCTCCGGCAGCTCGGTCACAAGCGCCCGGGCCAGCAGATGGCGCGATGCTCTCCAGGCCGCCCGGACGGCGACGGCGGACTTGCCCGCCAGGCGTTGCTCGAACCACTGCGTCAGGGCGGTCTCGGCATCGGCCGCGCAGAGGTCGATCAGACCCAGGGCCGCGGCGCCTTCCGCTTCGTAGGTCTCGCCAGAGAGCATCACCTGGGTGGCCCGGGCTCCCGGCACCCGCCAGGGCAGGGCGATCGCCGCGACCGGGGGGAAGACTCCAAGCCGGATCTCGGGGAGGCCCAGGCGCGCCGACGGCTCGCAGATGACGAGGCCGCACCAGAGCGCCAGCTCGAATGCGCCGCCGAGGCATTGCCCGCGCACGAGCGCGGCGGTCGGCACGCCCAGCGCCTCGAGGTCGCCGAACAGGGCATGGAATCCCGACAACATCTCCTCGACGCGTCCTGGCAAATGCTCCTCGACGGAAGCACCGAAGCTGAAGTGCTCGCCCGCTCCCTCGAAGACGACGAGCTTCAGAGGCCCCGGCTTCTCCGACAGTTCCCGCAGGCGCTCGCGGATCGCCGCGACCATCGCGACGTCGAGGACATTTCCTTTCGGGCGGTCGAGCACGATCCGCTGAATCTGACCCGAGAGCTCCTCGCGGCAGCGAAGCGGCGCCGTCATTCCTACTCCTTGCCCGGGACGAGCACGATGCGCCCGTCGACCCGGTGCGCCCGAACGTCCTCGAGAACGGCTGCGACCTCGGAGAGGGGACGCAGCGCCGTATGCGCGGCCACGTCGATCTTCCCTCCGAGGACTTTGTCGAGGAGGGCCGGGTAGAGCTCCGGCGCGCAGCCCCAGTTACCGAGCGCGCGGGCGTCGAACGCCATCAGATTCGAGAGACGCAGCTCCACCGCCTCGAGCGTGAAACCGACGACCATCAGGGTCGCCCCGTAACCGAGCAGGCCGAAGGCCGTGCGCTGGCCGGCGGCCGTCCCCGAGCATTCGAAAATCGTCCAGCCGGTTTCGGGCGCGCCGGCCGAGCGCGCGAACTCCGCGATCTGCGCCCGCAGCTCTTTGCCGGACACTGCCCGTGGATCGAGCGCCAGGCGCGCCCCCAGGTCGGGCGCCCTCTCGAGGCGCCCGGAATCGACGTCCAGGCCGACGACCGCAGCACCCGTGTCCGCAGCGAGCTGCGCGGCGAAACCCCCGACGCCGCCCAGGCCGACGACGACCGCCAGCCCGCCCCGCGCCAGACCCGAGCGCTTGATCGCCTGAAATGCCGTCGAGACGGCGTCGGCGACCACAGCGAGATGCCGGAGCGTCAATTTCCCCCCCGGGCCGAGCGGCGCGTCCGGGTCTTCTCCCGCGCCGGGGACCGCACAGAGGAAGCGCCCGGGCAGGATCACGCGCGTCGCAAAGCCGCCGTCGCAGTCGTTGCCCGGCATGATCTGCGCGCGGCAGATTGTCGGCCTTCCCGAACGGCAGAGCGCGCAGGTGCCGCAGGGCAGTACCGCCGGCACCACGACCGCCCGGCCGACGAGGGAGCGGTGCTCGCGGCCGGCGTCTTCGACGTGACCGCTGATTTCGTGGCCGAGGATGAGCGGCAACGCATGCCGCGTCCTCACTCCGTCGTGGAGGAAGCCGAGATCCGTGTGGCAGACGCCGCAGCCCGCGACGCGGATGAGCACTTCTTCGGACGAGAGCTGCGGAACTTCCCGCGACCCGAAGCGCAGCGGCCGTCCCGGTTCCACCATCTCCCAACCGGCGATTTTCGGCATCGCGGCTTACGTCCCCATCGCTTGCCCGCCATCGACGGCAAGCACCTGACCCGTGACGTGAGCGGCCTCCGGGCCCGCGAAGAACGCCACGACACCGGCGATGTCTTCGGGCTTTCCTGCTCGGCCGAGCGGCGTTTCATCGATTGCTCTTCGGCGCACCTGGCGCGAGAGGCCCTCTGTCATCGGGGTGTCGGTGAAGCCCGGCTCGACCACGTTGACGGTGACGCCGCTCTGCGCCAGCTCCTTCGCAGCCGAGCGCGCGAGGCCGGTCAGGCCCGCCTTGGCGGCCGCGTAATTGGCCTGGCCGAACTTGCCGCGGCGGCCGTTGATGGACGAAATGAAAACGACGCGACCCGACTTGCCCCGACGCAGGACGGGCGCGGCAGCTCGCAGATAGTGCGCCGCGCCGGAGAGATCCACCGCCAGGACGCGCTCCCACTGCTCGTCGGTCATCTTCCAGAGAACCGCGTCACGGCAAATGCCGGCGGCCACCACGAGCACATCGAGGCGCCCGCGCCTTCGGACCAGGTCGGCGACGGTCCGCCGCGCCGCGGCGGCGTCTGCCACGTCAACGCGGTAGAGATCGGCGGCGCCGAAGCGGCGGCGCAGCCGAGCGAGCCGCCGCGCATCCTGGTCCGCGATCGCCACGCGGGCCCCCGCCGCGGCCAGCCGGCGGGCGCAGGCGAGGCCGATGCCGCTCGCTCCTCCCGTGACGAGAGCGACGTGTCCGGAGAGCGGGCGGCCGGCGGTCACGTCAACTTCGCGCCGCACGCGCCGCAGTGCGCGAAAGAGGCCGGCAGCCCCTTCGCCCCGCAGGTCCGGCATGAGCGCACGTGCGCGCCCCACGGCGTTTCCGGCGAGCCGCCCGGCTCGACCGCGCGCCGTCGCACCGCGTCGAAGTCGACCGGCCGCTTTTCGGCGAAAGCGCTCATGCCCTCGAAGGGCTCGTAGTCGGTGTAGTGAAGGGCCAGCCAGTCCTGGGCGTGGCGCGCCGTGAGGGACCACGACAGGTCTTTCCAGAAGTTCGTCTGCTGCTTCGTGTAGCGCAGGCACTCGGGGAAGGTACGCAAAAGCTCCTGCGCCAGCCGATCGACTTCCTCGTCCAAGCGCGAGAGGTCGATCGCGAAGCCATCCTCCTTTTTCTGGGCCTTCTCGGTCTGCTCCTTGGTGGCGTTGTCGACGAATGCGTCGCCCTTCTTAACCGACGGAGCGACGCGGTTGACGAGGCCCCACTCGAGAGCCAGGCGCGCCGGGACGGGACGGTTGGTGAAGAGCATCTCCCGCGCCCGCTTGTCGCCGGCCGTAATCGGCAGCCACTGCGTCGCGCCACCGCAGGCGACCGAGCCCACGCGCACTCCCACCTGCCCGACGTAGGCGTGCTCCGCGATGACCGCCAGATCGCAGGCCAAAACCGTCTCGTTGCCACCGCCGACAGCCACGCCGTTGATCCGCGCCACGACCGGCTTGCCCGTCGAGAGAATGGCGTCGATGTAGGCGCGGAAGAGCGCCATGTACTTCCAATAGTCGCGCGGCGCGGCGACGTAGGTTTCCGCGTATTCCTTGACGTCCCCCCCCGTGCAAAAGGCGCGGTCGCCCGCTCCGGTCAACACGATGACACCGACCGAGTCGTCGAAGGACGCGTCCTGCAGGGCCAAAGCGAGCTCCTGAAGGCAGGCCGTCGAGTAGGCGTTGTAGCGCTGCGGGCGGTTGATCGTGATCCGGGCGATCCCCGAGGCCTTAACATAGAGGACCTCGCGAAACGAGAAGGAGGAGGCGTCCCGAGCACCGAAGGCGCGCATCACCGGCCAGCCCGGAGGCCCCTGGTCGAGACGGTCACTGTGGGCATGGCCTCCTCTTGCCGGCCAGTGTCCCGCCGACGGCGGCCGCCGGGATGATGCAATCGAATCAGGTGACCGTGCGCGAGCGGGAAGCAGACTGAGCCATGCAGAACGAACCGGTCGGCTCCGCTCCCCAGGACATCCAGAACACCCAGAGGCTCTCCCGCCCGCAGGCCATCGAAGTGCTGCGAAAGAAGCTCCTGAGCATGTGCGACGACGAGCACTGCGCCTGCGCCGCCGCCGCTCACGTCGGCGTCTTCTGCAAGGGCCTCTCCGGGCTCTCCGACGAGGCCTACCGCAAGCGTTTCGACTGGATCGCGCGCAAACGGCCCAAGGCCACGCGGCCCGAGCTCGAGAAGCTCGTCAGCCTCTACCACCTCGGCCGCCAGGAAGTGACGGGAAGCGCGATCTGCTGCGACGCCGAGACGCGCGAGCATTGCGCCTGCGACGGCTGGAACATGTTCGACAACAGTCAGCTCGAGAAGTTCTGCCTCGAGCTCGCCGGGCGCGTCGTCCGGATCGATTGAGCTCCGTTTCCTCCCCGCCTCGCTTCGACGTCGTCGGCGCCCAGGAGAGTGTGCCGCTGCTCGGCGGGGCCGAGCGGCGATACGTCAACTTCGACAACGCGGCCTCGACGCCGGCCCTCCGCTGCGTCCGGGACACGGTCGACGAGTTCCTCGGCTGGTACAGCAACGTTCACCGAGGCGCGGGCTTCAAGTCGCGGCTCTCCTCCTGGGCGTTCGAGGAGGCGCGCAATCGGGTGGCGCGCTTCGTCGGCGCCGACCCATCGGACGCCGTCGTTCTCTTCTGCAAGAACACGACCGAGGCGATCAACAAGCTCGCCCACCGCTTTCCGTTCCGGTCGGGCGACGTCGTCCTGACGAGTCTGATGGAGCATCACTCCAACGAGCTTCCCTGGCGGCGGGCCGCGGAAGTCGTGCACGTGAACCTGCTCTCCGACGGCCGCGTCGACGAACAAGACCTCGAGGTGAAGCTCGAGCGGTATCGCGGTCGTGTGCGCCTGCTTGCGGTCACTGGCGCCTCGAACGTCACGGGATATATCAACCCGGTGCACGCCTGGGCCGCTTCCGCGCACGCCGCGGGAGCCCAGATCATGGTGGACGCCGCGCAGCTCGTTCCGCACCGGCCGATCGACATGCGGCAGCCCGGCAGCCCCGAGCACCTCGACTACGTCGCCTTCTCCGCCCACAAGATGTACGCGCCCTTCGGCGTTGGAGTGCTCGTCGGCAGCCGGCGAACGTTCGAGACCGGCGATCCGGACATCGTCGGCGGCGGGACCGTGGACATCGTCAGCCTCGAAAGCGCCTACTGGACCGACCTGCCGGATCGGGAGGAAGCGGGCACACCGGACATCGTGGGCGTCGTGGCGCTCGCCCGGGCGATCCGCGCCCTCGAGGAGATCGGCTGGAGCGAGATCGTGCGGCACGAAACCGAGCTGACCGCCTACGCGTTGCGCGAGCTCGCCGCCAACTCCGCGGTCGTCCTGTACGGCGACGCCGACCCAGGCCGGGCCGCCGATCGCCTCGGCGTCATCCCATTCAACGTCCGCGGCGTCCCTCACGCCCTGGCGGCGGCGGTGCTCTCCTCCGAGTGGGGCATCGGTACGCGCCACGGCTGCTTCTGCGCCCATCCGTACGTAAAGGCCATCCTCCACGTCGACGAACGAGAGGCGCGGCAGGTCGAGCGGCAGATCCTGGGGCGCGACCGCTCAGCGATTCCGGGGACGGTCCGGGTGAGCTTCGGCCTCTACAACACGACCGACGAGATCGATGCGCTTGCCGAAGCGCTCTCGGCAATCGCCCGCCGCGACTTCCGGGCCGGTTACGTGCTCGACCGCGAGCGCGGCGAGTACACGCACCCCGACATGCCGCGCGACTTCGCCTCCCGCTTCCGGTTCTGACCTACTGGCCGTCGAGGCCGGCGGCGATGCGCTCGAGATTCCCGATCGCCTGATAGGCGGTCAGGTCGAGATGGAGCGGCGTCATCGAAATGTACTTTTCGGCCACGGCCGTGATGTCGGTGCCCTCCTCGGGCTCGCCCACCGGGATCGTGGAGCCGATCCAGTAATACGGCCGCCCGCGGGGGTCCTCCTTCTCGACGACCAGCTCGCCGTAGCGCCGCTTGCCCAGGCGCACGACCTTGACGCCGCGAGGCCGGCCCGCAGGAACGTTGACGTTGACGAGCGTGCCGGGAGGCAGCCCTTCCTCGAGCAGCCGGCGAGCCAGACGCCGCGCGAAGTCCGCCGCGGCGTCGAACGTGAAGCCTGTCTCGATCTCCTGGGAGATCGCGACCGAGGGAATGCCGATCAAGGTTCCCTCGAAAGCCGCCGAGACCGTCCCCGAGTACGTCACGTCGTCGCCCAGGTTCAGCCCCAGGTTGATCCCCGACACGAGCAGCTGGGGCCGCACGTCCTTCATCAGATGCAGCGCGCCCCAGTTGACGCAGTCGGTCGGCGTGCCGTCCACCGACCAGCGACGCTCGCCCACCAGTTTTGCCCGCAGCGGGTTGTGGAGCGTGAGCGAATGGCCGGCCGCGCTTCGCTCCTGGTCGGGCGCCACGGTGAAAACCTCCCCGACCTCGGCGAGCGCGCCGGCCAGCCGCTCGATGCCCTCGGAAAAGATGCCGTCGTCGTTGGTGACGAGAATGCGGGCGCGGGTCAAGGGGCGGCCTGATCGGGTGGCGGCATGACGAACATGAGGATGATGTAGGCGAGGATGCCCGGGAACGCCGCCGAAATGATCGATATCACGACGTAGGCCACGCGCACGAGCGTGGGGTCGAGCGCGAAGTACTCGGCCAGTCCGCCGCAGACTCCCGCAATCATCTTGTGCCTGGCCGAGCGAGTCAGGCGCCGCGGCGGAGCTGAGTTCATCTCTGCTCCCCCGAGTAAACGACCTTGTTGCGCGCCGTTTCGTGCAGCGTGACGCGCACCAGCCGCGCGGGGGCGACCTTCGGCGCGAGCTCCTTCCAGATCGCCACGGCAATGTTCTCGGCCGTCGGGTTGATCCCCTGGAGAAACGGGACGTCGAAATTCAGGTGCCGGCGGTCGACCCGTGCGATGACGCTCTCCTTCACGATGTGCTTCAGGTCCCCGAAGTCCATCACGTAGCCCGTTTCGGGGTCGATCTCTCCCTCCACGGCAACCTCGAGCTCATAGGTGTGTCCGTGCCCGTGGGGATTGCTGCATTTGTCGAAGACGCGCTGGTTTCGCTCGTCGTCCCAGTCCTCGCGGTACAGCCGGTGCGCCGCCGAGAAGTGTGTTCCCGAAACCAGGCAGACCTTCATCGCAAGGATTCTAGCGGAGAGGCCGTTTGACACCGACGGCCGCGCCTGTTCAAATGCGCGGACCGGTCGGGACGTGGCGCAGTCTGGTAGCGTACCTGAATGGGGTTCAGGGGGTCCCGGGTTCGAATCCCGGCGTCCCGACCAAATTCCTTAGGAAATTTCGCTCGGGGTGCCCGTTGGGGTGCCTAATCTCGCCCGGCGAAACCGCACGACCTTCGCGCTCTCCCTCGGTGACTTCGAGAGCGCCGCGAGCGCCTTCGCCATGTCGCCCGTCTCGACGATCGAGTAGCGCCGGTACATCGAAGGCGTCTTGTGCCCGGTGATCCGCATCGCGACGACCTGCGGCACCCCGGCATTCGTGAGGCGACGAGCAGCGGCGCGGCGGAAGTCGTGAAAGATCCGATGCGGGAGACCCGCCGCCTTCCTCGTCGCGTTCCACGCGAGCACGAATCGCTTTTTCGTGATCGGCTCGCCCGCCGCATGAAAGACCGTCTCGGCGAGCACGACGGAGCCATCCGGGCGCTTCACCTTGCGAGCCTTTCGCAGACGCTCGACGATCGGCACCAGCTCGCCCGCGATCGGCACGACGCGGCCTTCGTCGTTCTTTGAGTCCGGCAGGCGGATCTCCGAGGCATCGAGGTCGATCCACTCCCACCGCAGAGCCATCAGCTCGCCGCGCCGCCATCCGGTCGCGTAGGCGAAGCGGATCATCTCGGCGAGCCACGGCGCGGCCACCTTCGCGAGCGCCTCGGGCTCCTCGGGGTCCGGGAAGCCCTGCCGCACCCGCTCGCGCAGCTTGCCGGGGAACGGCGGCACCCGCAGGAGCTTGCCCGACTCCTCCGCGAGCAGGAGCGCCGAGCGAAGCCCCGAGAGGTCGTTGTTGATCGTCTTGTTCGCCATGTCCTCGGCACGGCGCTCCTCGGCGAAGGCGACGAGACGCGCCCGCGTCAGGGCGCAGACGCGCATCGAGCCGAGGGCCTGCCGGAGCGGCGAATCCGGTCCGAGTCGGTAGCGTTCGCCCTTCGCCGACTTCTTCTCCCGCAGCTCCAAGTCCCGGAGGTAGTCGTCCAACGCCTCGGCCACCGTGAACCGCCGATGCGCCGAAGTCTCGACCTCAGCGCCGACCTTCGCCGCGACGTGCGCGGACTCGACGCGCGACCGGAGTAGACTCCTCGCCTTCTCCCTGTCCGTCGTGCCCGAGGACTCCCGCAGACGGACGCGCTTGCCGCCGATCTCCCCGTAGTAGTCGAGCATCCAGACAGGACGCCCCGGCCGCTGGTAGATCCGACCTTCGCCCTTCACGATCTGCCCCCCTTCTTCTTCTTCGACGCCGCAGACTTCGCCTTGCGCGGCCGCCCGATCCGCCGCGGCTCGACCTCGAAAGGCAGGCCGAGGTAGTCACGCAAGGCGACGTTGACCAGATAGGAGAGCGAGACGCGCCGCTTGAACGCGGCCTCCCTGGCCCGCTCCCAGATCCGGCCCTCCAAATCGACGACTGTCCTCAACTTCGGCGGCATGGTAGCTCCCCTGCAAAAGGCGATATTATGATATCGTGTTTCCGATCCCAAGAAAAGGAGGCGACCTCGACAGGATGACCAACCGCGACCGAAGCGAAGGATTCCGCGTCGGCCACCTCGTCCGCGCCACGAGAAACGCCCAGGGCCTGCGCGCCGGCTCGATCTACCGCGTCGCCGATCGGAAGGCGTTCGCGGCGTGCGCGTCGGTCTTCGTCTCCTACATCGTCGAAGAGCGCGGCGCGACTCATGCCCGCTTCGAGGTGCGGAACCTCCCGCTCCTGGCCGAGCGGTTCTTCGAGGAGTGATCCAGGGGCGAGGCGCACAGACTGTCCGAGAACAGCGGCCAAATGCGCGCATCGGCCGCACAACGCCGGCGCTCGGTCGTAGAGAATCAGAACCCCGTGCGCGGGACAGACGCGGCGCGTCGGCTCGTCGAGGAAGACCGAGCCGCACACGCAGCGGGTCGCCCGGCCGGCCAGGGTTACCTCCACGGCCCGCCACCCACTCCACCGGCCGAGGCCGCAACCGCGAGACCGCTCATAGAAGCGCGTTCCCCCACCCGTGCGAGAGCGCACGCCGGACCGCCGGCCGAAGCTCAGCCTTACGCACCGGAAACTGGAGCCCCGTCGCGCAGCCCGACGGATCGAGCTGCGAGAACAGGTAGAAGCGAGAATCGCCCGTCTCGAACACCCATGAACTTCGAGAAGCGGCTTGCGACGACCGCGACGTACTGCTTGACCTGCATCGACGGGTCGTAGCCTCCTGCCAGCTCCTTCGGCGTCTTCGCCGACACGCCGAGGTCGGAGAGATCGGGGATCAAAATCCCCGATTGGGATTTTGATTTGCGGTCACCACCGCGTTTTTCCCTTTCCCCCTTCTTCCCCATCTCGATCAGAAGCTCACCCATGCGGCGCTCGGCCTCACGGACACGAGGGAGGGCGCCCCGCCTGCGCCTCGTCCATCAGACGCCGCAAACCCCTCCTCCGCGCCCCCTCCTCCGACTCCGAGAGAGGCTCGATCCTATCCTCCGCAAGACGCAGACGCTCCACCGAGAGACCCGAGGCCGCAGCCAACATCTCCCGCGTGATCCCGATGCGGAGACGCTCGAAGACGAGCGGCGAAGTCGTCATCATCGAACCGCCCGCCTCGACCGCTTCGCCCGCCCACGAGAGCGGCACGACACCCCGCAGAATCGCGCCCACCATCGCAGCCGCTCGAAGCGCGATCCGCAGGCCGCACAGACCGCCAGGCCGAGAGCCGCCTTCTCTACCGGCTCGACCGACGATCGCCCGGCGGCACGCATTTGCTGCGTGCAAATCGGCATCGTAGATTCCTCGGACGCCTCCAGAGCCGCCGCCGCGCTCGTGAAGCCGCGCCGACGCAAGTAGGCCGCGACTGCCTTCGCGACCGCCGCATCATCGAGATCATCGAGCGAAGGATGCGAGCAGCTCACCGCGATCTCGACTCCATCCAGCGCCGCAAGCGCGCCTCGCTCACGATCCACCGGCCCGAGGAGAGCCGCGTCGTCGGAAGCTCGTGGCGGTGCCGATAGCACCAATCGCGCGAGCGGCCGATCATCCTCGCGGCCTGCTCAGGCGACAGCGCCCGATCGCGAGGCCCCGAGGCATCGGCGGAGGGCGGCATCAGGATCTCGGCCTGCAGCGCCGCCAGAGCGCCGCAGAGGCCCGGCACGGCCTCGCGCGGTAAGTCCCTCGCCGCCTCGCGCACCGGCCGCAGGAGGGCCTCGAAGTCGGGCGCGCGCCTCACGAGTCGGCCTCCGAGAACGGGCACCCGAAAGGCACCCCGGCGGCTTTTTGCTCAGGAATTCGCCGGGGCACCGGGTACGCAACCCAGACGCCGCGAGGGGTGCGGGGTCGCCCCCTCCACCCTTCGGCCCTGGGTGAGAGTCCGAGTGTGCTTGGGATCGGCGATGCAGCGAACCGGGTAGGAAACTCTTCGGCCGCTCCGAACGCCGAGCCGTTCCCACCCGTTCCCACTCGTTTCCCGAGTCGTTCCCGGAACGGGTGCTTGAGTCGTTCCCGCCCGGGGGGGTATGTAATACCCCCCGGGAACGGGTCAAGCTTGGGAGAGGGAACTGGTCTACGGGAGCCCTTCTCGGGAACGGGTCGGGCGGGCCTCACTTGAGTCTCCAGATCTTCGACCCGCGTGGCCCGGGATTCCAGGTCGCGACACCATGGGCTTCAAGCCCGTCAAGGGCCTGGACGATGCGCTCGGCCTTGCCTCCGATCCGCTCGTAGATCGCGGCCTTGTGGAGCGGACCGTGCTTGATCAGGAGGGCGACGATCCGATCGGCCAGCCTCCCGAGATCCTGCTCTAGCTTGCGCTCGGCCTGTTGTGTCTCCTCATGCTCGACCGTGGCGGCGTCGATCTCGTAGAGCCGGGTAGTCGTCGGGTCGAGCCGCAGGCCGAAGACGGGCTTCTCGCCGCCGAGCTTCGACTTCACGACGGACGCCCGGCCGTACTCCGGCCCCTTCGATGGGTCGCCTTCGAGGTGAACGATCAGCGACGAGAAGAAGCCGATCTTCCCGCTCTCCGCACCGGCCGCGATTGGCCTGGAGCGGTCGCGGGCTTTTCTCGGGGCGAAGGAGGCCGCGTTGACCTGAGAGCAGGCGAACACGAGCGACGGCACCCGGCCAGCGGTCGCCTTTCGGATCGCCCGGACGTTGGCGATGACGCGATGCCGTTCATCGAGCGCGTCGGCGTCCTCGTTCGCCCGGCACTCTTGGAGCGAATCGAACACGTACACGTGCGGCACGTCCGGCTCGATCTGCTCGGCGTCGAGGATGACGCTCTCGACCGTCGTGCTCTCGTCGGTGTCGTCGGGCAAGAAGGTCCGGCGGTCGGCGCACTTCTGCCGGAGCTTCTCGATCTCCTCGGGGTCGCGCCGGTCGAGCTTCTGCGGATCGAGGCCGAGAAGCGCCCCGACGCGGATCTCGGTCGCGTCCCGGCCGTGGTCCGGCGTGAACGCAACTGCTAGAACGTCATTCTCCATCGCGATCTTCACGAGGATCTGGAGCGCGAGTCCCGTCTTGCCGGAGTCGGGCTCGCCTTGGAAGACGACGGCGGCGCCGGTTGGGAGCCCGCCTCCCCGCGACACTCGGTCGAGGGCCGGCACGCCGGTCTTGAACGTCGCCTTCGGCAGCGGTGAGGCCGCGAGGCCCTCGCCGGGGCGGACCCATCCGGCGGTTCCGGTGTCGCCGTCAGGCCGGGCGATCTCTACGATGTCCCGCTTCGCGTCGCTCACCACGTCGGCGGCCGTCTTCTCCTGCGCGAGGCCCTCGCGGATCATCCTCTCGCCGACTTGGATCACCCGCCGCAGCGTCGATTTTTCCTTGACGATGCGGGCGTATATCTCGATGTTCGTCACGTCGGGAACGGCGTCGAGCAGCGACGACAGGTAAGCCGCCCCGCCAACCCTCTCCACGCCGCCGTTGCCGGAGAGCCACTCCTTCAAGGTCAAGACGTCGATCTCGGCCGACTGCTCGCTCATCGCGAGCATGGCGGCGAAGATGCGGCGGTGCGTGTCGGCGAAGAAGTCGTCCTCGCCGACGATCACGACGACCCGAGAGAGCGCGGCCGCATCGAGCAGGACCGCGCCCAAGACCGAGCGTTCCGCTTCCAGATTTTGCGGCAGCCCGCCGTCGGGCTCGCTCACCGCGTCGGCTCGTCGGGGATCGTCGGACGTTCGCGCGGCCGCTGGACGAAGTCTTCGATCCAAACAAGCAACGTCGCGTTGGCCGTGCGGCCCTCACGCCTCAAGGCGGCGCGAAACTCGCGCCACACCCGGGGGGCAATTCGCAGTGTGAAAATGTGGCGCCGGGGAGCCGGCGCTTTCGGAAGTCGCGCCGCGCGACGCAAACTTTTTTCAATGTTTACCGGCACGAAGTGATAATCGCAGACCAGGGGCTCCGGACAGCGTGACAAATGGCAAGCGCAGTCATTTGTCACGCCCTTGCAGTTGCCTAAGTGAGTCGCCCCCGTTGTCGGCGCTTCCTGAGCGCCTCGGCACTAACGATGTTGGCCTTTGTGAAGAGTACGTGGCCCCGCTTCATCGGAGGCCAGGTGGTGAGGGCCTTGAAGGTGGCACGAATCTCCTCACGCGCCTCGCGAACCTTGTTCCTGTTGCCAAGTGCCCAGAGCGTCATTCGCTCATGAAGTGCAAGGGCGTGCTCCGTGTCCGTCTCCTGGTGCGCCTCACGCAGAAGCCTGACGAGCGCCTTGATCACCTTCGGATCGGTGAGCGCCTCGTGGCCGCGCTCCCGCACAGCCTCGGAGGGTCTTGAGTGCAAGGCCCGGTAGAAAGAAGCGTAATCATCCTCTTTCGCCTTCGGCTCGTCTTGCCGCTTCTTCCCTTCCTTTTTCTTCATTCGAGCAACTCAGATTTTTGCATAGCACTAGCACGGCTGCGCTCGCTTTTTCAATGTCTACAGTAACCGCATGGCTGGCGATCCGGTTCTGTCGGTCCGGCTTCCCGAAGCGTTAGCCGCGCGTCTCGGCGAGCTGGCCGGCACCGATCGGTCGGTCTCTTCGGTGCTCCGCGAGGCGGTCGAGCGTCTTGTGGGTCGTGGTGGTGATGGTGGTGTGGGCGGCGTGCCTCCAACGCCGCCGGCTTCTTCGAGCGAGCCAGACGACGAGGCCGCTCTCGATGCCGAATTGGTCGAGGCGCTCGATGAACGCGACAGGGCGCGGCAACGCGTCAGTGCGGAGAAACTTCTGGAAGGCGTCGGCGCGATCTCGGGCGCGGATGCCTTCGACCTGCTGGTGGCGCGCAAGCTGATTTCCTTCGCCGATGACGCACGCCGCAGCTCGTGATCGACGGTAAGGCCACGGCGATCGACCGAGAGAACCTTTCGCGCGCTCTCGGAAATCGCTCGATGCGGAGCTTGGGCGTTCCGGGTGGTGGCGGACCGCGCTGGGTTGCCGAAGTCACCACGCCGCAGCCGCCCAGTTTTGAAGAGAGGTTGGACGACCAACGGAAATTTGAGGAGAACAAGGAACTAATGTGGAGGGACTACAACAGTCGGCAACGGAGGGGATGATGAGTAGTAGGGCGGCGCTCTTGCGCAGACTGATCGAGGAGGCCCGACAGGAAACGGCCCGACTGCGCGGCGCACCGCCCGCGCCGCCTCCGCCTGCGCCGGCCCCAGCGGCCGCGCCCGATGACCTCAACGTGATCGCCGAGCGAATCCTCGCCGACTTTGCGCCGGACTCGCGCGGCAAGACGCTAGATTTCGAACTCGGACTGCGTGACGCTCACTACTTCGAGGCCAACAAGGACGCGCTCCACCGATTCCAAAATCGCGTGATGGAGGCACGGCGCGAGGCGGAGCTCGAGGCGGCGCGCCGGGAGGCCATCGCCTCGATTCAGCGGCGCCACGAGCGCCTCGATGCGGAGGAAGCGAAGGCGAAGGCGGACCGCACTGCGGCCGAAAAGGCGGACTTAGAAGCCTCGCGCGAGCATCGCCGCCGCTTGCCGGCGTTCCGCGAGGGGTAAAGTCCTGCCCGCCGCGCTGACTCAAGGCGGGGAGCTGCTGGCCGCATGGCGGTCTGACCCCTTGCTTTTCGTCCTCGACTGTTGGCCGGATCTTTCACCGAATCTCTACGAATGGCAGCGGGAGTTTCTCGATGGGCTCGGCCGTGGAAAACGGACCGCGCTGCTCGCCCCCCGGGACTCCGGGAAGAGCTTCACCGTCGCGCTCGCCGCTATCCGGCACTTGGTCTTGAATCCCGGCTCGCTCGTTCTCCTCGTCGCGCCGATCGCTCGACAGGCGGATCAAGGCGTCATGCTCGAAGTCCGCTCGCTCTGGATGAAGTCGGAAGTCCTGCGCGGGCTCTTCCCGTCCTGGCGCCTGCTCTCCGACTCGATCGAGACGGACGATCCGCAATGGAGGCTCCTCTCCACGGCGACGGACCGCCCGGAGAGACTCGAAGCGCCGCATTCGCCCGGCCCGCCGCTCGTCGTGATAGACGAGGCGCGCGGCCTGCCCGACGACTTCCTGAAAAGCCTCGAAGGCGTTCTCGCGCATCCTTCCTCGCGGCTGATCGCCTGCTCCGTCGCGGGAGCGCCGCGAGGATTCTTCTACGACGCCTTCCACGGCAATCACGGCGCTTGGGATCGCGTGGTCGAAGTCCCGCTGTCGGCGATCCCGCACGTCGAAAGGCACCATCGCGAGCTCGTGAAGCGGTACGGCGAAGCGGACGTGCTGATCCGCCAGCAGTACTTGAACGTCTTCGCCGACGTGAGGGAGTGGGGCGCCTTTTTCGCTCCCGAGCTGCTTCGCAAGGCGCGCGGGCTCGATCCGGATCGCAATTCCTGGCGCCTGCCGCTGCCGACTGTCTTCGGGTGGGACGTAGCAGGATACGGCGGCGACGATTCGGTCTTGTGCAAGCTCACGGGCCGGCGGGTGGCGGCCTTCAAGCGACTGCCCGCCGGCGATCCTATGCTACAGGTTGCGCTCGTGCGGCAGGAGGTCGAGGAGTACACCTGCACCGTGGCCGTGGACGTAGTTGGGATCGGCGCGGGTCATCATTCAAGGCTCCGCGAGGTTCTGGCATCGGCTGACGACGTGTGGGTCGCCGCCTTCAACGCGAGCGCCGCGGCGAGGGATTCCGAGCGATACGGGAACCGGAAAACCGAGATCGTCTTCGCCCTGCTCCGCGCGCTTCAGGACGGGACCTTCGGCCTTCCAGCGGAAGGCGACGTGGACGGCGATCGGCTCGTGTCCGAGCTGTCGGGCCTCTCGCTGGTCGAGGCCGGGCAGCGCGGCGCGGTGCGAGTCGTGGATCCGAAGAAGTCGCCCGACTTCGCGGACAGTTTGATCGCGGCCCTCTCAGTGATCGGAGCCGCGCCGTTCTACGTCCCGCAGTACTACGCCGCCTCGCCCGACTGGCTTTGAGAAAGACGGGATAGGAACGTATGGACCCCGAGGCCGATCGCCCATCTCCGGCCCACGTAGGCGGAAAACATCCCGGCGGACGGCCGCCTGGATCGAGAAACCGCGTTACCCGCCGGTTGCAGATCATCATGGACAAGCTCGAATCGGAGGGCGCGATCAAGCCTCGCGTCTGGCTGACTCGCCTGGAGGAGATCGCAAACTCCGACGCGCCCGACCGCGTGCCCGCCCTGCGCCTCTTGCTCGCCTACCGCTTCGGCGGTCCGCCGATGCACTTGCAGATCGAACACGGCTTGACCGAATCGGCGGAGACGATCCTCCGGCGCATCGCTCAGTCCGACGCCCACCGAGAGCGGCTCGAAGCCCTTGAGCGCCGCCGCCTGCGGGCGGCGTCCGTCACGGTCGAGGTCGTCGAGGAGCACGCGCTTTGCGCCGTAAAGGCCGTGCAGAGTTAGTGCAGAGTTAAGCGGCAATCCGGGGCACTCGTGGCACTCATGGCACACCAGACACCCCGAATTTCCTCGAAAACGCGCAAGTCCTTGCGCCTACACGGCCGGCTCTTCGGGCTTTTAAGCCGGTGGTCCTGGGTTCGAATCCCAGACGGCCCACCAAATTCTTTCGCAAGGCCGGCCTAAGGGGCCGGATTGAGGAGATCGACGTGGCGCTTGGGTATCGTCGTACCGAACCCTTGCGTCGTCGGGTACATCAGCCAATGGTGATGGGCGCCGTGATGAGTGAG
>WNGF01003137.1_pt1 | contig 24398 bp, 23 predicted proteins | sample 5400641 | NCBI WGS metagenome assembly WNGF01 (sample SAMN13153371, study PRJNA577476) | soil metagenome | isolation source: 80 cm soil or saprolite under grassland replicate 2 | place: USA:California | collected 2016-06-15 | reverse complement strand
GCCGACCGCCCGCTCGCCGCCCGGTTGGAAGCGCTCCGCGTCGAAGCCGCCGCGCGCATGGGAATCCCCGGCAGCGCCGCCCTTCCGAAGATCGCGATGGTCGCCGCGCCCGCCAGCTTCACGGCGCTCGACGGCGCCCGCTACGAGAGCGAGAGGGTCGACGTCGTCGCGCGGGTCATCTCCATGGGGGCCTGCCACCGTGCCTTCGCGCTCACGGCCGCGATGTGTCTCGCGGTGGCGGCGCGTCTCGACGGCACGCTGGTCAGCGAGTGCTCCGGGAACGCGGCGGGCGACATTCGCGTGGGCCATCCCTCGGGCGTGCTGCCGATCGACGCGGCGGTGCGGCTCCGCGACGGCATCCCGTGGGCAGAGCGCGTCACCGTCTATCGGACAGCGCGCCGGATCATGGAAGGCTTCGCGCGCGTTCCGTGAGCCGGCTGTACCTGACGACCGACAAAGCCGAGCTCGCACGTCGCCGGGCGCGCATCCCCAAGGGGCAGGTGGTCGAGGCGTGGGCAGATCACCACAACGGGGCCGCCCTCTGGATCGGTGAGGAGAGCAAGATGCTCCTCGACGAGACCGGCGAGCCGCTCAAGGTCGGCCTTTCGCTGCCCGCCGACAGGGTCTCGGTTTACTACGGCCCGCAGCTCTGCGATCTCGAGTCGATGCCCCGCGAGGAATCGCTCAAGACGCGCGTGCTCTCCGCACACGGGATCGCCGTGGCGTGGATCACGCTCGACCGCTTCGGCCAGCGCGCCTCCTACGAGCCCACGTCGCCCGTCGATCCCGTCTTCCACCTCCGCCGCGTCGGCGGTGGCGCGGGTCATCTCTGGCGCCTCTTCCGGACGAGGCAGGAGGCGGTCGTCTACATGGGGGAATCCTGCGGACGGGATTCCGAGGGCGCCGCGTGGGCCGAGGCGCTCGCCGTGAGCGACTTCGAGGAGCTGGTGAAGCGCTTCGCCCGACGGGAGATTCCATGAGCGCGACCCTCGACACCCGGATGCGGCGCGACACGATGGACGGCTTCTACCGCGCCGTGCGCGCCGTCGGGCGCTTCTGGCTCTGGTTCTTTTTCCGCTCGGTGGACGTGCGGCACCCCGAACGCGTGCCCGCCGTCGGGGCCGTGCTCCTTTGCATCAACCATCCCAATAATTTCATCGACTCGCTGCTGGTCGGCGGCGCACTCCGGCGGAAGGTCCATTACCTCGCGACGGCGGCGCTCTTCCGCCACCCCCTCGCCGCTCGGTTTCTGCAAGCGTGCGGCGCGATCCCGGTGTACCGCAAGCAGGACGACCCGGACAAGATGGACAAGAACCTCGGCGCCTTCGCGGCGTGCTTCAAGGCCTTCGGCCACGGACGGCTGGTCGCCATCTATCCCGAGGGCACCACGCACGCCGAGGTGCGCGTGCAGCGCATCAAGACCGGCGCCGCGCGCATCGCGCTCGGCTACGAGGCCGAGCGGCCGGGCGAGCTTCAAGTCATTCCGGTGGGGCTCAACTTCGACGCGCGGAAGTCCTTCCGGGGGCGCGTCCTCGTCTCCTTCGGCTCGCCCATTTCCGTGACCCCGTATCGCGACGCCTACCGCGCCGATCCGGTCAAGGCGGTCGAGGCCCTGACCGACGCGATCCAATGGGGCATGGAGGCGGAGGTCGTCCACGTCGAGCGGATCGACGAGAAAGAGCGCGGGCTCGCGGAGCGCCAGATCGACCTGGTGCGCCTGTCACGGGCCATCGTGGATTCGACCAATTACTTCAAGCGGCGCGATCCGGCGAGGGTCGAGCGGATCTGGCAGCGCATCCAGAGCTACCGGGCCCTCCTGGCCGAATACCACGTCAAGGACGAAGCGGTTCGAGCTCGCCTCGAACGGCCCCGGCCCCGTCAGCACATCCGCCTGACCTGGGAGGCGATCGCGGGCTTTCCGCTCTTCGTCTACGGCGCCACGGTGAACTTCCTCCCGTACTGGATCCCACGCTGGGTGGCGCGGCGCCGGTCGCGCAAGGAGACGGACTACGCGACGTGGCGATTTCTGACGGCGATGCTCGCGTTTCCGCTTTTCTGGGGGCTCGAGATCTGGATCGCGGCCCGGCTCGTTGGACGGGCGGCCGCGTTGGTGTTCGCCCTCTCGCTGCCGATCTCCGGGGTCATCGCGTATCGGTACTGGGTCGGCGCCGGGCGCCTGCGGAGCCGGCTGCGTTTCGGCGTCCTCGCCCTGACCCGGGAGCACGCGGTCCGACGGCTCACGACCGAGCGCCAGGCCCTCATCGCCGAGCTCGAGCAGGCCAAGAACGACTACCTCGCCGCAACGAAGGGGAGCTCTTTTTGAGCGTTCGCCTGCTGGAAGAGATGTCGACCCCGGCGCTCGACGCGCTCGACCGCGCCCGCACCGCCGTCGTCCTCACCGTGAGCCCGCTCGAACAGCACGGGCCCCACCTGCCGGTTGGTGTCGACGCGATCGCCGCCCGCTACTTCGCCGAAACGCTCGCTGAGCGCCTCACCGCCGCGCGGCCGGGCTGGACCGTGCTGCTGGCCCCCACCCTCCATCTCGGCTCCTTCACGTTCGACGCCGTCGGGACCGTGAGCGTGCGCCAGCGCGTCGTGCGCGACGCGCTGGTCGACTACGGCGGCTCGCTGGCGCGCGCCGGCTTCCGGTACATCCTGGTCGCCAACGGCCACGGCGGGCCGGGACACCTCACGGCGCTCGAGGAGGCCTCCGCGATCGTCTCGCGGCGGCACCGCGTGACGATGGCGTCGTTCTCGGGCCATCTCGGCTGGCAGTTCCTCCGCGGCCGGTATCTCGAGAAGATCGCGACGGTGCTCGGGCGCTCCCTGTCAGAAGAGGAGAGGCAGGCGTTCGCCGAAGACGCTCATGGCGGCTGGTGGGAGACGTCGCTGATGCTGCTCCTCCGCCCCGAGCTCGTCGATCAGTCCTATCGCGCGCTTCCTCCGGCGCGCTACTCGCTCGCCGAGCGCTTCGTGCCGAACTTTCCGCTGCGAAACGGCGGGCGCGGATACGTGGGCCATCCGGCGCTGGCGGACCCGGCGTTCGCCAAGGCGGCGATCGAGGTGCTCATGACCGAGACGATGAAGCTGGTGGAAGGACTTCTCGACGGGAGAATTCGACCCCGTGACGGCCGCTCGCCGTTCTTCGCCGTCCTCTTCTTCAGGACGGATTTCTGGCCGATCGCCATCACGGCAACGGTCGGTCTCGCGATCGGAGCCGTCACGTACCTATCGCTGGCCGCCCTCGGTCGAAGCCGGACTGAAGGCACCCGTTACCGTGATCGAGCTTGAGGCGAACGCCGGTGTCGCCTGGCTCTGGCTCAACCGCCCGGAGGCTCTCAACGCGTTCAATCGCCTGCTGACCGGCGCACTCGAGGAGACGCTCGAGCGCGTCACCGTCATGGACGACGTGCGCGTCCTCGTCGTCGCCGGCCGGGGACGCGCCTTCTGCGCCGGCAACGACATCAAGGAGATGGAGACCGTCACGCCCGAGGAGGCCGAGGCGCTCGCCCGACGCCACGCGGCGCTCATGGACCGGTTCGCGATGCTGCCCCAGGTGACGATCGCCGCCGTCGACGGCTACGCCCTCGGCGGCGGGCTCATGCTCGCCGTTGCGCAAGACCTCCGCGTCGCTTCCGACCGGGCGCGGTTCGGGCTCCCCGAGGTCACGCTCGGTTTCAACCCGGGGTATGGCATCGCCCGCCTGCTCGACATCGTGGCCGGCGGCCACGCCCGCGACCTGCTCCTCACTGGGCGCACGATCCACGCGGCCGAGGCGCTGCGGATGGGGCTCGTCAACCGCGTCGTCGCCCCGCCGACCCTCGCGGCCAGCGTCGCGGCTCTCGCGGCGGACATCGCGCGGTCGCCGCGCGGCGGCCTTGCCGCAACGAAGGAGATCGTCGCGGCGATCCGCGCGGGCGCACGGGGACGCGAGGCCGAGGGATACGGCACCGCGCTCAGGACGAGTGCCGCGGCGCGGGAGCGGATTCGGGAGTTCGCGAGCCGGAGGAAACGGTAGCCGCCTACCGTTTACGCCGCAGCATGTCCTGGTCGGCCTCGCGCAACAGGTGCTCCGCGCTCTCCGGAGGCGCCTGAGCGTACACGACCCCGAAGTTGCACGTAACCGCGACCGGAATCCCGCGCTTGGCCGACAATCTCTTGATCTTCTCGCGGACCCTGGCGATGACGGTGTCGGCATCGCCGGGACCCGCGTCCGGGAAGAACACGACGAACTCGTCGCCGCCGTGGCGGACGATCAGATCCGTGGTGCGCGTACCCTCGACGAGCGCGTCGCCCACGACTCTCAAGACGTCGTCACCGACCCCGTATCCGTGGCGATCGTTGATCGCCTTGAGCTGGGAGACGTCGAGGACGAGCAAGAGCGCCCCCGTTTTGCGGCGGCGCGCGACGGCGGCCAGGCGCCGGTATTGATCGTGGAAGGCCCGACGACCCGCCAGCCCGGTGACCGGGTCGGGGGCGTAGCGGGACAACCGGCGGTCGGTCTCGTAGAGACGCCCCGCGAGCGTCCGCAGCAGGGACACCGCCAGCTCCGTCGAGTTATGAAGCACCTTCAGAAACTCGCTCTGCGGGAGCACGAGGCAGTGCGTCCGCTCTATCGCGACGACGGTCGCCGAGCGCGACTGGTTCCGGAGCATGCTCAGCTCGCCGATGATCTCGCCCTCCCCCAGCTCACCCACGATCAGCTCCACGGGCGAGTCGGGCGCCACTTCAAGAACACGAACGCGCCCGGAGAGAATCACGAAGAGGCGCTTCGGCGGATCGTTCTCGCGGATGAGCACGTGGCCGGGCGCGAAGCTTTGCTCCGCCGCGCTGGCGAGGAGCATTTCGCGCTGCTCGCCGTTGAGCTGCTGGAAGAGGGTGATGGAGGCGAGCAGGCTCGCGCAGCGGGCACGGCGGTCGCTCCCGCCCAGCGGGCGGTCGATGCCCGACGCCGCGCTCACGCGCTCGGCCGAGTCAAAGACCATGAGCGTGCGGGCCAGCCAGGCACGAACCCGGGCGCGCAACATGGGCGGACTGAACGGCTTGGCGAGGTAGTCGGTCGACGACGCCTCGCCGCGGTACACGGCATCGGAGGGGATCGAGCTGTCGGCCAGGACGAGGATCGGAAAGTTTCGCCGCCCGAGGCGGGCCCGCAACGTCTCGAGCATCGGGTCACCGTCGCCGTCGAGCAGCTCGCGGTCGATGATCGCGATGTCGGGCAGCAGCTCGTGACCGTGGGCCAGCACCGCGCGCATGTCGGACTGTCGCAGGAGAATCAGACCGTCATCGGTGAGGATCTCCTCGATCTCGGCGACTTCCGCCTCGTTAGCGCTGACCACCAGCACGCGGCCGCCGGCGATCTGGCGGTGCTGGAGCGCGGACGCTTCGGCCACGGCAGGCGCAGCGCTGCCGCCCATGACCTGCAGCTCGAGCCCCTCCCGGGCGGCGAGGACCTCCAGCGCCTGTCCCCGATGGGCGACGTGGGCGCGCGCCATCACCTCCATTCGCTCCATCGTCTCGTCGTCGTGCGCCGGATCGTGGTGGAAAAGCACGAGGCGCTCCACACCAGCGGCCAGCGCGACGTCGACGGCGTACTCGAGGCTACTGTGGCCCCAGCCGACCTTGCCGCGGTACTCCTCTTCGGTGTACTGCGCGTCGTGGATGACGAGGTTCGCGCCCTTCAGGAAGGCAATGTGGCGCTCATCGCCCGGGTGCTGAGAAACCCGACCCGAAGCGTTCCAGAAGGGTTCGTGGTCGGTCGCGTAGGCGATGGTCGCGCCGTCGCTGGTCATGCGGTACGCGACGGTCGGCGCGGTGTGGTTCATGAACTGCGTCTCGACGAGCACGTCGCCGACCCGGAAGAAGCCCTCGTCGAGCTCCGTGAAGTGAATACGCGAGCGCAGATCGCGCATCTTCACCGGGAAGTACGAGTACTCCATCTGGCCCCCCATCGCTTCCTCGAGGCCGCGCTGGAAGCCGACCGGCGCGTAGATGTTCAGCTCGGAGCCCGGCAGGAACGCGGGGACGAAGAAGGGAAAGCCCTGGATGTGGTCCCAGTGGGTGTGGCCGATGAAGAGGTGGAGCCGCATAGGCTGCGGCATCGTCTGCGCGAGATGTAGCCCGAGCTCGCGCGCGCCCGTGCCGCAGTCGAGGATGATCACCGTCCCGTCGGAGGCGCGGACTTCGACGCAGGACGTATTTCCTCCGTAGCGCGCGGTCTTCGGCCCGGGCGCAGCGATCGATCCGCGCGTGCCCCAGAAGCGGACTTGCATGAAGGTTAGTCTTATCATATCGCGCGCCCCGGATCGCCTATGTCGACACAATTCCGGCAGTCTGGGCCTGGGCGGACCCGCGCCAGGTCGAGTCCGTCCCCGACCCGTGTCCAGGTCGCGGGGGCCGCCGAGCGGGTCCTCGCCGCCATTGCCAAGCGTCGGCCCCTCTGATAAAGAACTGCGCGTGACCGCCGCGCTGCCCCCGATCTCGACGCATGTGATGGGAAGCCACGGCTTCCCCGGCTGGTTCTGGACCGCGCTCGACAAGATCAAAGCGGGCGAGTACGGCCAGACCGACGTGAAGGAAACGTTCGACGACGCAACCCAGCTCGCCATCCGCGATCAGGAGCGCGCGGGCATCGACATCATCTGTGACGGCGAGATGCGACGCTTCTTCTTCGTGCAGACCTTCTACGAGAAAATGGACGGCCTCGACCCGGTCGAGCCGCTCCGGAAGACCGGGCTGTACGCCTACGACTCGGCGCCGCGCTACCGGCCGCGTCATCGCATCCAGGTGCCGAAAGGGCTCGGCGTCGTCGATGAGTTCCGGTATCTGAAGACCCAGACCGACAAGCCCGTGAAGGCGACCTGTCCGGGACCCGTCACGCTCTCGATCCACGTCCAGCTCCGCTCCGGCGATGTGTACGGCAACGACCGGCTCGCCCTCTGCTGGGACTTCGTCCCGGCCATCAACGCCGAGCTGCGCGCGCTCGTCGAGGCGGGTGCGGACTACATCCAGCTCGACGAGCCGTCGGCCGCGATCGTGCCCGGGCAAATCGACGAGTACGTGAAGATGTTCAACGCCTGCGTCGAGGGCGTGCGTGCGCGGATCGCTTACCACGTCTGCTTCGGCAACCTCCTGTCGCGCCCGCGCGGCAAGCGCTCGTACCGCTGGCTGTTCCCAGCCTTGCTCGACGCGAAGTGCCAGCAGTTCGTCTTCGAGTACGCCAACCGCGAGATGGCGGAAATCGAGCACTGGAAGGAGATCGGCGTCGATCGGGACGTGGCCTGCGGCGTCGTCGACGTGAAGTCGTTCTACATGGAGAGCGCGGAAGACGTCGCCGAGCGGCTCGCGCTCTGTGCGAAATTCATTCCGGTCGAGCGCCTGTCGGCCGTGCCCGACTGCGGCTTCTTTCCGGTGCCGCGCTGGGTCGCCTTCGAGAAGCTCAAGCGGCTGGTCGCCGGCACCAAGCTCGCGCGCCAGCAGCTGGGGCTGGTGTAGTCCTTGACTGGCCACCCTCTCACGCTGATGCACCTTTCTCGGGCCACCCCCGATCCGCTCCGTCCTCAAGGACCTCGCTACAAGGAGAACAGCATGCGGAGCTCACGGCGGCAGTTCCTCCAGCTCCTGGGCGCCGGCGCCGCCGCGGCGACAGGGATCGACGTCCCGTCCGGATTCGCGCAAGCGGCCGGGCCTGTGAAGATCGGCGTCCTCGCCATCCGCGCCGGCATCGCGGCGCCGGTCGGCGCCGCGGGACTGCGCGGCACCGAATGGTGGGCGGAGCGCGTGAACAAGGCCGGCGGGATCCTCGGGCGGCCCGTGCAGCTCGTCGTCGAGGAGGAATCGAACCCGAAAGACACGGTGGAGCGCTATCGCAAGCTCGTTCTTCAAGATAAGGTCGAGGTCGTCCTGGGCGGCATCTCCACCGGCGTGACGCTCGCGCTCGGGCCCGTGGCGGAGGATCTCGGCACGCCCTGGCTGTCCTGGGACGGCACCACCCAAAAGGGCGTCGAAGAGACGATGCCGAGCCCCAAGTGGGCCTTCAAGAGCGTGGACAACGAGGTCGAGGCGATCGTGGCCGGGATCCTCACCCCGAAGTACTTCAAGGGCGTCAAGACGGTCGCGGGCATCGGCAACGACTATTCCTACGGCCACGACTGCTGGGAGTCCTACCAGGCCGTGCTCAAGCGTTACATCCCCGACATGAAGTTCGTGCTCGAGCTGTTTCCCAAGCTCGGCGTGACGGACTTCACCTCGCACATCGCCGCCATCCAGCAGTCGAAGGCTGATCTATTGATGTGCTCCTTCTGGTCCGGCGACGCCACGATCATCATGAAGCAGGCCGCCGCGGTCGGCCTCTTCAAGACCATGAAGGGCGTCTTCACCACGGCGGGCGGCGTCCACGACTCGCTCAAGAAGGAGTTCACGCCGGAAGGACTCCTGCTCGGCTACAACACCATGTACTTCGACGACCCCAAGGGCAGTCCCCTGCTCAAGCAGTTCGTCCGCGAGTACAAGGCGAAGTACAACGAGTACCCACCCTACGAGTGCGATCACGCCTTCTTCAACGCGGAGTCCTACAAGGCCGCGGTCGAGAAGGCCGCCGGACCAGCCAAGAAATGGCCCGAGAAGGCGCAAGTCGTGAAGGCGCTCGAGGGTATCGAGGTCGAGTCGCTCTCCGGCCGGCGGAGCTGGCGCGAGGACCACGTCCAGATGTGCAACTTCTATCAGGGAATCACGACGCACAAGAACGGCTACGACTTCGTGACGATCAGCCCCATCGAGGTCGTGTCGACCAGGCAGGCGATGAAGCCCCCGGGGACGAAGCTCTTCGAGTGGATCAGCAGCTGGAAGATCTAGCGGCGTGAGCGCGGGCCGGGAACCGGCGAGGCCGCCGACCGGAGCCGGATGACCCAGCACGTCGTCAACGTCCTGCTGAGCGGCGTCTTCCACGCGAGCATCCTGTTTCTCGTGGCCGCGGGCCTCCAGGTGGTCTTCGGCGTCCAGAAGATCTTCAACCTCGCGTGCGGATCGTTCTACGCGCTCGGGGCCTATGCCGGGGTCTCCGCCGTCGGCTGGTACGCCGGCGCTGGCGGACCGCCCGCGCTCTTCATCCTGCCGCTGGCGCTCGCGGGCCTCGCCGTGGGCGCCGTCGGTATCGTCGTCGAGCGCGGCCTTCTGAGGTTCGTCTACGACCGCGACGAAACGTTCCAGCTCCTCCTGACGTTCGCGGTCGTCCTCATGATGGAGGACGCGATCCGCATGATCTGGGGCACCTCGCCCCGCTCCACCTCCGGGCTCTATCTGACCTACGGCCAGGTGCGGATCCTTGGCGCGGTGGTGCCGGTCTACAACCTGATCGTCATCGCGGCGAGCCTCGCCATCGCGCTGTCGATCGGCTGGCTCCTCACGCGGACCACGTTCGGGCGCATCATGCGCGCCACCGCCGACAATCGCGAGATGGCCGAGGCGCTCGGCGTCGACATGCGCCGCGTCTACGCCAAGGTCTTCACGCTGGGCACCGCCCTCGGCACGCTCGGCGGCGCGCTCGTCATCCCCGCGACGGCTGCGATGAGCGAGATGGGCATCGAGTTGATCGTCGAAGCCTTCGCCGTCGTCGTGATCGGCGGGCTCGGCTCGATGCGGGGCGCGTTCGTCGGCGCGCTCGCCGTCGGAGTGCTCCGCTCGATCGCGATCTCGGTGTACCCCGAGCTCGAGATGCTCCTGATCTATCTGATCGTGATCGGGGTGCTCGTGGCGCGGCCGCGCGGCCTCTTCGGCGGAGCCGCGGCGTGAAGGGGGGCCTGGTCGTGGTGGTGGCGACGGGAGCCGTCGCCGCCGCACCGCTCGTCGCCTCGACCTACCACGTCCTGCTCATGTTGCCGTTCATGGCCTACGCGGTCGTCCTGCTCGGGCTGAACCTCCTCTTCGGGTATGCGGGCCTCGTCTCCTTCGGTCATGCGCTGTTCATCGGGATAGGTGCTTACACCGGGGCGTTCCTCACCACCCACGGAAGGGTCCGTTCGCTCGAGGTGATCCTGGTCTGCGCGGTGGTGCTCGGCGGGCTGGTCGCGGTACCGGTCGCGGCGCTCTGCGTGCGGTACGTGAAGATCTACTTCGGAATGCTCACCCTCGCCTTCGGCATGGTCTTCTACACGTTCGTCCTGAAGTTCTACCGGCTCACCGGGGGCGACGAGGGCACGCCGTTCCTGCGCCCGTCATTGCTCGGGCGGAGCCTCGACGCGATGCCGAAGATCGACTATCTCGTCGGCCCCTATTACTACTACGCGCTGGCCGTGCTCATCCTGGCCACGCTCGGCATGTGGCGCATCGTCCATTCGCCCTTCGGCCTGTGCCTCAAGACGATCCGCGACAATCCGGTCAAGGCCGAGACGCTCGGCATCGGCGTCACGCGCTACCGCTTCTACGCCTTCGTCATCTCCGCGATCTACGCCGCCGTCGGCGGCGCGCTCCTCGGTCCGCCGACGGGCAACGTCGATCCGACCCTCGTCTACTGGACGCACTCCGGCAATCTCGTGTTCATGACGCTCCTGGGCGGGTTCGCCAGCTTCTTCGGTCCCGTGGTCGGCGCGTTCGTGTTCATTTATCTACAGAACTGGGTGATGTCGATCGTGCCGTACTGGCGGCTGATCTTCGGCGCGATGCTCGCGATCATCGTCATCTTCGCGCCGCAGGGGCTCATGGGGCTCGTGACCCGCCGCCGCCCGGTGCCGCCGTCGCGGGCATGATTCTCCAGGCTGACGGGCTCAGGAAGTTCTACGGAGAGTTCTGCGCCCTTGACGGCGTGAGTCTCAGGGTCGACGCGGGCGAGTTCGTCTCGATCATCGGGCCCAACGGCGCCGGCAAGTCGACGCTGATCAACATCCTCACCGGCATCACGCGGCCGAGCGCGGGCAGCGTGCGCTTCAAGGACCGCGAGGTCGGCGGCATCGGCCCGGTGCGCCTGGCGCGTCTCGGCATGGCCCGGTCTTTCCAGCTCGTCCAGATCTTTCCCGACCTGACGGTGCTCGAGACCCTGCAGGCCGCCGGCGTGGCGCGACTGGGGCGGGGCGGCCGCCTGTTCGCCTCGCTCGCCGGGGATCGCGAGGTGCATGAGGCCGCGCTCGAGGTCGCCGAGCTGTTCGGCCTCGGCGACAAACGTCACACGCTGGCGAGGCAGTTGCCGCAGGGAGACAAGAAGCTCCTCGACGTGGCGTCCGCATTCGCCCTGAGACCGGAGATCATCCTCCTGGACGAGCCGACATCGGGCGTGAGCACCGCGGACAAGACGGCGATCATGGAGACTCTGGTCACGGCCTCGAGGCGGATCGGGCTCCGGGCGATCATCCAGGTGGAACACGACATGGACATCGTGTTCGCCTACTCCGATCGCATCATCGCGCTCCACGAGGGCAAGGTACTGGCCGACGCCTCTCCGGCGGCGATCCAGGCGGACCAGCGGGTGATCGACACCGTGATCGGCCGCAGGGCCGGGGCGCGCTGAGCCGGCGATGCTGACCCTCGCCGACGTCGACGTCTTCGTCCAGGCCAGCCACATCCTGCGATCCGTCTCGCTCGAGGTCGGCGCGCGCGACGTGGTGTGTCTGGTCGGTCGCAACGGCGCCGGCAAGACGACGACCCTCAGGACGATCATGGGTTACCTGCGACCGCGGGCCGGCCGCGTCGAGCTCCGCGGGCGGCCTATCCACGGCCGCCGCACCCACGAGATCGCCCGGCTCGGGCTCGGCTGGGCGCCCGAGGACTCCGGCATCTTCCCGGACCTCACCGTCGCCGAGAACATCGAGATCGCGACCTGGACACGCCCCGGAGGCCGCCCCGCCGCCGAGCGCATCGAGCTGGCCTACGGCGTATTTCCGGCGCTTCGTCGCTACATGGCGCGCAAGGGCACCGCGATGAGCGGGGGCGAACGCAAGATGCTCTCGATCGCCCGCGCGCTGGCCCTCGACCCCGAGATCCTGCTGCTCGACGAGCCGTTCGAAGGTCTGTCCCCCGCCATCATTCCCGCCGTGAGCAGCGGCATCGCCGCGATCACCAGGCTCGGCCACGCGATCCTCATCGCCGAGTCCAACATCCATCACGTGCCCGACTACACGACCCGGCTCTACGTCATCGAGCGCGGCGAGATCATCTTCGGCGGTCCGCCTGACGACGCCTGGCGCGATACAACCGTTTCGCGGATAATCGGAGCACCCTCACGATGACGAACCCTTCTCAGGCCACCCTGCCGCTGATCCCGACCGCGGTCGTCGGCTCGCACGGCAAACCCGGCTGGTGGTTCGCCTCCGTCAAGGCGGTCGAGCAGGGCGAATTCGGCCCCGGGGACCTGGAGGAGATGTTCGACGACGCCGCGAACACCGCCATCCGTGACATGGAGACGGCGGGCATCGACATCATTACCGACGGCGAGGTTCGCCGTCTCGACGGCTACGTCGACTCGTACTACGCCATCATCCAGGGCATCGAGCCCCTGCCCGTCCGCCGCAAGGCGGGCCCGTGGGGTTACGACCAGCAGACGCGCTACGAAGCGGTCGGCCGCATCGAGACGCCGCCGAGCGGGCTCGGGATCGTCAAGGAGTTCGAGTACCTCCTGGCCCACACGACGCGACACACCAAGGCGACCTGCGCCGGGCCGCTCACGTTCGGCTCGCGGATCCACCCGGGCAAGCTCTACAAGGGCGTCGTCGACGTGGCGGAGCGCTTCGCCGAGGTCATCAACGAGGAGCTGCGCGGGCTCGTCGCGGCCGGGGCCGACTTCATCCAGGTGGACGAGCCCGCGCGCGGCAACGTCTCCGGCGAGGAGATGGCCCGGCTCTTCAACCTGGCCACTGCGGGCGTCAAGGCAAAGCTCGCATTCCACATCTGCTTCGGCAACCGGTTCGGCCGTTCGCGCTTCAGCCGCTCCTACGAGCCGTACTTTCCCGGCCTCCTCAAGACGCGCGCCGACCAGCTCGTCCTCGAGTTCGCGGGCCGTGAGCTCAGCGAGGTTGACCTCTGGAAGCGCTACGGTGAGGGACGTGAGCTGGGCGCAGGCGTCATCGATGTGAAGGGGTTCAACCAGGACAGCGCGGACGACGTGGCGGGGCGGATCCGGCGCGTGCTCCAGGTGTGCTCGGCCGAGAAGCTGACCGTGAATCCCGACTGCGGCTTTGGCTGGTCACCGCGGTACATGTGCAACCAGAAGCTCACCGCCCTCGCCGCCGGCGCCGCCCTCGTGCGCAAGGAGTTGTCGGGCCGGAGCTGATCCGATTCCCCAGGAAGGAGCAGCACGATGAATGGAGCGCGCGGGTTGCTCGCGCTGGCGGTGAGCCTGAGCGCGTGCTCGGCCGCCACCCTCCCTTACAAGCCCGAGTCGCCGCCGCCGGGCGGGGCGATCTCCGCCGATTACATGATCCTGATCGATCGGCTTCGCGTGGAGATCGACACCGGAGGCTACCGGCTCGAGGACGTTCAGATCGTCAAGGCGGACGGCGCCGCTGTCCGGCCGCAGACCATCGAGCATCCGCCACCGGGCGGCAGCAGCATCGGTTTTGGGATCGGCATGGGGGGAGGAAGCGTGGGTCGAGGCGGCGGTGTCGGCGTGGGAACCGGGGTAGGGGTGGACGTGCCCGTCGGAGGCGGCAGCCGGGTCCAGGGCAACACCGTCCTCTACTTCGCCCTGGATCAGGTGGGGCCGGCGCCCTGGCGCCTCAACGTCAAGATCGCCTCGACGAACCCTGCCGTGATCGTCCTGCCGCCGCGCTGACGACCGCGGAGCGAGCACCGGCCTCGCTGTTCGCGTTTCACAAACACGTGTGCTCGGCGCGGGCGCCGCGGAGCCGCTCCATCCCCGCGAGCATGCGCGGCAGGTCCATCGACTGATCCAGCTCGTTGCGGAACTCCTGATAGCAGCGCATGACGTTCGGCAGGATACGCTCGGCGTCGCTCCAGGACGCGTAGACGCCGAGCTTGATGTCGCCCGCCGCGGCCTCCGCCGGCATTCCGGCGTCGAACCGCTGCTTCGCTTCGCGCCGCACCATCGCCAGGTAGGCCCGCATGTGCTTCAGGTCCTTCTTGGTGCCGACGGGCCCGTGGCCGGGAACGATGACGTCCGCCTCGTAGCCCAGCAGCCGATCGGCCGCCTTGATCCAGTTGCCGATGTGGCCCTGGAACGCGAGCGGTGTGACGTAATGAAACGCGATGTCACCGGCGAACAGGATCCGCTCCGCCGGCAAGTACGCGACGGCGTCGCCGATCGTGTGCGCGGCGAAGCCCGGGTGCCAGAGCTGGATCTCACGGTCGCCGTCGTGGAGGACCATGCGGTCCTGGAACGTCACCGTCGGCAGGACCACCTTGAGCTTCGGAAACTCGGCGGCGAACCGAGGCATGAAGCGCTGCAGCAACGGCACCGGTGGAAAGCCGGGGGCCAGCGCCTCACGGCACTTCTCGCTGGCCACGATCGTCGCGCCCTGGAAGAAGCGGTTGCCCCCGGTGTGGTCGAGGTGGTGGTGGGTGTTGATGAGCTGGGCGATCGGCTTGCGTGTCGTCTTCTTGATGGCCGCCACGAGCTTCTTCGTCATCGAGGGGACCATCAGCGCGTCCACGGCCACCGCCGCCTCGGTGCCGACGATGAGCCCGGAGTTGGCGACGCCGGTGTCGCCCGTCGGGTCGATCCCAGACGCCTGGACGTACGCAAAGACCTTGGAGCCGATCTCGATCATCCCGCTCTTCCAGCGCGTGGGCACCACGTGACGGTCCATGTCGTCCTCCCCGCGGCTCGAGCCGACCGCGCGGCACCTTAGCACACGCCCGGTGCCTTGACACGGTGAAGCCCCCCGTGCACTCTCCCGCTATGCCCGACGCCGTCCTGCTGCGCACCGAGCGCCTCACGCGCGCGTACGGGAGCCTGCTCGCGGTCTCCGGCGTCAATGTCAGTGTCCGACGGGGCGAGCTGCGCTCGATCATCGGCCCCAACGGCGCCGGCAAGACAACGTTCTTCCGTCTGATCGCCGGCGAGACGGCGCCGACCTCGGGCCGCATTTGGTTCAACGGCGCCGACATCACCGGGATGCCCCAGTACGCCGCGGCGCGGCTGGGCATCGCGAAGTCGTACCAGATCACGAACGTATTTCCGCACCTCAGCGTGCTCGAGAACGTGCGGGTCGCCGTGCAGGGCCACGTGCGGTCGTTCAACTTCTGGTCGCGCGCCGATCGGCTCACCGATGTACGCGACCGGGCCGTCGCGATCCTGACATCGATCGGGCTCGGCGAGAAGCTCGACATGCTGGCTGCGCACCTCTCGCACGGCGAGAAGCGCCACCTCGAGCTCGCCATCGCGCTCGGGTCCGATCCCACCTTGCTGCTCCTCGACGAGCCCACCGCAGGCATGAGCCCCGAAGAAACCGACGCCACGATGGGACTCATCCGCGAGTTGGCCGCCGGGCGCACGGTGGTGCTGGTCGAGCACAAGATGAAAGTGGTCATGCGGATCTCCGACCGCATCACGGTGCTCCATCAGGGGCAGGTGCTCGCGGAGGGCACGCCGGAGGAGATCCGCGGCAACGAGCGGGTGCAGCAGACCTATCTGGGAGCGAGCCGGTGAACCTGCTGGCCGTCGAGGATGTCCACACCTACTACGGCGAGGCTCACATCCTCCAGGGCGTGTCGCTGACGGTCGGTGAGGGCGAGGTGGTCACGCTCATCGGGCGCAACGGCGCCGGCAAGACGACGACGCTCCGCTCGATCATGGGCATCGCGCGGCCCCAGCGGGGTCACGTGCGCTTGCGCGGCGAGGACATCACGGTGCTCGAGACCCACGAGATCGCCCGGCGCGGCATCGCATGGATTCCGGAGGAGCGGCGGGTGCTGCCGAATCTCACGGTGCTGGAGAACCTGCGGCTCGGGATGCTCGGAGCGTCGGCGCCGAACGGCGGCGCCGACGCCCTGGACGAGGTTTTCGCTTACTTCCCTCGGCTGCGCGAGCGCATCGAGCATCGCGGCCGGTTCCTCTCGGGCGGTGAGCAGCAGATGCTGGCCATCGCCCGTGGGCTGGTGAGTCGCCCGTCCGTCATGCTGGTCGACGAGCCGACCGAGGGGCTGGCACCTCTCCTGGTTCAGGGTCTCACCGAGATCCTCGCCGCCATCAACCGGCGGGGCACCACCATCCTGCTCGTGGAGCAGACCCTCGAAGTCGCGATGACGCTCTCGCACCGCCTCTACGTCATGGATCAGGGTCGGATCCAGTTCGAAGGTACGCCCGCCGCGCTTCGCCGGGACCCGACGATCCAGCAGCGCTTCCTCGAGATTTGACCACTTTGACTACATGGGGGGCCCGTCGAGGCCCCCCATGTAGCCCAACTTAACTACTCGGCTACCGCCCGTACCCGCCGTGGCCGTAGTGGCCCCTCTTGGCGTGGCCCGGCGGAGACCAGCCCCGCTCCTTGATCACGAAAACCCGTCGCGGGGGCGCATCGTAGTGCAACGGCGGAGGCGCGTAGTAGTGCCGCGGCGGAGGCGCGTAGTAGACCGGAGGCGGGACGTAGACGGGGTGGTACTCGCGCACGACCACCTGTTCCTGCACAGGCGGCGCAACGACGATCGCCCCGGGCGCTGGATGGAAGGCGCCGAAGACGCCGGTACCGGAGATGATCTGGTTGAAAACCGCGAAGGCGCCAAGCCCTAACGCGGCATCGGTGGATGCCCCGGCGAAGGCTGCGCCGGGGACGAGCAGCGCGAGCAAAATCGCAACGGCGACAAGCGTTTTCATTTTCAGTGCCTCCCGAGGGGGCCTAACCGCTGGCCTTCCCTCTGGCCCGATTAGACCAACGCCCCCCGGGAACTATTCGGCGAGCAGCTGATCAGCGGCCGGCGTCGGGATTGGTCCCGGCGACGTTGAACATCGCTGCATCGAGCCCGAGGGCGTTCTTACCGATCGCCTCGAGCATTCGATCGACCGTGGGAGGCATCAGCGTGCAGGTGCGGAGGTCACGGAACGCGCGTTCGGCGGGATAGTCCTTGTACGCGCCGCGGCCACCCACGACCTGGATAACCTTGGACGTGACATGCAGACCGATCTCCGTCGCCAGGTACTTGGCCCGGTTGGCGAGAGGGCCACGCTCGGCCAGGTCGGCGTCGTCCCAGCGCGCCGCGGAGTCGGCCAGGACCAGCCCGGCCGCGTCGAGGTGGGCGGCCAGCTCGCCGACGTGGCGCTGGACGGTCGGATCCATCGCGACGGCGACGTTCTCAGGTCTCACGACGCGCTTCCGGGCGTAGTCCATCGCGAAGGTCAGCGCAGACTCGGCGATGCCGAGATAGATCGCCGCGTAACCGAGCGCGAAGCTCTCGATGATGCCGCCCCGGAGGGCAGCGCCGGGATCGCCGAGCATTCCGTCGCCCGGAACACGCACACCGGTGAAGGTGACCGACGGGCTGAAGGTGGCGCGCATGCCGAGCGTGTCCCACTTGCCGTCGGTGGTGATGCCGGACGTCTCGGCGGGCACCAGCGCCAGCTGCAGTGACTTCGCCATGTCGGTGCCCCCGTCGAGCGCGCACCAGACCATGTAGTGCGCGGCGCCGAGGGCCATGGTGCAGAAGTGCTTGACGCCATCGATCACGTAGCCGGCGCCGTCCTGGCGGATCACCGTCTCCATCAGCAGGGTGCGCGAGAGGCTCACGGCGGGCTCGCTGCCCCAGCTCCCGAAGAGCTTGCCGTGCCGCACGACCTCGTCGAAGTACCGTCGCTTCTGCGCGGCGGTTCCGAGCGCATCGATGAACCGCATGACCGTGGAGTGCATGTGAACGGTCATGCCGGTGTTGGCGCAGCCACGGGCCACCGCGCGAATCACCGCGACGTATGTCGCCATGTCGAGCCCGAGGCCCCCGTAGCCGGTCGGGATGGTGCCCGCCAGCAGGCCCTCGCGCCAGAGATCGCGCCAGCTCTCGACCGGATTGGCGCCGGCGCCGTCGTACTCGCTCGCCCGCCGGGCGATCGTTTCTCGAGTCACCCGCTCCGCGCGCTCGACGACGCTCCGCTGGATCCCCCTCACGGCGCTCTCCGCGACGTCAGTGTGCCCCAGATCCCACGGGGAAGAAACAGGACGAACGCCATGAAGATGACGCCGATCACGAGCGGCCAGAACTCGATGAACAGGCTGAGGCGATCAGCCAGCACGAGAAAGGTCGCTGCGCCCACGAAGGGACCGAAGAACGTCCCCGCGCCTCCGAGCAGCGTCATGATGACGACCTGGGCTGAGGTGGTGTAGTAGAGCGACTCGACGGGCACGACGGTGAGACGGAGCGCGTCGAGCGCGCCGGCGAGCCCGGCGAACGAAGCGGAGAAGACGAACGACAGCAACTTGATCCGGTTGATATTGTAGCCGCACGCGACGGCGCGATCGCTGTTCTCGCGGATCGCCTGCAGCACGGCGCCGAACGGCGAGTCCAGGATGCGCTTGAGGGCCGCGACCGCCAGCACGACCAGCGCGTAGGCGAAGAAGTAGAAGGCCAGCGGGTGGCGGAGCGACAAGGACACGCCAGGCAGTGACAGGGGGTACAGCGGGATGCCGCGCAGCCCGTCGTCGCCGCCCGTCAGGTCGGCGGCGTGAAAGGCGATGAAGTAGAGCATCTGTGCGAAGGCGAGTGTGAGCATCGCGAAATAGATACCACGCCGGCGCAGGCAGAAGAACCCCACCAGGGCGCCTCCCACCATCGCCGCCCCGAAGCCGAGGCCGAGCGCGACCCACAGCGACGTCAGCTGGAGCTTGGCCAGGGCGATGCCGGTTCCGTACGCGCCGAGCCCATAGTAGGCGGCGTGACCGAACGAGAGGAGCCCGGTGTAGCCATAGAGGAGGTTGAAGCCGAGGGCGAAGAGGCCGAAGATCAATACCTGCGTCGCGAGCGACTGGTAGGGGACGAGAAACGGAAAGACCGCGAAGAAGACGATGAAGGAGGCGATGGGGTGCGCCGTCACCCAGGCCGGCAGCCGGCGAAGCGCCTCTCGCATCACTCCGCCAGGCCCGCCTCGCCGAAGAGCCCGCTCGGCCTGACGAGGAGCACGATCGCCATCACGACGAAGACGACGATCTCGGCGAGCCTGGGGGCGAAGAATGTCGTGAGGCTGACGATCTCGCCGATGAGCAGACCGGCCACGATGGCCCCGGCCAGGCTGCCCATGCCCCCGACCACGACCACCACGAAGCAGTCGATGATGATCTCCACGCCCATCTCGGCGTAGACCCCGCGCATCGGGCCCGCGAGAACGCCGGCCAGACCCGCCATGCCGATCCCGATCCCGAAGACCAGCAGCCAGACACGGTTGAGGTTCAGGCCAAGGGCACGGACCATTAGAGCGTCGCGCGAGCCCGCCCGAATGATGAGCCCGACGTTGGTCTTCGCAAGGAACACCCAGAGTGCCACCAGGACGGCCGCGGTCACCGCAATGACGAACAGCCGGTAGATCGGAAAGTTCATGAAGCCAAGATCGACGGCGGCGGCCAGCTGCTTCGGCGGGTCGACGGTAAGGCCGATCTTCCCCCACAGGAGCTTCACGCCCTCCACCATGGCCAGCGACAGCCCGAACGTCAGCAGCAGGGGGTCGTCCGGACTGCGTCCGTAGAGCCGCCGGATCAGGAACCGCTCGACCAGGAAGCCGAGCGAGCCCACCACCAGCGGCGCCAGGACCAACGTCGCCCAGAAGCTCTTCGTCAGTCCCAGGACAGAGAAGGCGACGTAAGCCCCGAGCATGTAGAAGGACCCGTGCGCGAAATTCACCACCGTCATCAGCCCGAAGATCAGGCTCAGGCCGATCGCGAGCAACACCAGAATCCCGCCCAGGACGAGCCCCGTGAATACCTGAGCGGTGAGTGCGGTCAGCGAGACGTCAGACAACGCCGCTATGCGAACCCCTTCTCGGCGCACGTCCGGTCCAGCTCCTCGTTGGCCGCCACCTTGCCGATGACGTCGAAGAGGCCCCACTCGCCCTTCACCTGCTGCGGCGAGCGGACCTTGAGGATCCAGAGGTCCTGGAAGGACTTGTTGTCGCAGGCCCGCCACCACTGCTTGCCCTTGTAGTGGTCGTACTCGCGGTTTTTACGGAGCGCGTTGGCCACCGCGTCGGACTCAGTGGACTTCGCCAGCTCGACGCCCCGGGCCACTTCCATGATGCCGTTGTAGCCGTACCCGGAGTACGCGTCCGGGGGCATCTTGAACTGCTTCGTGAAGGCTTCGACGTAACGCTTGGCCTGAGGCAAGGTCTCGGCCAACTCGTGGCAGAAGTGGGTCGCGCCGTAGATATCCTGGAAGACTTCCGCGCCGCCTTCCTTCGTGTAGTAGAGAAAGTGCAGCGGCTGGGCGATCTTCGCGTCCTTCTTCAGACCGAAGCTGATCGCCTGCTTCAGGAAGGGGACGTTGTCGGCGCCCGGGGTCACAGCGTAAATCACATCGGGCTTGGCTGCCTGGATCTTCGGCAGGTGCGCCGAGAACTCGGGCTTGCCGAGGGGATAGGGCGTGCTCCCCAGAATGGTCCCACCGAGCTTGGTGATGGCCACCGTGAACACGGCGTTGTTCTGCTTGCCCCAGGCGTAGTCGGCGTAGACGATCCACCATTTCTTGCCCAGGTTCTGCATGCCGTAGGTGGCCATGGCACGGCTGGTGATCGTCGGGTTCAGCGCCTCGTGGAAGGTCAGGGGGCTGGTGTCGGGCTTGGCGCTGATCTCGTCGGACTGGCTCACCGAGATGTAGAGCTTCTTCGCCGCCTTGGTCTGCTCGTTGATGGCCATCTGCACGTGGGCGGCCAGACCGCCGACGACGAAGTCCACCTTCTGGTTCTCGATCAGCTCCTTGGTGCGCTGGGCACCGACGGCCGGCTTGAGCTCGTCGTCGCGGAACAGGACCTCGATCTTGCGGCCCATCGCGCCGCCCTTGGCGTTGAGCTCTTCCATGGCGAGCTGAGCGCCCTTCTGCATGTCGGCAGCGATGGCGGCGAACGTGCCCGTCAGCGGCAGCGGGAAGCCGATACGAATCGGCTCCTTGCTTTGGGCGCGTAGCACAGCGGGGAAAGCCACGAGCGTCGCGCCGGCTGTTGCGGTCGTCAGGAACTCGCGTCGATGCATCGCCACCTCCGTCGGTCCACCGTGTGTGGACAGCGTTCTCGGGTGGCGCTGATGATAGGAGGCCGGTCGGCGGGTGTCAATAATCGTGATAGATTCCCGCCGTGCCGGCGCCGGCAGGTCACATCGGAGCGCGCGTCAAATGCGGCGACGATCCGCGTCTGCTCACCGGGCGCGGCCGCTACGTGGACGACCTGACGCTGCCCCGCATGGCCCACGTCGCCTTCGTGCGCAGCACCCACGCCCACGCTCGCGTCACCCGCGTCGGTCTCGACGCCGCGCGGCGCGCGCCCGGCGTCGTCGGCGTGCTCACGGGCGACGGCGCTGCCAGGCTCTGCAAGCCGTACCGCGGCGTCCTCCTCCACTACAAGGGCATGAAGACCGGCGCCATGCTGCCGCTTGCCGTCGAGCGCGTTCGCTACGTCGGCGAACCGATCGTGGTGATCGCCGCCGAGAGCCGGGCGGCCGCCGACGACGCCGCCGCGCTCGTCGAGGTGGAGTACGAGCCTCTGCCCGCGGTGCTCACGCCCGGCGCGGCGCTCGCCGTCGGCGCGCCCCTGATTCACCCGGAGCTCGGGGACAACCTGCTCTACGAGACGCGCCTGTCCGCTGGCGACGCCGACGCCGCATTCGCCGGCGCCTATCGTACGTGGGAACGCACGTTCACGACGGGCCGACACACGGGCGTACCGCTCGAGCCGCGAGGCCTCGTCGCCGACTACGAGCCCGCCACCCGCGCGCTCACGCTCTGGATCTCGACCCAGGTCCCCCACATGATGCAGGCAGTGCTCGCGGACTTGTTCGGCCTCCCCGAGCAGCGCGTGCGCGTCATCGCTCCCGACGTCGGCGGCAGTTTCGGCATCAAGATCCACGTGTACCAGGACGACATGGCCGCCTGCGCGATGGCCCTGACGCTCGGCCGCCCCGTCAAGTTCATCGCCGGTCGGCGCGAGTCGTTTCTGTCCGACATTCACGCCCGCGAGCAAACGATCCGCGTCGAGGTCGCGGCGGATCCCGACGGGGCGCTGACGGCGATGCGGGCGTCGATCACGGCGGCCGTGGGACCGTACTCCGCCTATCCGCGTTCGAGCGTCGTCGAAGGCGGTCAGGTGCTACGCCTCCTCCCGGGCCCCTACCGCGTGCGGCACTATGACGCGGCTCTGCGCGTCGTGACGCAGAACAAGGTCGTCACTTCGCAGTACAGAGCCGTAGGACATCCGATTGCCACCGCCGTGACCGAGAGCATGGTCGAGCTGATCGCGCGCGACCTCGGCCTCGACCCGGCCGAAATGCGCCGGCGCAACCTGGTGCGTCCCGAGGAGCTCCCGTACACTTCGGCCACCGGCAACGTCTACGACAGCGGCAGCTACCGCGCCGCGCTCGCGCGGCTCCTGGAGGTCGCGGCGTACGACCGACTGCGCCGAGAGCAGGCGGCGGCGCGCGCGGATGGGCGGTACCTCGGAATCGGCCTCGCGTGCTTCATTGAGCTGACGGGCCCGGGCGCGCAGTTCTACGGTGTCGGGGGCGCGCCGATCTCGGGCCAGGAGGGAACAACGGTGCGGCTGGAGCCGGGCGGCGCCGTGACGGCGCTGGTCGGCGTCACCAACCAGGGGCAGGGCACCCACACGGCGCTCGCGCAGATCATCGCCGACGAGCTCGACGTGCCGCTCGACCACGTCGCCGTGATCTCCGGCGACACGGCCGTGGTGCCGTACGGCGGCGGCACGTGGGCCAGTCGCGGCATGCCGATCGGCGGCAGCGCGACCCTGCTCGCGGCGCGCGCGCTCGGCGAGAGGATCCGGACGATCGCCGCGACGCTCCTGGAAGCGCACGCCGCCGACATCGAGCTCGCCCACGGGTGCGCAGTGGTCCGCGGGAGTCCCGAGCGGGGTCTGAGCTTCAGAGACCTGGCGCGCACAGTGCACTTCCGGTCGAACGAGCTCCGTGGCGTCGAGCCGAGCCTCGAGGCGACCGTGCATTACACGAATCCATCGGCGTGGACCTTCACCAACGGCGCGCACCTGGCCGTCGCCGAGGTCGACGTCGAGACGGGCAACGTGCGCGTACTGCGCTACGTCGCCGTCGATGACTGCGGGCGGATCGTCAATCCCGCGCTCGTGGAGGGCCAGATCGCCGGCGGGATCGCTCAAGGACTGGGTGGAGCGCTCAGCGAGCACTGCGTCTACGACGGCGCCGGGCAACTCCTCTCGGCCACCTTGATGGACTACGCCCTGCCGACCTTCGCCGACGTTCCGCCGATCGAGACGCACCACCTCGAGACCCCGGCGCCGGGGATCGCGGGCGGCTTCAAGGGCGCTGGCGAAGCGGGCGCAACGGGGGCGCCCGCCGCGATCCTCAACGCGGTCAACGACGCGCTGGCCCCGCTCGGCGTGATGCTGACGGACCAGCCGATCACGCCGGAGCGCGTCATGCAGGCGCTCCGGCAAAAGAGGTAGCTGCTGCTTGCGTCCTGGAGTACGCTCCGACGCATGAGAGAGTGGGTCAGAGTTGCGAGCTTGACCGGGGCGCTCGTCGCCGCCGCCGTGCTGGCCCCGCGGGCGGCTGCCCCGCCCGACTTTGCGAGTGTTCAGGTGCAGCCGTACATGCCGCCGAAGGCGGCTCCCGCGTTCGCGCTGCCGGATCTCGCCGGCAAGACGGTCACGCTCGCCGAGCTTCGAGGCAAGGTCGTGATGCTCTTCTTCTGGGCCACGTGGTGACCGACCTGTCGGGAGGAGTTGCCTCCCGTCCAGAAGCTCCACCGAGACCTCAAAGGCAAGGGACTGGAAGTCCTCCTCATCGATTTCCAGGAGGACCCGGAGCTCGTCAGGCGGACTGCCAAGGAGCGTGGCTACACGGCGCCGGTGCTGCTCGACGAGAGCGGCGATGTGACGGGAAAAGTGTACGGCGTCTGGGGTCCGCCAACGGTGTACATCGTCGATCGGCAGGGGCGGCTGGTCGGTCGGGCCGCCGGCCCCCGGCCGTGGGACAGCCCAGCCGGACGCCGGTTCCTCGAGGCGCTGCTCGACGCACCCACCCCCTAAGACCCGCCGGGCCCGGTTTGGGAATTTCCGAACGCAGATGCTAGGCTGATACTCTACGAGTGTTGCAACCTCGCCGGCAGGCGACCGTCACCCCGCCGGCTACGACGGCGGAGACGGAACGCGCCCCGGAGCAGACGAGGCTGGTCATGGACCCAACATCCGCTGCTGAAGCGCGAGAGCGAGTCGCGAAGTGGATCGAAGAGGCCCGCCAGATCTTCGGTCTCCTGCCGGAGCTGATGGTGGGCGACCACCAGGCGGGCGA
>WNGF01003046.1_pt1 | contig 24398 bp, 17 predicted proteins | sample 5400641 | NCBI WGS metagenome assembly WNGF01 (sample SAMN13153371, study PRJNA577476) | soil metagenome | isolation source: 80 cm soil or saprolite under grassland replicate 2 | place: USA:California | collected 2016-06-15 | reverse complement strand
TTTCGTCGCAGCCCGTGCGCAGTCGCGTCAATCCCTAACTGGGTGAACCACCAACTGGAGAGCCGGATGCGGGAGACCCGCCAGTCCGGTTCGGAGGGAGGGGGAACGAAACCAATCGCTTCTCCCTACCCCTATTTAACCGGCAAAGGCAGCGACAATCAGTTGAAAGGAAAAAAATTGAGCACTATCGTCAACACAATTCAGGAAATCATTCGTCAGGAATTGCGTCGCGTTCGTGTGGCTGACATGGGAATTGTGGAGGAAGTTTATCCACATAGCAGCTCCGGGGATGACGACAACTACGGTTGTGACGTGCGCTTGAAGAACAGTGGCCTGTTGCTCAAACGGGTGCCGCTGGCAATCGGTCACATAGGGACTGCCGCGATTCCTAACAAGGGCGACCTGGTGCTGCTTGCGTTCGACAAGGGTGATGTCAACCAGCCAATCATTATCGGCCGGCTCTACAACGAGAAGCAGCGGCCTCCCATAAACACGACCGATGAAGTTATTTTTCGTCTGCCACTCGCTGAAGCAGACGACAAGACGATCATGGGAGCAATTCGCAACCATCCGTCCACTTCACCGCCGCGGGAGATCATCTTTGAGATGCCTCCCAAGATTACCGTGCGCGTCACTGACGGTACTGTGCGTGCTACCGCAGGCAAGACTGAAATGAAACTCGATCAGCCTGGTGACAACGGGGGGACCGTAACGGTATTTGCCGGCAGCACGAAAATCACGATGAATCAGGACGGCGACGTCACTGTCGAAGCTGCCGCCAATATGTCACTGAAAGCCAACGGCGACTTATCGATCGAGGCGACCAACATCAAGATCGAGAGCCAGTCGAATACGGACATTAAGGCAGGGATGCAGGCCACCTTGAAGGCGAGTATGGGCGCAACTGTGGATGGCGGGTTATCGGGAACGCTCAAGGGAGCGACTGTGGCAATTAACGGTATTACTTCGTTTTCACCTGCGTAGGAGAGAGATGCCTGGATCACCGGTCAGCATTGGCGCGATGGTAATGGTAAGTCCAGGTGCGTCTGGTCCGCCCGACACAGGCACGATCATTGTCGTCCTGCCGCCGTTCATCACAGCCAATGGGATGCCTTTGGCAACGAGCGGGTCGATTTGCATGATGATCAATTCGGTATGGGGCTTTCCTTATCCGCTGGTTATTGGGCCGCTGGCGAGCACAGGAGTCCGCGTGAGTGGAAAAGCGCTGGTGCGCCTGGGTGACAACATACCCAGCCCTCCGGGAATTTTGACAATACTTGGACCACCCGCGGCCCCTTTCATCACTGACCAGTCGCCGCCTTAGACGACGAACGACAAAAACGTTTTTGATTCAAGCGCGGGTGAGTAAGTTGATCACGAAGCTACGCACAAACTTTAGGCGCGTCGAGGAATGAACGATGGCAATTGACCAGGAACGATTCGGGACGGACCTTCGCTTACTGCGGAATCTCGACCTGACCAAAAGCAGCCGCGATCCAGGCAGCGATCTGTCCACGCGCGTGCGAACCGGAACAGGCCAGTTTGATCTGGATCTTTATTCCAAAGCTGACAACCTGGTTCAGGCGCTCCTACTGCGGTTTTTGACGCCGGTCGGCGAACTCGCTCTTCTGGGCCATCCTGACTACGGCTCGCGCCTTTTTGAATTGATTGGCGAGTTGAATAGCGAGACTAACCGCAACCGGGCAAAGTTGTTCACACTGCAGGCACTTCAGGCTGAACCTCGAGTGAAAGAGATCCGCTCGGTGATCGTCACCCAGGGCCTGAATGATCGTACGCGAATGGACATCCGAATTTCGCTGCTTCCCGTCGATAGTGACACGTTACTCAACCTGGTTTTCCCTTTTTTTCTTGAGCGAGGTATTGCAACGTGAACACAGAGACTACAAATTTGATCGAGCGCGAGTATCAGGAAATCGTTGACGACATTCTCACGGCCGTTGTCGGCGGCGTTGTAAACGAACCCATCATCTTTGATGTCAAGGCCCTTCTGTATCCGTTGGCGGAACCCGCCAAGGCAATCCGCAGCATAACGGGAAGCACCGACACGGAACCCCGGCACACTTTCCAGAACGAAATTGATTTCCAGTTCAGCTTGGACAAGAACGCTGTCGTTTGGCAGGACGGCGGGCTGAAGCCGAAGGACGAGACTAACTTCTACGTTGACTACTTTCGTCCCACCAGCCGTTCACCACTTACCGACATCAATGTTGGAAGCGTTACGCGCACGCTCGGTGAAGCTATCGGACGCGAGATTGCCACAGTCTATCAGCAAATCAAGTTGGCATACGACTCGGGCTTCATTGATTTCGCGAAAGGCAAATCGCTTGATTTTGTAGTTTCTATTCTTGGCGTCACCCGCAAGACAAAAGAGTTTGCTGTCGGGCTTGTAACTTTCTTTCGTAAGCCTGATAGCGAGGGAAGCATCTCAATTCCACAGGGCACTCAGGTTACCACGGCAAAGAATGATGTAGTTTTCGAGACAACTGAACCGCGCACGCTGCAGCGTGGCCAGGCCCGCATTGATGTGCCCATACGCGCGGGAGAAAAGTTCAAAGGCGACGTCGGTAAGGTAGACGCGGGAAAGATTACCGCACTGTTTCAGATTATCGAGGGCATTGAACGCGTTAACAATTTCGAGCCGACGTTTCTCGCGGCTGAAGATGAAACCGACGAAGAGCTGCGGCTGCGCGCCAAAGCCGCGCTGCAGAGTATTAGCAAGGGCACGATCGCCGCACTGCTGCGCGTTGCTGCCGAGAATCGGGTCAAGAAAGTTGTCGAGATTTCCGACCCCAATTCACCGGGAGCTAAACAAAATCAGCCCGGCAAGGTGTCAATGGTTGTTGAAACGGAAGCGCCCCGGTTTCCTAGTTTGGTTGCTGCTTTACACGACGTTCGTGCGGCCGGGGTCCAATTGGCGGTTACAGCCAAGTTTGTATTCGTCACGCCCAAAATTGTTGCCGAGGTCACGCCTGGTCTGACTGGCGAAGGAAAAACCAAAATCGCAACCGAGATGATTGCGGCACTCCAACAATATTTTGAAGGACTCAAGCCCGAGTCAGCGGCCGAAGGCGCGGAAATGCTCAAGCTCATCAAGAAAGTAGACGACGTTAAGAAAGTGTCGATTTTGGACGTCAAGACATGGCGCTCCGATGTGGAAAGCGCTAATGCGGATCCGCTGGTTCAAGCACTCCTCGCCTCCGTTTCAGACGTCAATCCGGCCGACACCGCAGCTTTGCGTCTCGCCATCGAGGGCGTTATCAACTCCAAAGCAACTGTGCTTGTCCCCAGCGGCCTCCGCATACCTGACCGTAGTTTGGTGCAGGGAATTAGCGCACCTGGAAAAGGTACGGGCGGGCGCGCCAGCGACGGCGACATCGCGGCCGGCAACTTTGTGATAGTGCCTTCTCCAGGATTCTCACTGGTTTTGGAAATGGAACCAACCGACATAATTTTGCAGGAGAGCTGATATGCCGACGAAAACGGATCGCATCCTCAGCTACCTGCCAATAACCTTCAAGACCTCGCCACGGCCCGAGGTGCTCTATCCATTGGCGGATGCTTTCGGCAACGAATTGCTGTTAGGCGAAAACTGCCTGGCCGCCATCATGCTTGCTCACTGGGTAGATTTCGCTGACAAGAACGAACCGAAGATCAATGACCTCGCTAAGATGTTCGCTCTCTATGGCCTCGCCCCATGGCCAGACGAGTCCGGAGAGAGTATCGAAAGCGTCGAGGAGTTTCGCGAGCACCTCAAGCGATACGTGCGCACGTTTCTTGAAGGTACGGTAACCGTTCAGGGAGTCTTGCGTGTCACAGCGGAGGCGCTGGCCCTTCGCATCGCAGACGCGCCCGAGCAACTCGATCGCTGGTGGACTCGAAAACAGGATGCGCTGGACGACATAGTGGCGCTTGGCAACGATGCTGCTGTCCAACTTAACTTCGATCACTCAAGTTCCAGCGGCAGTTCCGCTCTGCCGGCGCAGGTAACCGGAAGCGTGGACCTTAGTGAAGGAATCAACTTGCACGAAGCAAACATACTGCGTCTGAAGGTTGACGGCAGTTTCGAAGAAATTGACCTGACAGATGGCAATCCCCCGGCGGGACCATTCGCTCTGCAGCAGATCGTTGCTGTCATAAATCGAGCGCCGCGTCCAACTATTGCAAGTCACGACGGTCGATACCTGACATTGGCGTCCCCGATTAAGGGGCCGACCAGCAAACTCGATATAGTTAACGGCGGTAATGATGCATCGCCACGGGTTCTTGGACTGCCGCCTAAGTTGTATCACGGTGCGTCGGAGACAGGTGCGCATTACAAGGGGAATCGTGATCTCAGTAGTGGAGTCGATCTCAGCAACGACCGTTATCTACGCATAGAAATCGATGGCAAGTATCAGAAAGAGATTGATTGCGCCGGCGATGATGCGGCCCACACCAGCCAGAAGCATATTCGAGACACGATCAATAACGCTTTTCCCGGACTTAACGTCGCCGCTGACGATGGCAACTATCTCACTCTAACGTCGCCGACAAAGGGCATCGGGAGCAGTATTTCAGTGCAGCCGCCCGCGGCACAGAATGCCGCGCTGAAAATATTCGGCAGGTCGTCTTTCTTCGTTGCCGGCCTGGATGCTCAACCCGCACGTGCCGATAGCACTCGCGATCTGCGGGGCACGATTGATTTGAGCGAACGGGCGAATATTCGTTTGCGAATCGACGGTGCGGCCCCGATAACGATCAATTGTGCCGGCGTCCAACCTGATAAGACCGAGAGGGTCGAGATCGTCGCGGCGATCAACGACGCGCTTAACGCCGTGGTCGGAATTATCACGGAACGCAGCATCAGTGTGGTCTCGCCGAGTGCCGGAGCTGCGAGCGAAGTCGTTTTTGAAAAGCCGGGAGCGGGCGATGCTACTTTCGATCTCTTTGGCATCGTTCCGTTGAGTTTTAATGGAAGCAATCCGACTGTGGCCCGCCTCACCGGATCGCCCTCACTGACGGACAACGGCCTTGATGTCAGGTCAAACAATTTTCTCGTCCTCACTGTTGACGGGGGCACGCCCATCGAAATCGACTTAAGCAGGGCCGCTCGCAACGATGCAGAGTTGATTTCTCTGCCTTTGAATGTACTGGCAGACCATATCAACAAGTCTTTCGGTGGTGCGCCGATTGCCTCAACCGACGGCGAAAAACTCTTTCTTACGTCAACGCGCACTGGCGGTGCAAGTAAACTCGAGGTACTGCCGCGTGAGTTTGATCGCAAGCGCCGTTTTGTGACGCGTGCAATTGTCACAGACGAGGCGGCGCGCGATGTTTTCGGGTTCTACCAGAAAGAGTCTCAAGGTACGTCGCCAGTTCGCGCTCGGCTCAAAGGGGCGACTGACTTAAGTCTGACCGCGGACCTGAAGGAGACGCGCTTTCTGCGTCTTAGTATTGACGGTGCTCCGGCAATTGAAATTGATTGCGCGGGAGATCGGCCGCGTGCGACGACTCTGACCGAGGTGGTTGACAAAATAAATGCTGCCTTCCCGACAACCAGCTCCCAAAAATTAGCCACTGACGACGGCAAGCGCCTTGTCTTGATCTCACCAAGCGCTGGTAAGAACAGTCGTTTGGCGATCGAACCGCCGCGCGGGGCGCTGGAAAAACTTCTGGGACTCGAACCCGGAACGTTTCGCGGTTCCGCTGCGACCGGAGTGAAGTTCACCGCCACTGTGGATTTGACTCAAGGCATCGACCTGCCTGTTGAAGCGAAGATCAAGCTCGCAATTGACGGCGCTCCGCCCGTTGAGATTTTGCTCGGCGGTGCGGCGCCGGTTCACCTTTCCGCTTCTGACATCGTCAGCGCCATCAATAGCGCGTTAGTCGCTCCGGTAGCAAAAACAGACGGACGACGGATAGAACTCAGTTCCGCGAAGACCGGACCGGAAAGCAAGATCGGGTTTGAGGTTCCGACAAGTGCCGACGTAACGGAGGAAGTTTTCGGCGTTGCCGCGCCGCGTGAGTATCAGGGGGCCGCCGCAAATCCCGCGCGAGTTGTTGGCCTAAGCGATTTGAGTGAAGCACAGGATTTAAGTGTGTTCCGCTTTCTTAGCGTCGATATTGATGGCAAGTCCCAAGCGTTTGATTGTGCCGCCAAGGCCGATAAACCCGAAGCTGCCACGCTGACCGAAATCGTCAAATCAATTGGGCCAGATATCGCTTCCGCTGAGGGGAAGCATTTGATTCTGAGCTCAGCCAGTGCCGGCCCAACCTCACAAATCACCCTAAAGACGTTTGCTGAGGGCGACGCCAGTAAAGCACTGTTCGGCAACAACCAATTGGAAGATTCGGGGAAGCCGGCTTTGCCGGCAGTCATTACCGGAGAGAAGAACCTTTTGTCGGCCGTCAACCTAAGCCGCCGCAGCCTGCTGCGGATCGCGGTGGATGGTGGGCGTCCGATTGATATCGACGTGGCGGGGATAGTCCCGGCGCAGACTGCTCTGGACGAAATCGTAGCCAGGATCAATCGCACCTTTCCAAATCTCGCCGCAGCCAACGCGGATGACCAGCTACAGTTGACATCAACAACGGCAGGGCCGGCCAGCAAACTTTCATTGCAGCCGCTGAGATTTCTTGAAGTCATCGAATATGCGCCCCGTGCAGAGAAGTCGAATTCACAGGTGGTGAAGCACAGGGGTTCGTTTGACATCGATAATAACGGTGTTACTGACGCGGTTGCAGAAGTCAGGATTACCGCGCCGCAAGGGACGGTTGGCCCAGGCTTGGTCAATTCAGGATTGGGATGGTCTATCCATCTATTCGCGGTCCTGGAGCGTGACGAGACAGCCAGACTGTTTCTTGATACGAAGCTCGGCCTTCAGGCAGAAGTGATTGCTCCTGAGGGGACGACGCGTCATGTTCCCGAGTCTCAGATTCTGGTTGGGCCACTAGGAACTCAGGCGTGGGTGCCCTTCCAGAATGAGTGGACCCTGTCCGACGAGAGACCTCTACAACTAAACAATCCGCAAGCATCCAGGATCGTGCTGCTTAAAGGTCTGAAACCTGGAAATGAAGTCAAGGTTAACGTCCTCGAAAGCGACATCAGCTCGCTTCCAGGGCCGCCAATTGAGGCCAATGGCACGACGCAGAGGTTAGTAGGCCGGATCAAGATTTATGACGAAACGTTTCGGCTGGTAGATACAAACGAAGCAACAATCGCAGACTTGCTGGCTGGATCAGATGTCGACCTGCTAGCCTACCTGGACAAGGTCGTCAAGGTTGAAGGCTATATTTTCAGCGAAACAACGCCTTTGATGCTGGTGCGCAGAGTCGTCGCATTGTTTGACGTCATTCTTAATTGCGATGTTATAGACAAACCGGAATCCTACCTGGGCGTGTCAATCGGAGCTGAAGCGACAGACGAGGATTCTCTGGTAAGTCATATCAAACTAGGCTCTGCAAATGCACCGGCCTCCGAATTAGTTCAGGCTGAGGAGTTTGAGAAGGCCCTCGTTCTTAACCTTCCGCCCGGGAGAACAAATTTTCGCTATCTCGATTGTGTCGGCAGTCGCTTCGACGACGATTACTTTGACCAGGCGCGCTTTGCCGGCGGGTGCTTCGACTTTCATCAAATCGAAGAGCCACCCTTCTTGTGTTGCGCAGAGCGCGGCATTTTCGACGTCAGTCGCTTCAGCAACTCTCCTCCCGAAAAAATAGGCTCAATCTTCGCTTCGACTGAGCCATTCCCGGAGCCTCCAGTCAGTATTGATTTCCGCTGCGAAAAATTTTCCGCCGGATCTTTCGTAGTGAATTTACCGGCAGACCTGCCAGCGCGTTTCGGCGCTCGCTTTAACGACGCGCGCTTCGGCCAGGATAAAGATTCACCTGAAGTCTACCCGGGCGCAGTCGTTGAGCCTGTGGGCGACCCCAAGTTTTTGGTCAAGCTCATGAGTCCGGAATCCGGCAACGAGTCAAACTTTGTTAACGCAACACTGGTCCAAACTATGGAACTGGGATGGACACCCGCCCGCATGCCCTTTCGCAAACCTCAATTTCTTACGCTTGGCGGAAGTGATAGGGCGGCGCGGCTTTATCTGAGCGAGGAAGGCCTGACTGGATTTATCCGGCTTGAAGCCAAAGAGGTGGGAGCCTGGGGCAATGAAATTTCCGTTTCTGCGCGTCAGGTCAGTCCGGCAATTTACGATGTTTCCATTATTTACCGCGGCGGGCGATTCGAGCAGGCGCGGTCAATTGTTCTGGGCACGCCCAGAGAAACGATCCACGAGTTTTTGCAGCCGGGCCCGACCGGCGTGCTGCAGGCGAAAGCAGCCGGCGTGCGTGCGGACGTCACACGCGAGCGTGCCGAATATGATCAATTAACCATCACCTAATCCGAAGAGGAGGAAATCATGTCAACCGTTCCCGATCCTTATCAAAAAGTCTCACCCGGCGATCTAATTACAGCGCAGCTCTTCAATGGTCTACAGTTGAAGATCAAAACTGACATCGCTGACCAGATCACACACGCAATTGACGACATTCCCAAGGTAAAGCTAGCGGCCGACTCAGAAAAACTTGGCGGCAAGACGCCTGAGAAATTGGAAGAAGAGATTATTCAGCGCGCCCTTTCGGCCATTCCAAAGAGAACCGGTTACCGGATGATCTTCAAGCGGCTTCAGAAAGGCAGGGAAAAAGTTATTGAGCACCAGCTCAAGGCTTGCCCTCTGGTGGATATTTACCAGTTGGATTACTTCCCAGTGATCTGCGCCACCGGCGACACCAAGGATGACCGTACCGAGGCTCGCGTTAACTTCTATCTCTATCATTCTAACGAAAACAAGTTTAAGTCGATCGCGCCCGCCGGAAAGACCTTTGAGATTGAACCGACGGACGGTGTGCATCGCCCGTTCAGGATTTCCTTCAAGACTATGCTGGATCTTTTCAAGGTGCCTTATACAGACACATCGAGCCTCGATGATCTCGAAACCGAATTCTGGAAAGCGCTCTTCAATGATCCAAACGACGAGTTTGATAACGACCAGTATTGCCACTCGCCGTGGTTTGAGAAGTGCTGCGGAGAAAAACGTTCCGTGTCGACACTCAAGAGCAGGGGAGATTGGGATGATCTGGTTTTTCAGATGCGACCGCGTAAGGTAGTTCATTTTCCTGCGTCGCCCGCTCCGTCGGCCGCATCGACGCCGCCGTTGAACCCGACGCAGATGGCTTTAGCCGACGTCCAGGTATCGCAACTCGATTTTGACACCATCGGTGTTGAACTACTTAACGATCCCTTTTACCCGGATCCTCTGAATCCGGTGGCGCCACCTCCAATACCCAATAAGCTGGAGCTCAAAGTAATGGTTCTTTTGAAGGTGTAACCGCGAAAGTGATTTGCGGCCACACGCACGGCAGGACAAGTTAGAGAATAACCGGGAGTCAGTATGAAGCTACGGAATAGTGTAAACGGTAACAAGCCCTTCGAAGGTGATCGCACCTTCAGATGGCAGGCTATTCCGGCTAATGCCAAGATCCTGAGCGCGATCGCGACGGTCACACCGGTTGACTCAAAGCTCGGCAGCCCGTTCACCGAGTTGCTTACCTTCAGAGATGGAACCGGTGACTTTGGCGCCACCCAGGCGGGAGGAACTGCATTAAACCTTCCGTGGGTCGAAGTGGACTTCCATAGTCGCCGGACACTCGCCGGCATGACCGGCAGCTTCGGTACCATTGCCGGAAACGCCGGCGGCTGTGAATTGCAAGTTGACGTCGGTGGCGGCACCTACGTCGAGATCAACCAAAACGGGGCCTTCAGAACGCCTTCTGATCCGCCTAACAGCTTCTTCCGAGTGGAAGGCAGCGCCGCTGATCTTCCCGGTCTGACAGTGGCCAAGCTAAAAGCCACGAGTAGAACCGCGACGCGCCCTATACTGAGCACGCTCAGGTTGCGAAGCGTGCCGACTCAGGTCAGCTTGCGTGTCGGAGAACTGCCGCCGTTTTGGACCCATGTCGGTGAGATGACACTGGCGGAAACGACACCGGACTTCACGACCGTGCTGCAAGCGGCGCTTACTACTGCGAAGATAGAAAATGGTTTCTACGATCTGCCTATAACTGTTCACTCGGACAGTATTGCCCGGTTGAAGATTGAGCTGGAAGTCGAGGTTCTGGCCCAGCAGGAAGTTTTTACAAAGGCTGTCCCCGAAGTCGTCCTTCCTTTTGATGTCAGCACGTTAGCTAAATCGAAGACGGCGGAGTTGAGCATAGAGGTCCCGGCCAACTCCAGGGTTGTTCCTGGTCAGACCTCAGCGCGAGTTCGTGGAGCATTTACGGAAACTCGGATTGCTGCCGGGCCAACTGGTGTCGATAAGCCAACGGCGGCGGTCGAAGTTTCCCGCACGTATTCGCAAGCTCAAATTATTGCGCTTGATCGCGAGGTTGCGGCGGTTGCGGTAGACCTGTTGCTCGAGTCCTTAACTCCTTCTGTGAGGCTCCAACTGGATATTCGCGGAGACTTCGACGGTAAGCCGGATGAGATCCCGTTGCTGCCGGCGCCAGTGGAACTGAGCATTGAACAACAACCTCAAAAGGGTGGGGCTTGGACCAGCGTACCACTGCCTGCCGAGTTTCTCTTTGCGAAAGGTAAAGAAAAAAGCACAGCCGAAGGGGAAACTGCCTCCCCAGAAAAACTGACTCGTTATTGGCTGCTGCTTCAATGCCTCGAAGGCCGGGCAGCGTGGAGCGTGGTGGAGGCCCCGGCCTTCGAAAAGTCGAAGACAACAAATGCTCAGTCCACCCGTGATGGAGGTTTGACGTGGCAGGACACCGCGCTTATCCCCGGCACTTTGCAAGAGAAAAAGCCTACCCCGCCGTACATTGCCTTCTTTCGGCTGCGGGATAAACCGAAAACCTTCAAGATGCCGATCAAGTTGCAGATTGGCAGCGGCAACAATGCGGTGGAGAAAACGCTCGAGCGTTTTGAACCATTGGGCCGGGTAGACTTCACGATCGACACCGAGTTGGCAGAAGGCATCAACAAATATTTGGACAGTTCGGTCGCTGCGCTTCCCGAGACGCAGCATTTGCTCAACGCAGACTTTGAAAAGTGGTCACGCGTCGGTCAGGAACCGATTCCGCAGCCAGTCATAAATCTCAGAGCCTCGGCTGATGCAGTGGCCTTTTCGCCCGACGGGGCTTTGGCATACTTGCTCGATCAGCCACCCGGTAAGGATCCTTTCCTGCTGATCATTGATGTCGCGTGCAACGAGGAGATTAAGGAAAAGGCGATCCCACTTGCGCCGTTTCTCTTGCCCAACTCGCTGGTCATCAGTCCTGACGGCACCAGGGCCTATGCCTCAACCGGCCGCAATCTGCGAGTAGTCGATCTCAAAGCGAATCATGTGATCGGGGAACCTTTCAACCTGGAACTCGACCCGAACGAGGGACTTGCCAATGACCTCGCTTTGAGTCCTGATGGACGTAGTTTGTATGTAGCAAATCTGCGAACGATTACCACCAAGTTTAACCACATTCGGGTAATTGACACGGCGAAATTAGAACAGCAGCTAACGACTGGCGTCGTCCAAACTGATGTGAAAGTCTTGCATGTGCTTCCGGTGCCCTTCCTGCCGCCGGCTTCGTTGCAATCGCAAGCGCCCAGAGCTTTGGCAGTATCTCCCGATGGCGCATCGCTCTATCTGGTGATTGATCTTGGGACCAGCAGCGGCGGTCTGGTAATGAGAGTCAACACCAACACATTTGCCATTGAAGGTGAGATTACGGTAGGCATTGGCCCAAGCGCGATAGCCCTGACCCCGAATGGAAAACTAGCCGTAGTCACAAATACGATTTCCAATGATGTCAGCATAATCAATACTGCTACTGGCGCCGTGGTTCGCGTGTCTGTCGATCCATCCCCGATTGACGTGGCCATCTCCTCAGATGGTATGCGGGCTTATGTGTTGCGCAATCAAGGCGACACCACAATCAGCGTCATTGATCTCGACCGGCGCATTGTTTTACCAGGGGCATTCGCAGCCACAAGTGGTGCGAGCCTTCAGATACCCAGACGGGCACTGGCTCTTGCTCCCGGCGAGGACGTTATCTACGTCCTGCTCAACGACACTTCGGATATGCTTTCAGTTTGGCTGGGCGCGCGAGTCCCAGCCGAGTGGCAACGCACCACCGGAGAAGTGCGCCCTCGCTGTTTGCCGACGCCTTTCCACCTGGTTCCGGAGTTGGGTTCCGCGTCGTTACCAACCTCACTTTCGCAAGTGGTGCCGGTCGCTGAGTCTACGCCTTACGAGTTTAGCTTTTGGGGAATTGCTTTCGAACCGGATACCGATGAACCTCCCGCGATCGCGGAGGTGCTCTGGCTCAATGACGCTTGCGGCCTGCTGCAAGCGGATTCGATCCCAATCGAAGTGAAGCCGATTCAGCAGGAAGGGGACCAGTTCCCAACTAATGCGTCCTTCGCGGTGAGCCCTGGTGGCTTGAAAACGCCGTTGTCCTTTCATCGTTTGAGCACGAGAGAGCTAAATGGTGAGATCCAGCCACTCACATCCCCGGTCGGTGCGGCGCAGGCCGAGGTCCGTTTCAGCGTGGGTATGACGGCAGTGGCCAGAGTAGATTTGGTGTCCCTGGCTGCTTCTTCAGAATTGACTGCAAACGGAGACTTCAAGCTACAAGAAAAAGATCAACTGGTTGGCTGGACGCTGACACCTGAGCTGACACCTGGCTTCGGCGCTCGCCGTTTGGAAGACGGAGTTGAGTTGGCGAACGCAGGCAGTGCAACAGTTGAACTCAGGCAAGTGGTTGCGGCGGAGAGCAACCAACCCTTTACCCTTGAGTTTCAAGGCAAGGCTACCGCTGCTACGTTGGACACGCCTGGTATCGAACTGCGTTGGCTCGATGCCAACGGCGCGCCGGCAGGAGAACCGACCTTCCTTCAAGTTCTACCGAATGGACTTGATTCCGCGATTGCCAGCGGAACGGTTCCAAAGGATTCGAGCAAGGTGGAGATTCGTGTCGCAGTCCCACCCAAAACGACATTGGAAGTGAAACGCGTTTCGTTGCGGTACGCCAAGACTACAAGTGTGCCGATTAAGTTTATCGCCGAAGCCCCAGGTGAAATGACCGTTTCGGAAGTTCGCGTCGGGTTTGAAGAAATCGAACGAAAACGACCTGAGCTTCCCACCGGAGGGCGGCTATGTAAGACGACTCCACCTGGTTCCGAACCAGGCGAAAGAGGCGATAGCTGTTTCTGTCATCATTGTGAGGAAGAAACAGAGATGAGAGACATGCAGCCAGTGATGACGGAGGCTGGTCAGCCCGCAACCAAGGGACGTTGCTCAAACTGTAGAACGGAATTGCTTAGTATAGGCGGACCCTCGCTGGCTAATGCGGAGGCATTACCCCTTCGGCAGACTATGAGACCCCGGCCCGTAATCGTTAGCGCTGCAGGATTGGTTCATATGAGTGAGCCGGCTCAGGTTGCCAGAGAGGCAGCCCCACTGCTCACTGATATTCATGGCATTGGAGAGGCTCGGGCAAATCAATTAAGAACAATAGGAATTGACTCAGTTGAAAAGCTGGCAGCCTCGACCGTCGAGACTGTCACAAAGATCAAATTCATCACGCCAAAGATGGCGTCGCAAATAATCGCGCAGGCCAAGTCCTTGACCAACTCATAAACATCACAACGACCATCAACCGAGTAACGTTCGCGGTTAAGTTCTTATGCTCTTGAAATGTGAGGTTACCTGGGTGGCGTTAAGGCAAAACCTCTCCGATTCCATACGTAGCGCCTCCATGACTTTGGAGCCTTGGATTGTGTTACAAGCTCCGTCGGATCGCCTTGCATGCGGACCAGATGATAAGTAGATTCGCGTTGCAATGAGCGCTCACACGAGGGATGTTCTTTGGTATGTTGGCTGGAGGCACACATGGAGATTACTTCTAAATCGGCTGAATCCCTTCGTTCTCACGCGCGCGGCAGGCTGCCCGAGTTTCTTCTGGGACGACGGATGTAGCCGGCAATCAAACCAGATCCACCACAGTTGTTGATCGTGCCGGCAAGAAATTAACTAACCGAACCGACACTCCCGACTCCGCTACCGACGCAGTGAGCATTTCATACAACGGCCTCTTACAGTCGTCGGTTCCAGCTATGCCCGTGTCGCCTACAACCTTCACCTACGATGCTCTGGCTCGACCGCTTGGTGTTAACGATCCGGCAACGGGCAACAACACCAAAGCATACAACTCTAGGAGCCTGTCGGCTTAAGACTTTATCGACGTTGTCAGGCAACTATTTTTTGAGTTCTCGGTCAGTGACGTCTTGGCCAAGCTTAACGAGAATAGTCGCTTTGGCGAAGCAAACTGATTCGAGGCGCGAAAAGATGGCTGCTTGGCGCGAAAAGTGCCGCATTGATCGTTTCAAGCCGGATGCAAACAATTCTTCCCGCGAAACAGTTTCAGCAGGTTATGAGTCAGACAGATCAAGCTCCACTCCGCTTCGTTTTTCTGCAAGCCGCGGAAGGAGAAGCGGCGGAAGCCGCGCACTTCTTTGACCTGGCCAAACACCGGTTCGACGATCATTTTGCGTTGCTTATAGACCGCGCGGCCGCTCTCGGTTTGCAATTTCTCACGCATCCGGGAAACCACATTCTGGTCCAACTCTGTTGGCGGCGCTGATTCGGCGGTCAACTCTTCCACCTGCTCCGTCTTCTTGCCACCATCCGGGGTCACGTAAAGATCGACGCTGCTGAGGGCTTCGCTGGTCACGGCCGTGGTACTGAAATAGCCCGAATCGGCAGTGACCTTTTCCGGCAACCGATCAACGTTAGTCTTGACCTCGGCGAGTACTGGCACTAATTGCTGCTTGTCATTAACCGCTTGCGTCAAAGTGGCGGCGACGATAATTTGCGCCTGGCCATCGACAGCGATTTGCGCGTTGTATGATTGCTCAAAGCTGCCCGTGGCGCCGTCTTTCATGATCCTTGATTCCGGGTCCGTGAAGTTGCGTTGGGCCTTTGGTTTCGGCTTGGCTTCCGCTACGTCTACCACTTGCGGGGCTCGCCCGCGAGTCTTCTTTCCCGTTTCCTCCTCGCGCTGCTTTCGTTCGGCAAGCTTGGCCTCAACTGCGGCTGCCGCAGCCTGCGCCTGCTCCTTCGCCTCGGCTTCCAGGGAGGCTTTCGCCTCGCGAATCTTGCGCAACCGGCTCTCGCGCCGCGCCAGTTCCGCCGGCAACTCGTCGCCGCTCACGCCCTTGCCGTAGCGCCCATCTTCCGCCGCGTCGGTTTCCTCCGCCTCCTTTAATAAGCGCGCCACCTCCGCCACCAACTGCTGTTCCTTCTCACACATCCGATCGTAGCTCATCGCTTTGTGCTTCGACGCATTCGCCCGCAACTTGCTCCCATCTATCGCTACATGGCCCAGCTTCTCCAGCCCCGCCCGCTCACACATTTTCAGCACCTGCACGAACAACTCCGCCAACTCCGGCAAGTGCAATTGGCGAAAGTTCGCGATGCTGTCTTGATCCGGATGATTGCATGCCAACACTCGAAACGCTATGTCCTCATAGCTCGCCCGCTCCAGCTTCCGCGACGACACCTTGCCAATGCAGTACCCATAGACCAGCAGTTTCACCATCATCAGCGGATGGTACGGCGGCCGCCCGCGCCTGTCTCCACTCTCGTAGTGCCGCACGATCGGACTCAGATCCAACTCGTCCACCACGTCGCTGATGAACAACGCCAAGTGCTCCTCCGGCAGCCAGTCCCGCAAATCTGGCGGTAACAGTAACCGTTGCTCCGGATCGTAGCTCAGGTAGATTCTGCTCATGCCCCTCACTATAATCCTTCCGGCTTTTCTTTGAGCAGAAACTTCAAGCCTTATTCCGACAGGCTCCTAGATAGGTGAAAATCTTTACGCCGGGAGCGAATGGCGAGCTCGTCGGCGTTTTTGAAAAATTCCCTTGATGAGATTCTTGAGCAAAACATTCCCGAACGCATGATGGAGTAAGAACGGCTGGTGGGTTTGATGTTGTGGTCAATGACGTCCCCCGAGCTTCAACTGGGGGCGCGTTTACCGCGACTCTTGATCACGAAGTCATTTGCTCCTCAAACTGTGCGACTAATCTGTCGGTATTCAGTTGAAACATTCGGTATGCACTTGGCGCGCTTGAGATTTGCCGTCAGACTATTCACCATCTTGCTGTTTATCAATACGGCTTGCTTATTTCACAGCGAGCTTGCTGCAGCCTCCGTTACGGAACAAAGAGGGGGAAGGTGGAAGGCTACACTTATTCCTTTGTAGATAGGGCGGGCGATATCGCTACCGACCAAGGATACGATTATGCGGGCAGGTTTTCCGAAGGATTGGCTTTTGTCATACTCCGAGGTCAGGCAGGCTATATAGACAAGACCTGGAAGATGGTTTTCACCTTACAAGCAGCTAGTGGAGGGGAATTCTCTGAAGGGCATGCTCCGGTCCAGGTCGATCAAAAGTGGGGATATATTGATCGCCAAGGCAACCTTGCAATTAGTCCGCGATTTGACTTTGCAAATTCCTTTTCCGAAGGCTTGGCCCTGGTTTGGGCTAACGCGAAATATGAATATATTGACCACACCGGACGGATGGCTTTTACTCCGCGAGAAACCCAATCCGCCAACCCGCAGACCCGCAGCTCGGTGCCGCTATAGCAAGATGCTGCCAGCCCCCACCACAACTCTCCGCTTCGCTCCAAGTTGTTTGAGAGGGAAATTTTATTGAACGGCCAGCGTGCCAATGACAACTGTCTCAACCTTGGGGTTCACCCCAAAAACATCTGGCCAATTTGTGTCCAGAATCAACAGCACGCAACGGGTAAGGAACCGGAAAAGAAAGGAAAGGACGGAAAATCCTCTAAAATTCTTGGTGGCTGCAACCATGTCAATCAGTTACGGAAGGACGCCAGAACCAACTCTTCATTTTTGATCTGCCAACGAAGACTTCGCGGCGTCTGACAAACGAGCCGGCCGTTGTACCTGTCAGCGCTTTCAGCCCTGACGCCAAATGGCTAATTTATGAGTCGAATCAGAGCGGCAACATAGATCTACGTGCCGTGCCGATAGAGGGCGGGGAATCACGCAGCGTGGTTGCAACAGCACATCAGGACTATCACCCGTTTGTGTCGCCTTCCGGCAAGTGGCTTTATGTTCAATTCGACCATAAGAATATTTATCGCGTACCCGGTCCGGCGCAGGAGTGGCGCAAAGCCGAGCCGGAGAAGGTGACGAACTTTCCGGAGTCCGGCCTGTTCCTCGAAGACCCGCAGATTTCGCGTGACGGGCACTGGTTCCTCTACTCACGTGGGCGCATTACTGGCGACGTTTGGATTATGAATCTCGGAAAGTAATGTCAAGGATGTTTTCTATTACTGGATTGTCAGTAGACTCGGCGCGGACGGCACCGGCCAGGTGGATTTGGTCCAGGATGTTTGCGCCGAATCTGTAATATGGCCGACCCACGATGGGAAAACCTGAAAGACATCTTTCACGCGGCGGTGGCGCTCGCGCCGGGCGAACGAGGAGCCTATCTTGATCGCGCGTGCGACGCGAATGCGTCCTTGCGTCAGGCAGTAGATTCACGGTTGATGCGCCAAAAATTCGCTGAGCTTCCTGAAAGGTCATTTATTTATGAGTTCGAATCAATCGGTGATGACGGACCTGTATTAAGGACGTCTACAATTGAAGCACTGGATTCTCAAGCAAAACAAATCATTGGGGAAAGATGGGACAGGAATAAGCGCTAGCACGGTTAAAAACGATCAAACACATTCACTCCTTGCAGCCGCAACCCGTAATAGAATTGATTAGTTACAGATTGGATGGAATTGGATCAACGGGATGGCCTGCATTCATAACCCCAAGGTCGGCGGTTCGATCCCGCCCCCCGCTACCAGCAACCTCAACGAACTCAAGAGTTACGACAAGAGAAAGGAATTGGTGCCTGGGCCATGCCGGGGAAAGATGGGACAGGAAATGTACGAGTAGGCCAGACTCGACCTAATTGCGCGCCATGCTTCACCCGTAATTGATAACAAAATCATCATTTAAGATTTTGGACTCGAACTGCTGATCGCTGAGCTCGCAGTGAGACTCCCACGGTCGCAGATTCGAAGCCAACTCTCGCGGCCAGCAAAATCAATAGGTTCAGGACACTAACGAATTGACCGTGGGAGCGAAACTCCCACGCTCCTTTTCTCAAAACCTGCCGGAAATCCTGAAACATATTTGAATGAAGGACCACGTGGTGGTCTTGAAAACAGTGTTTCCCCTCTTAGGGACGTTGGGACACGAGTGGGTGTCCGAACTTATGGGCAGTTCGTTAACGTCGCAGCTGGATGAACTGCAGGTGCTTACGGTTCGCAAAGTAAGCGGCGTGCTCCGGTGTCCCTCGTCGGTTTGGCGTTTCCTTTCATTGGTCTTGAAAACACGTTTTCCTCTCCGTACTGAAGTCGAAGCACGGGTGGCGCACAGCGACGCACGTGCAAGGTCATAACGGTAAGATTACGTTAGCGCTTCAAATCCGCCGTCCAGTTCACCACCACGCTAATCGGGGTGGTGCTTGTTTCTTCAAGTGTTGAGTTAATGAGAAGCGCTGCCCGTCGGCGGTCACCGAATAGTGATTCCTGAACTCCGTCAAAGTCAGGATGCGCGTGCCGAAGAGCGCCTGCGGGAAGTGTCACGCGCTATCTGAAATCTCGAATTAAGACCACATCGCTCGTCTGCGTGCCGCGCGAAAGCGCGAGCTGCTTGCCGTCGCGCGAGAAGTCGAACCAGAAGATCTGGTCGGTCTTGAAGTCGGTCAACTGTTTCGGCGGCCCGCCGTCCAGGGGCAACGACCAGATGTTAGAGACGCCGTTAATCGTGTCTATGTAGGTCAGTGCGCGCCCGTCCGGCGTCCAGCGCAGACCGGTGGCGATGTTGACGCTGCTCGGGATGTCGAACACTTTCACGAGTTCGCCTCCCGCGAAGGGGATGATGGCGACCTTGGTGAGCGTGTTCGGTTGATCATCGCGGTACCAGCAGGCGACGAGGCTGCCGTCGGGCGAGACGGTCGGATTTACCGTGACTTTGTCGGTCGTCAGCCGCACAGGTTCGCCGCCATCGATTGAAACCTTCCAGAGCCTTGGTGAGCCGCTGGAATGGAAAACCACCCAACGGCCATCGGGCGAAGTTCGCGGGAGGATATCCCCCGGCCCTTCGGTTAGTTGTTTGAGATTGCTGCCGTCCGTGTCCATCCGCCAGATGCTTCTTGAGGCGCCTATTCGTGTGGACGTGAAGACGATGTGGCGACCGTCGGGCGTGACCCACGGGTAGTAGTTAAAGCTCGCGTGGGCCGTCAACTGCTTCTGATTCTTTCCGTCCTCGTCCATGCTCCAGATGTCCGTCGCGCCGCTCTCCCGTGAGGTGTAAATTATTTTGCCCCCGGGCGTCCACGCCAAGCCCAGCTGCCCGTCATACCTGCTCGAAGAAATCTGCCGGGCGCGGCTCGCGTCCGCTTGCGGCGCGACCCACACCCCGGCTGCGATTTCGGCCTGGACTGTGGCCAGCACGCTAGAATCGGCGGTCAGGCTCAGTCGGCTATAGTTATTCAGGTCGTTGGTGATCTTACGCACCTCGCCGTTGGGATAAGAGATATGCCAGATTTGGAACGAAGATGTCGTCGAGTCGAGCGCAATGAAAACAAGACCGCTGCCGTCTGCCAGCCAGGCGACCTGCCGCGCGCCGCCGGCCGCCCATGTCTGAGAAGTGATCTGCCTTTCCGCCCCGCTCTCGACCTCGACGACGTCCACCGTCGTCGTCGCGCCGCCCGGCTCAAAATTAAGAACGCCCGACGCGATCAACTTCCCGTCAGACGACCAGGACGGACCGCCGGCACTGAAATTGTTTGGCGTTTTCCGCACGGTGACTTGCCTCTCGCCCGTCCCGTCCGCGTTCGCCACCACCAACGCGGTTTCTCCGCGGAGTAAGTTTGCACGGATGAACGCCAGGCGCGTCCCGTCGGGCGAAAGAGTGATGGGAGAGGCGACGTTGTCGATTATTTTCCGCGAGGCGCCGCCAAGCGTCGGCACCTGATAGAGCGTCCGCGCGGAAGTAGGCTCCCCTAGGACGTAATAGATGTAGTCGCCGTCTTTCGAGAAGGTGATTCCGGAATAGTCCTGGGGGGAGGGCGGGACGATCTGCGTGTCGCTCGTGGTCGCCACCTGCCGCAGCCAGAGGCCCTGCTGACCGGCGTCGCTCTTGACGCGCGCGACGTATTTGCCGTCGGGTGAAATAGCGGCGTCCGACGCCTTGCCCGAACTCGTCAGCCGCTGAAGCTTCGCCGCCTGAAACGAGGCGGATTTCTTCTGCTCGCTGGTGGAAAACCTAAAAATCCAAATCCCGATTACCGCGACGGCTAAAATCAGCAGCCCGATAACGATCGCCGCGCCTAACTTGTGTCGCTTGATTTCCCCGACAATGTATTCCGCGCTCGAAGTCGGGCGAGCGATTCCAATCGACGCGGTGTCGGGGGCCGCAGATTGAGCGCCGCCCGCCTTCACCTCTTGCGAGCCGATTGCACGTTCGCCGCCTGTTGATTCGGGCTGAACGAAACACTCTAATTCCGACTTTTGCTTTAACTCCTGCCGCAGCTCGTCCAGTTCAATCGCCACCTCTTTGATTGACTGATACCGCTTCTCCGGCTCTTTCGCCAGACACCGGCGGACGATTCTTTGCAAGTCCTGCGGCGCGTTCGGGTTTATTTCGCTGATCTGCGGCGTCGGCGCGTGAACAATCTTGTGCAGTGAATCGAGCGCGTCTTTGCCTTCAAACGCCTTCCGGCCGGTCGCCGCCTCAAAGAGGATGCAGCCGAAGGAGAAGACGTCCGAGCGGTGATCGATCTCTGCGGTCTTGCCTTGCGCCTGCTCCGGCGACATGTAGCCCACGGTGCCGAGGACGACGCCCGGTGTCGAGTGCTGTTGCAGGATGGCGGTGGCCACCTCGCTCGACCCCGCGCCGCCCTTCTGTACGGGTTGCTGCGGCTCGACGAGCTTGGCCAGGCCGAAGTCGAGAATCTTGGCGTGACCATCGCTCGTGATCATGATGTTTTCCGGCTTGAGGTCGCGGTGGACGACGCCCGCGGCGTGCGCCTTGGCCAGGCCTTCTGCCACGTGCTGCAGGTAGCGCAGGAGCTTCGGCAGCGGAGTCCCGCGGTGATAAATCTGCTCGCGCAGAGTCTCACCGTCGACGTACTCCATCGCGATGAAGTGGAGAGCCTCGGCCTCGCCGATCTCGTAGATGTGCGCGATGTTGGGGTGGTTAAGCGCGGCGATGGCGTACGCCTCCTGCCCGAAGCGACGCAGCCGCTCTTTGCTCTGGCTGAACTCCGCGGGCAGCAGCTTGAGCGCCACTGGCCGCCTTAGTTGAGTGTCTTGGGCGAGGTACACTTCGCCCATCCCGCCTGCACCAAGCTTAGAACGGATTTCATAACGACCCAGATGTGTACCTTCGGCAAGGGTCATCGGAAGCGGAGTAATTTTATACGAGTTATCGCAGCGCGCAAAAATTTTGCCAGGCGGCTCTGAAGAAACCTCGCGATAGATCACGTTCGACAATCCATGAGGAGGTGAAAGCAACTTGATTTTTCCCGCAATGGTTGATTGAATGCGCGCCGCCACGCACCGTTAGGCAGACTACCGGGCGCTGGCGGCGTGTGAGTGATTGGAGGGAGTATGAAACTGCGTTTGGCTGTCGTCGTCTTCTGCTCGTTGGCTGTCTTGGCGAGTCATGTGGTCCAAGGATCTGGTGCGCCGGCGGGAACCGACGCCTTGCGTCAGGCAGACTTGGCCGGCATCGAGAAGCTCCACAAGCAGGAGATAGCCGCTACTCTGTCGCGAGATACAGTTGCCCTGACGGATTTGTGGACCGATGACGCTGTGCGACTCACCCAGGGCCGGCCGACGGAGATTGGCAAAAAAGCTATTCGAGAGAGCAACGAACGCTGGTCCGCTCGCCCAGGTGTCAAGGTGCTGAGTTACGTTCCAGAAACCAAGGACTTGACAATACTCAACGGCTGGGCGGTTGAGTGGGGCTACATCACTGGAGGGTTTAATATCGACCCTCCTACTGACCTCCAGACCAGCGAGTGTAGGTCGGTGTGGATGAAGATTAGTTTGCAAGCTGCCGATAAGGTGAATCGATGAAACGAACAGAGCGAGTAACCAAGCTAGCTAACTTGGCAGGTTGGGCCTTAACTGCATTGAGCCTATTGTGTGGGGGTACCCAAGCATTGGCTAAGGAGAATGCGCAAACAGGCGTGGCGGAAGTCAACGGCACAAAACTGTACTACGAAACGGCAGGTAAGGGGCCGGCGGTCGTCCTGGTGCACGGCGGGCTGGTGGACAGCCGCCAGTGGAACGGCCAGATGAAAGAGTTCGCGAAACGTCACCGCGTCGTCCGCTACGACCTGCGCGGCTTCGGTCGGTCGGCTGCCGCCCCGCAGCCCTTCTCGCACATCGAAGACCTGCGCGCGCTTATGGACTTCCTGAAGATCGAGCGGGCCACTGTCGTCGGCCTTTCCTTGGGCGGGATTATCGCCGCCGACTTCGCGCTTGAACACCCCGAACGGGTCGACCGTCTCGTGCTAGTCGGGGCGGGTCTGCGCGGCGACAAGCAGCCGCCGGACAAGGACGCAATGAAGGCTTACGAGGCTGCGAGCAAGGGCATCGCCGAAGAGTTCGTGAACGTGATCATGAAGTCGGGGCTCTACGCAACTGTGCGCGAGGGCACTCCCGCCTACGCGCGCCTGCGACAGATGATGCTCGAAAACTTCAAGGCGCTCTCGACTTTTGCTCCGGGATTCCTGAAGTACCCCGCGCAGCCGACCATCGAACGGCTTGGCCATCAAAGCGCCCACGCTCGTCATCATCGGCGGCGAGGACGCGCAGAGCCTAAAGAACGTCGCCGACACGCTCGCGGCCGGGATTCCTGGCGCGCGCAAAGTCGTCATCCCCGGCGCGAGCCACCACCCTCCCGTGGAAAAACCGGACGAATTTAACAAGGCTGTGCTGAGCTTCTTAAAGGAGAAATGAAACGGGGAAAGATTAGCGGGGTAAGAAGAAGGTGTCATCCGGCAGCGGGCTGGACACCTCTGTCCCACCAGACAAAGGTGTCACACGCTCGATGCTCCGAAGCTGATCGGCTTTGTCCTGCGCGTTCACTTCGGCTGACGCTAGCATCATGCAACTCACGAAGCATACGGCCACTACTCTAAGTACGATCATGATTACCTCCTGCATGCTAAAGTTGTACCCGCTCCAACGTCTCGAATTCTCTGGCGGACTCAATAACTCCGCCTGCGCGTAATTATCTGTCGGGTCGGATAAAAAACACGATTACTTTCTGATTAGAAGGTAAGTTCTTGAACGCCGTTGCGACGATCACTGAGCCAAACTTTCCGGGCATCGATCTTGGGGATGAAACAACAAGAGTCGCTTTTTCAGATAACTGCAAGTACAAATAATAGAAAAATCAAGGAAACGCTACCGTCACCTCTCTATCGGGGGAAACATGGGACAGGAATAGTCGCATGTATGCGGAAGTACGATCTAAACGATTCACTCCTTGCAGCCGCAACCCGTAATAGAATTGATTAGTTACAAATTGGAAGGAATTGGATCAACGGGATGGTCTGCATTCATAACCCCAAGGTCGGCGGTTCGATCCCGCCCCCCGCTACCAATCTTTTCCCATATCCTTCAATAGTTTACAAAGCTATGGCGGATCGCTGGTCCGCCGCTGGTTTTCGTTTTGCCGAGATTTTGCCGAGATTCAAAAAACTCTGCCTGTCCCTACCGAAAATCTCATCCGGCGTTTAAATCCCTACACTTAGAGCTAAGACTTGAGATACGCTGCAGCTGCTCAATAGATTCCATTTCTGGCTGCTTGCGACGCACCTATGTCTGTCTGCTCCGCGCTCTATCAACTACTCCGCGCCCTGCTTAAGCCGCGACTCTCACTGGTGACGGAAAATCTCGCTCTGCGTCAACAATTGGTGATCCTGCGGCGTAACACGAGTCGACCTGGGCTTCGTAACCGAGATCGCTTGTTTTGGGTTGTCTTGTCGGATCTGTGGCGCGACTGGCGCTCCATCCTGGTCGTCGTCAAGCCAGAGACAGTTATTAAGTGGCATCGGCAGGGCTTCCAGTGCTATTGGCGCTGGAAGTCCAGAGCTGGTCGTGTCGGACGCCCGAGGATTGGTCTGGAGATTCGTGACTTGATCAGACGCATATCATGTGAGAATCCGACCTGGGGAGTGCCGCGCATCCAGGCAGAACTTCATTTGCTTGGTTACAAAGTGGCAGAATCAAC